>Ga0247611_10001064_pt1 | contig 51167 bp, 44 predicted proteins | sample 177DNAGHGhighgp2_FD_192422 | JGI IMG/M metagenome (GOLD analysis project Ga0247611, IMG submission 192422) | Sheep rumen microbial communities from Palmerston North, Manawatu-Wanganui, New Zealand - 1770 DNA GHGhigh gp2 | ecosystem: Host-associated > Mammals > Digestive system > Stomach > Rumen... | reverse complement strand
CGATACTGTTGTGAGCAGCTCGGATTGCCTGAGCCTCCGGAGGCTTACGATGATTGATGGTATGGGCGGGGTTGAACCCCGCCCATATTTTTTTTTGTTCAGTTTGTATCGTTATCAGTGTTTTTGACGGCAGCACCGTGATCACCTTTTTCTTTCTTCAGATTTTTCTTAGTCTCTTTGAGTTTTTCAGACAGACTGGAATAATTTTTCAGAGACTCCGTCAATGTCTTCATCATCAGAGACATGTGTTGCTTACTTTCAGCAGATATGTTCTCATCGTCTGCTTCTTTGTTAGCAAGCTTTTGGAATTTGTTTATCCGCATCTGAAGTACCCTTTGCAGCGCTTTGGCTCTCGTAATGTGTAAGTTGGCGTCAGCTTTTGTAGTTTTTGTTTTCTTGTAGACATTTGCATTGAAGTTGTTGTTGAATTCAATCATTTTATCCAATGCAGGCTTTATTCGAGGCCAATAAATTTCGATAGCTTTTGATAAAGGATGATTTTTATGCAGATCATGATCGACCTCATAATCCATCATATCAGCAACGGCTTCAACCATGTTCGACATTGTTTCAAGACCATTGGCAATCCCTTCTGGATCAAAATCGAGCTCAACATCAATTTCAAGATCTTTGTTCACCTTTGCTGTATAAATCGCAGCACCGGCCGCTGTTATTGGTAACAGCAGGATGGCGAGTACAGCGCCGACAATAGTCAGAGCAATCTTCAGCAGTTTTACAATCAGTCGTGGGATGAACAAGAGAATTCTTTTGAGAGTGCTCTCACTGGACCAACCTGTTACTGGTTGATTCAGTACGCCTTCTTGTAAGAAGTTAAACGCAGACAGATCAGTTGATTCATCAGCACTTTCCAATATGCATGCTGTTTTCATGTAAGTTTCTGCCAATGCAGTCAACACATCACACTCTGCCGTGAATTGAGCATCTTCGATGTCATCAATTCGCAACATAAGTTCATTCGCCATAAATATCCACTCCTTTCAAAAAAAAAAGTAAGCAAAAGAGACATGGGGGCAAATGCCCCCAGTCCCTTCCGTTGGTAATTAGAGGCCGATGTCGTCGGGTGTCATGAAACGACCCGGCTTCGGAGAAGTTGCCGGCTCAGGCTGCTTGTAGCCGATTGCGAGATCAGACTCTTCGATCTCCGGATCGAACTGACCGCTCTTCAGTGCGTTGTTGCCACCGGATACGATTGCTTCCGGATTGAACGACGTGAACTTGTCGCCGAACAGGTCGGAATAGCGGGAACTTGCCGCATTGTAGCTTTCCTGGACGAATGCATCGCCGCCCATAGTAGGATCAAAAGTGAAATCCATGCTCATGGTAGAATTCTCCTTTCAGAATTTTTGGTCCTTACCATACATCTCAGTCAGTAACTCATTGATGTACAACTGATTGATGGTAATTAATAATCGGTAGGTGTGAGCGTAGTTAACATTCTGAAGAACCAATACACGACGTTTCCAGTCGACATAATAGCCATCCAGAATCAATGATCGATTCTCTCTCAGATGCACATTGATGAACAATTCGGGGTTCAAATGATGCTCCAAGTGATAGTCAATCAGGTTGTTTAACGTTTGCCCCAACCCGTTTCCGATGTATACCTCAGGTACCTCATCCCAATCCAATTTTACAATCGGACGAGAATGTATCTTCCATCCGTATAACAACGGGAAGTCTTTCTCGTTGAATACATCGGAGAAGATCGGTATTGAGATAGCAGATTGCATAGGTGCATATTCCCGGAACGGTCCGGGATTTGGAACCGAGAGATCAAACAATCCGACCGTATTGAATTCACAACGAATCGTGAATGTAATCGGACAATCTGATTCTCCGAGTCCATCTTTCGTGACTTGGTTGTATGACAGATCATTGATACTGCATAACAGCGAAGTCATATAATATGCATAGAACGCATCCTTGTGGCGTCCAGATGAGAATCTGTACGAAATGGGATACACGCTATTCATATTGAGATAATCAACAAACTGGGATATGTCACCTTTGTCATCCTTCACGGGAATACCGGCATAACGAGCGGTCTCGTTCAGGAATCCATCAGGCAACGCCATTTCCAAAGCTGTGTCGACATCGAAAAATCCACCGTCTGTCGGTATCTTGTTTATCAAATAAGAAGCCCAGCGGATTTGCTCCACCATGCTACGGAATGACAATACGAAATCAAAATACATAACAACACGATTGATTTTTCCTCTCCACTCAATTCCCTTCCGTTTGTCGAAGAATAACTTCTCCATTTCGGAGCGATTCTGAAATCGATTAGAAGTGGTAGACCAAAGTGTGGTTGCATATGATCCCGCAGCCAACCGATTATCCAAACCAGATAGCGAAATTCGAGGATTCACGATACACATTGGATATGGCTGTGTCCGAATTTGTTTTGGAGTATGCCGAAGCTGACGATGTGCAATCCGAGTGGATGGCAACACCGTAGCGAATGTGTCTGACGGAAACAGATCAACCACAAATTGCAACATGATTGCAGTCACATTACCAACTGTATGTGCCATATCCGTTCCTGACTGACAAGCTAATGATAACTCATAGCCATGAGGCAGATATTCAGGCGACAAACTGTTGAATTGGTATGTGTAACCTGGGGTTGAAATATTCGGTTCAGACATTCCCTCTCTTGCGGTATTTTGATTTGACCGGTTGGGGTGCATGTCATCATAATGTATCATGACACATTCCTCGCGATCAGTACGGACAACACAGACGTCAAACGTTCAATGTTGTAGTACTTGATGAATTGGAAGTTAAATCGCGTAATACTTGGACAACGATTCAGAATCATCAATGGACGCCACATGTTTGTGGTGCCATAACGATCATATGCACACATCTTGGGATTCTGATTGTACTTCACATCGAACTTCTCGATTGTATACATATCCGGAAAGGATTCGATCAACCGAAAGAATTCCAACGGTAAATACGATATCACAGCTTCCCATCGTTTCGCATCGATCTCGTCATCCTGACGCAATCCCGCTTCCTGTTCAAGCCTCACAGATTTGGAAATATTATCCAATGTGAATAAATCAGATCTGATGTTCGCAAGTAATGAGGGAATATATGTTTTTTCATCAGAGGTCATTGATCATTCACTCCTCTCATGAAGCTGAGTTATTGCACGCGGACATACATGTTGAATACATCATTATCATCACACACCAGTGTTGCATGCAGGCTTGCATCCGGATTCTCAACGGATCTGGATTCTGTTTGAATCCGAATCGGGAACTCAAATGTTTCTGTCATCATGATAGATCCTGTTTGAAAATTTGCGGATGCGAACACTGGTGATACGATTTCAACGATGTCTCCATCATTGATATGTCCGCGTGTCCTGATAATGCACGTTGATGTGTGAGGAACTTTGAAACTCAATTGCCGATTTTGCAGCAGCATAGAAAATCATCGTCCCTTCATGCACAATTACTCAGTCGCAGCGATGCCCTCAGCGCCAGTTGCGATCTTGCCGAGTGCAGCAACTGCATCGGAGAAGGTCTTGACAACGAGATCGGAAGAACCAGAGACTGAGGATGCCCAGTCCTTGATGTTCTCATTGATCTTGTCGAACTTCTTGGAGATCTTCTTCTGACCACTCTTACCGGACTGATCATGACGGGTCTCCTCAGCGGAACACAGCTGATTGATGAATGCAGCTGCACCGGCCTTCTTCTGTGCGGAAGCGCCAGCAACGACACCCTTGGACACCTGATATGCGACGTAGGTATAGGTGATCAGCTCAGCGATATCCTCAGCATCAACGCTTCCGGTAGTGGAAACCTTGTTGACAGCAGGAATGCTGGAACCCTTCATCAGAGCCTTATACAGTGCACCCACATCCGGGATACCGCCCTTGTCGAAACCAGTACGCGGCTCATTTGCAGCAGTCTTGTCACCGACGATGCCGACGAAGAATGCCTTCAGAGCGCCGTCGCGGATAGACAGAACTTCCTGGACGGTTGGATCATCGATGCAGTCACCGATGGAAATACCGAATACAGCAGCCAGGCGAGCCATTGCATTGCCGTATGCAAAGATCAGCTTCTCGGACTCAGATGCCTTCGGGAAGATATCCTTTGCAAAACGGATGTAGTTCTTGGACTTGCGGTTGACAGCGAAATCACGAACCAGTGCTTCAGCCAGAGGCTTTGCAAAAGAGATCATGAAATTGCCGCTGGATGCAGCGGAAGTGGAAATGCCGTACTTTTTACCGAGACCGATGATAGCCTTCATGTCGCGATCTGCAGCAGACTTGACCTTCTTCGCGTTCTCAACGACGACATCGTAGAAACCGATCAGCTCCTGAGAAACAGCAGCGGTCGCGAGACCCTTGCCTTCTGCCGGTGTAGTCGGGAGACCCGATTCAGCAGCAGCATCAGCAGCTTCCTGGATGAATGCAGAATTTTCAGGATACTCAGCAAGCTTCGAAGCATATTCAAAGATTGCGGATGATACGTTGACCTTACCGACTGCTTCTTTGACATGCACATCATGCATTGAAGCATCGCCGGTGTCGAGATCAAGCAGAACATCAGAAAACTTGATACTCATGTATTTTCAGTTCCTTTCTATTGATTATTATTCACAATAGATTCCATAGCAAGAGCCCCCTGATGCTATAGCTTCCATGTAAATTACAATTTGGTGTGTTAATCAACACTTTCACGAGCAGACATCTGATATCTGTCGATAATCTGATTAGCCTGATCCTTGAATTTGTTGATCAGATCCACACGGATCTTTCTGTGATTCATACCGGCACGAACGAGTGCTGAATAATCCGGATCACCGGAACGTTTGGCAAGCATCAGTGCAACCACTGATACTGCCACATTCTTAGCAGTCTCATCCGTGAGCTGAATCGTGTTCTTAACATCAAGGCCATTATTCTTTGCCAATGTTTGCAGTTGTTGATTCTGCTGCAGACTCGTCATGATCTGACCAACTTTAGCAATCATATCGTCATCAGTAACGAATGAAGTTTCATTCATTTGGAATCGTCTCCTTTCATATGAGATGAATACTCCAATGCCGAGTATTATCATACCGTCCACTATATATAGTATCCAAAAAAAAAATAATGCGGGGGTTAACCCCCGCATGTTTAGAATGGAAGACTCTTATCGTCCCATGGCGGGACCATTGTTGGATCAGCGTATGATATGATTTCACGGGAATTTGATATCACTGCATCATAGTTCTTGGATTCCAATTGTGCTGCATAATATTCCAATTCTCGCAAGGCTTTTTCTTGTTCTTCGGTTTTTACAAATATCAATCGACGATATGCACGGAGCATTGCAGTCAGCTGTTTGGAATAGTATTCCAAATCTTCAGAATATATGACAGGTAGCTTATACGAGTTTGGATTATATTGTATATCCATATTTTTCTCCTTTCAAATTTGAACGATTTTTCTAACATGTTCCTACATGTATTCGAATCAATGATATATCTACGAAAGGAAGATTTTTATGTTTGACATTACGAATCGCGAATTGATTAAACGCTTAATTGACGAGCGGAAAACGGGGGCATATGTCAAACCGATGTATGTCAAAATTTATAATGAAGCATATGGCATCAACGAGCTCCGTGAGATTACAAATTACAATCCATCCGCATTCAAGATTGGATTCGGTATTCATGTTTCCATTTTGGACAAGTATACTTTCCCGAATAAAATGATTCAGATGTATGATCCTGTAGAGGCTTTCACCATCTTTGATGAAACTCGACAGATCTCAGAGAAGTATATCATCTTTGAGACTGGATCGGTTGATATCGATATGACGACTCTTGATGGTGGAAAACAGTATCAGGTGAATACCAGCGATGCAATGCGGATCGGTGAAGACGATCGTATCATGGATACTGTATCTGTGACAGAACAAACTTCATCCAAACTCTCTCCTGTTGAATCTGATGTGATGCAACAGATCGCATACTATCATAATATGTTGAAGAGCTTTCTTGCAAAACAACAAGAAGAAACTCGTAAGAAAAGAATCTCTGAAGCTCTGAGTGATTGGAGAAATTAACTTATTAAGAATTTTTTTTTTATTTTTGAGATGTATATGTTTGCACTGGTGTGCCAGGTGCCCAATATTTAACATGTAGGCGAAAATTGAAAGAAATTCTAAAGAAAGGAAGTGATGTTAGATTGGATGCAGTTATGGCAGAATTTAAACGAAAGCTATTGGCGACGGGGTTATTCCGGAAGGTTTCAGGAAAAGGACAATATCGTTGTCAAACATGTCCATTCTGTGGTGATATGAAAAACCATATGTACGTGAAGATCGATCAAGATAATGATGAACCTGTTCTGTATAAGTGTTTCAAATGTGCAGCATCAGGCATTATGAATCAAGCATGGCTGGATTACTTCGACATCACCGATATCCAACTACCAAAAGTGAAAGGTCTTCGACGTATTCAATCAAGTGGTGTATCAACGATCATACCAGAATTGATAGACTTCGAAAAAGATTCGGAATCTATTCAAATTGCATCAACTTATATCCAGAAACGCGTAGGAGTCATACCAAGTAAGTCTGATTTGAAAGCATTTCAAGTAGTTGGTAATGTAGGAGATTATGTAACGGCTTATCTTGGTGGAGATACACGTGGATTGAAGGATCGTGTTTGGTTCCGAATGGCAAATGGAAACATTGCGGGTCGTGCAATTGATGATGCAAATGAATTCCGTTGGAGAAAACGAAATCGGACATCTGGTTCAGATGGTTCAGGATGCAGTGGTGCATATATCATCAAGAATCAGATCGATCCATATCAAACAATTAATATCTGTATTTGCGAAGGCGTATTTGATGCAATTGGTTTATACTATCATTCATGTGTAACGAATTCTGTATTCATTGCATGTATGGGGATGGATTACCAAGTTGGCATACGATATGCCATGAATATGGGTATTTTTGGTGATAGCGTCAATATTCGAATTTACAAAGACTCAAATATTGATATTGTTCGTTTGAATCCTCGATGGAAAAACATGTTCAAAAGTATTACGATATATCGTAATTCTATCGGAAAAGATTTTGGTGTCCCGGCAGACCAGATCGAAATCGAAAGATGTTAAATGGGGGAGCATCGCTCCCCCATGCATTTATTTTTGATTTCATATGTATATTATTAACACGGACGGATCAAAGAACTTTCCGTTTATGTTATACCTTGAAAGGAGGTGAGTAAAAATGATGAGACCGACAAAGGATGACTACTATCTCGGTTTGGCACGGGATGTTGCAAAACGTTCCACATGTTTGCGTCGAAAATATGGTGCAGTCATCGTGAAGGATGACCGTATCATTTCGACCGGCTATAATGGTGCACCGCGTGGTCGTGACAACTGTTGTGACATCGGGATGTGTCTTCGTCAGGAGATGAATATCCCATCCGGAGAACGTTACGAATTGTGTCGTTCTGTCCATGCAGAGGCAAACGCGATCATTCATGCAACATATGCTGATATGATTGGATCGACGTTGTACCTGTCTGGAATTGATGCAATGTCGGATGCACCGCTCTCGATATCCGAACCATGTGCCATGTGCAAACGATTGATCATCAATGCCCAGATTGAGAAGATCGTTTCATGGGATGGAAATTATGGTACCATAACTGTGACAAATGTCAAAGACTGGACATTGCCATGCAATGACGATAGCATTCCGAAGTACGATGGAACTGTACCGAAGGATCCCGTTGTCCAAAGCAATGGTTGACGTGACGGCATTGTCATGTTCATCTGTGTTAACCAATGCGATGGTGAAGCTGTGTCAATTGTAGTTTTGTTTGGCAATGGCTGAGTAGGGTGGGGCTGAGCTGGGCTTAGCAAAGGTGGAGCAGCATGTGGCACAGTTATGCACAATGCTGTGGTGCATCGGCTTTGCTAGGTTGCGTGTAGTCCCGTCCGGTAAAGCATCGGCTACGTACAGTAATGACAGGTGTAGTCGAGCGATGGTATGGTCGGGTTGTGTAAATCAACGCAATGTTTCGCAATGGCGAGGTGTCGTAAGTCGAACTCTGGTATCGTGCCGTAATGCAATGGCAATGTGTAGCGATGTTTTGTATTGTTTTGCATTGGCTACGTAGTGTACTGTGATGCACCGGTATTGTGGAGCGCATTGCTGTCCAGTGCTGTCTTATTAAGCTAGGTTCAGTTAAGTCAAGCAATGGCACAGCACGGCTTTGTATGGTAGCGCAGCGGTTTAGTCAAGTCTTGCAATGCACCGTTCTATGCGGTATAGCTTTGGTACGGTTGCGTGCAGTTAGGTGTCGTTCAGCAGCGGTAACGTGGAGTCGTGTAACGTCTGGTTTCGTGTCAGCGCTGTCCGGTCTAGCAATGTTATGTACAGCAACGGTGCAGTGGCGCAAAGCATTGCAAAATGATGTCACGCATCGGTACTGCACCGAGCGGTACAGTTCAGTACGGTCCTGCATCGGTGAAGCAAAGTCATGTTTAGCGGCGTGAAGGTGAGGCAAAGTCGTGTGTCGTCAGGCTTAGTTTAGCAACGGCGTCGTATTTCTGAGTGCTGTGACGTGTCGTTGTGTAATGCCTTGGCATAGTTTTGTATTGTATTGACCGTGTGGCAATGTCAAGGTAAAGCCAAATATTATATGGTATACGGGGGAGAAATCCCCCGTATATTATTTTTTGATTTCATATGTATATAATTAATACGAACAAGGAATGAGTCTTGTTCATAAGAATAGTTTATTCCCGTAAGGGAGAAAGTGAGGAATCTCTATGAATGCCAATTTTATCAAAGCGAGAATCGATGCCGTAATACGCATTTCCGAAATGCGTGCAGAAGAAAATGCAATTCTTGAGGAATGGTATAACGGTACAGCCGATACGGCAAGAAAAATTCAGACATATATTGAGAAAGATGTGGCTGAGTTTGAGAACATGGCACTGGCTCTATCTGCACTTCAGAGCAACGTGCCAATGATTGACACAAGCATCCTTTTCAATGGTGTCGAAGCAATGCTGAAAGAACTGGACCGGTACAATCCCGGTGACGCTGATACTGCGTACGGCAATGTCATCCGCGTCACAAAGGATTCACTGGCAAATGTCGGTTCGGTCATCATCGAGACGATTCAGAGCCTTTCAATTTTGGAAGCTGCATTGGGTCTGGACAAGATTCCGGAGCAGTTTATTCTGAAAGAACCGCTCATGGTTTCGGAGAAGACACCGATTGCTGCTACTACAGAAACACTCCCGAACACAGCAGAAGTTGTTTCTGAGGACACAGTTGAAAAAGAAGAAGAGACAATCCCGGATCCCGATGAATCGGAAAAATTCGATAATACAGAACTGATGCGTGACCCGCATTATCCGGATTTGAACAAAATGATTCAGGACAACATGAATGAATCGGAGCCGGAAGAAGAAAAGACAGTAGAGGAAACCCCTGATGAAAAACCGCAGACACTGTTCGGCATTCCTGTTGAACTGATTGAGGAAGCCGTACCGGGAATCAACGTCGGTGCATTGATCGAGCCAGCACCGTCAACAACTGCGTCGAAACCTGCACCGGGTAATCCTGGAGTAAAACCTCAGAAGCTTTCAAGAGGTTTCACGGAAGTACACCTTCCGAATTTTCCGGAGGATCAGTTCATGATCTCGGACAAGAATCTGTTGGTCGACAGATATACGGGTCGAGTGATTCGCACCTTTCGTCGTCATGGAACAGAAATGGTTGCTGTCCGGCATTACGGTAGTCATACCGAAGAAATCTTCGAATTTGAAGACGTCATCAAAGCGGCAAGAGGCGAAACAGATGACAATGAATCCAAGCCGGAAAATCCGGCGATGGATGAAAAAGCAGAATCCCGACAAATCCGATTCCAGTACGTAAACTGGATCGATGGTCTGCCGAAGACAAAGTACAAAGTATTTGAAGACGGCCGGATCTACGATACGGTATACGATCAATTTGTCACTGGTTCGGGTGAAAAGATCGTACTGTCATCCGGAGATCGGGACAGCAAAACACCTGGCGTACAGTCAGCAAAGTTTGTATTCACCCGTCAGAGTCTCGTCTATCGTGCGTTCCATCCGGAAGTACGAGACAGAATGAAACTCCGGATCCGGTTTAAAGACGATAATCGCAAAAACTGTGCGTTATCGAATCTTGTGCACAACGGATAAAACAATGTACAATGAATGGGGATATGTGGACAGCATATCCCCATTATTATTATTTTTCTTGAAAGGATGAATTATCATGTTGGAATTTAATTATCGTCTGTTACAGGCTGAAGTCATGAAGCATCAAAGGCTCCGTGACGCAAAAGAGTGGAATGTATTTTCTACAATCCTTAACCGTGTTCCGGAGCAAGGATTCTATACTCCAAAGGAGACTCTGGAATATCAGATTGAAGAATACAACAAAAATATTGCCGATATTCGTCAAGCAGCGAATGTAGCAGTTCGCAGTGGTGGACGGCTCCGTTCAACAATTGATATATTTGATTCAGATGCAATTGAGCAGCTGAAAAAGTATATCGACATCATTGACGCGTTTGATGATGACAAAATCGATTGCTTCTATCTGTTTTGGGAAAAGCAAACAAATACAATCGGTTTAACGTTTTTGACAAATCCCGTAATCATAGTGGTTGTGACCGATCATGTCGAAACGTATAAGCGGATAAAGTTGGGAGAAAATAACAAATTCCAGCTTGTCTCCGATAGTACTGACAGAGAATGGTTGCAGGCATATGACATCGACGGAATGACAAAAGTCGGTAAGCCATTCCCGAAAGAAGAAGCCCCGACAAAGCAAAAAATGTATGATGCGGTGGATCGTTTTGCATCATATCTCGATAACCCACGTGGTCATCTGGACGGTTATACATCATCGGTAATCGATGTGGAATCTATTTCATCCGATGGTCAGACAATTGACGACTATTTGAACGAAATGAACAAGTTGCTGTCCAAGGCAGATATTCGGACATGCAACCAATGTTATCATAAATTCGTCATATCTGACCGCGAGAAGAAATGGTATGCGGACAAAGGCTTCCAACTTCCGAGAAAGTGCTTTGATTGCCGTCAAACAAATCGTAGAATGCGTATCAATCGTGAACGATATGCAGATATGGGATATAATTTTGACGAATAATATTATTTGCCCATACATACAACATGTATGTATGGGCAGCATGGGTTTGTAGTTCAATGGTAGAACAACGGTCTCCAAAACCGTGGATTGGGGTTCGATTCCCTACGGACCTGCTCTTTGCTGGTATGATGGAATTGGCAGACGTGACGGACTCAAAATCCGTTGGTAGCAATACCGTGTGGGTTCAAGTCCCACTACCAGCACTGTGACTGTAGTTCAGCTGGTAAGAACGCCTGGCTGTGATCCAGGAGGGCGGCGGTTCGAATCCGTTCAGTCACCTCGACGCAAGAGATGAGAGGTTCCAGCACCTCTTCGCGGTCCCTCAATGAAACTGCGTAGTTTAAGGGAAAAACCCTTGCGTTGATTCAATACGATGTCATATTTTTATGAAAGGAGAGATCAATATGATACACGTGCAAGCATTGCAACAAGGTAGAAATGATAAAGAGCATCCCGTGACTGGATATATTTATCTTCATGGCGAACTTCAGAAGGAAAATGGCTTCGACTTATGTCATATTGATCAGCTTCCTGAAGAAGAGGGAATATATGACTGTGAAGTCCGAATGATCAATGGCCTTATCAAACCCGCAAAGTTATATTTCTGGAAATCAAAAAGACGAAATATAAATCGTGGATTGATTGTCAGTGCAGACCATTCAGGTGACAATCATTATGCCGAATTGAAATTCAAGATTCGGTCACATAATTTGTAATAGATCGGGGTGTAGCGCAGTTGGTAGCGCGCCTGCTTTGGGAGCAGGATGCCGCAGGTTCGAATCCTGTCACTCCGATCGAAAGGCACATACAGCAATTCTAACGAATGAATATGATCGTTTGTGCCTTGTAGGTGAAGTAGCTCAGCAGGTAGAGCGGTTGGGGGATAGTCTCCTTCATGGATGTCAGGTTCGAGACCTGATCTTCACCATCACGCTCACATCAAAAGAGTAATTTCAAAAGCCGCATTCTGGAGGGGTCCAGGATGGGTAAGCTTTACCAAGGAAACCGTTGCAGTGCACAAGGATAAGAATGGCCAGATATGCTGCATTCCTAGTATCGGACGGGTACGAAACCTTGGTTGCGTCATGGGCGCTAGTAAGACGCGCTCTGCCGAAATGAGCCTAAACGTAAGATCCAGCAGAAAGCTCTTGTGTTTAAAGCATATCTTGGGCATGAGAGGTGAGTAACTGGTAGGAAAAGGATGATACGGCATATCCCCTAGTAGTGTAGCAAGCGAAAAGGGATCCACAAAAGAGCATGGGGAGACGCTCCGAACACGTGCTTGCGAGTGGTTAAAAACGCCATGGAACGGGTATGGACGGTTATGAAATTTTGATGTGAGATGACGATGACTGTGAATTGTTCCAGACTATTTGGTTAGCGTGGGATCAGAAACGGGTTCACCAGAACAATTCATGAGTCTAGATTGTTGTGTAAGCGGGAAGTACCGGGCACTAGCAAACCGGCATACCAGCCTGTTGGCGATGACGGCCACATAGCAAGCTGGCGTACGTAATTGTCTGAGACGCATATACTATCTACACAACAATTGGAGTCGGAAGTTGGTGGCGCGGCGAAAGTGCACATATTCGTCGCACGGATGGGTTCGATTCCCACACGGCTCTTCTGTATGCTATATAGCATATTGAGCCAGAGTCAAGAAGTTCTTTCCTTAATACTAGATCTGTCGACGCGCGTGAATGATGAGAAATACATCAATATATCGGCGGGATGGACTGACCACATTGTTGGGCTGGATTGAATGGAATGGCGGAGGTCGGACTCGGGTATGGGATCCCTATACTATACCCGAGAGATCGATTATAATCCGGGAAACCGGTTTACATATATGACTCGGTAGCCAAGCGGGAAGGCAAGGGTGTGCAAAACCCAGATACGTCTTGTTCGAATCAGACCCGAGTCTTCGTATTCCTGTGGTAAGTATGCAAGTACGCTGCATATACTGCCCGGGTTTACGGCATCAGCAATAGTTGATTCGCGGGGCTTCGGCCCCGCGCTTCACTATTTATTTTTTTATAATTACGATTTTCATATATATATTATTATTATGAATAGAAGATAAATGCATTCAATTCCCAGGTGATAGCGGAGAATTGAATATGCCATATTATTCAATATTCAAAAGAAATAAACATAGACGGCGTAATGATCAAACGCCGTCGCAACGCCGCGTCAGCGGTAGAAAGTTGAGGAACGTTATGACTATGATGACCAAATTAGTGGGCAAATTTGCCTATATGATCGAGGCTGCTGTTAAGAGAATGGCAGCCGAAGAAAAGGCAACACCTGAAAAGGTGATTGCCACCACAGGAACATCCCGGATCACAGTTGATAACTGTGATCCGGAGCGGGGTTTCCTCGGATACGGGTATTGCGATCCATATTTTGGCTGGTTAACACCGGCCCTGGAAGAAACAATGATCATCCTCAGGTCAGCCCTGGAGGAAGCCACAGCTATCCAGCTGTGGAACAACGGCTGGACCCGGGCATTCTTAGTTGCGTTCTATGAGCGCAACGACGAGTACTGGGGATCCAATGAAACTGGTGACGAGCTTTATGATAAACTCGAGTTCGCTGTTAGAACCCGAAAGGGTTTCGTAGAATGGCTTATGTCTGGGGAGATTTATGGTTTTAATCTCCCCGGACACAAGTGCATTCTGAAGACGAAGGAGGAACTCCTCCTCCGGAATCGGAAGGCACATTGAGAAATAGGGGGTGCCGAAGCACCCCCTTCCATTCTTTTTTTTTTGATTTCATATGTATATAATTAATACGAACGAGAAATGAGTCTTGTTCATAAAAAATATTTTATTCCCGTAAGGGATATAGAAAGTGAGGAATCATTATATGGATTTTAAAGAATTCATGAACAATGGCAGAGTGCAGTTTACACGTGTGATGGATCTCAAAGATGACCCGTCACATATGTATGCATCTGTACGGGATGCCATTAAAAAGAAGACAACGGATGAAATCCGTATGTCATGGGATGATGCATTATCATTCGTAAAACTTGCATTAAATATTCGCGACGAAGACGAGATAACGGACATACCATCTGATATCGTATTTGCAAATACGATTCCACTGAAAGATTTTTCGTTTGTAATGGCAGGCGATTCATCTACGATGTATACAGAGGTCGAATATATTTACAATGTATTCAATGAATACGCGGTCATCAAAGTCAATACGAATGAACTGGATGTATCGGGTGTCGCACTTGCAAAGCCGGATCATTTGCATGATATAGTTGGTAATAATAATGAATCATTTGATATGACATTAGTCAACTACGCGGCATTGACCATGAAAATCAAATTCCGGAATGAGCCGGCTTATAAAGATACATCAGTTGTATTCATGCTGACATGCGATCCGGCATATCTTCGGTTACCGAATGGAATATATTCATGGAAGACGCCTACTACGAATATTCTTGACAAAATCAGTGATGGACCGGTAGTGTATATCGATGATGCTATGGGTGATGAATTGACAGGTCTTCTTTACATGGGTCTGTCAATATGGTATTCCGTGAACACGTCTTTGTTGAATCCCGTCATAAAAGATGTGTTCGTAACGCATTCGAAACCTACACCCGTGTCAAATGGTAAGACGAGCGGTACAAATAAACGTGCCAAGATCCGTTATATCAAGCAACATATCATTTCTATGGATGATGTGAATGAAGCGTTCGAGAAACGTGGATTCATCCGGCGTTCAATGATTTGGTATGTTACTGGTCATTGGCGGGAGTACAAGAAAACTGGTAAGCGAATCTTCATCCAAGGCTATTGGAAGGGTGCTCTACGAAACATGAAGGACGAAGCATTCGCAAACCTGGAAGCAAGAGAAAGAGAAATTGTTACAAATGAGGAGGCAATATGAAGCTTATGAAACGTGATGCTTTTCAAATCGTGATTGCAATCATTGCAGTCGTGTTCGTGATTGTTATCTCATGTACGTTACCAGATCCCACACCGGCATATGCACCGGACGACGTAGAAACTACTACCACAACAAGTATCACAACGACAACCGCAATGGCAACCACCACAACAATGACAACAACGAGTGTGACAACATCAGAAACAACTACAACTGCAACAACCACTTATGACTTCAAGGATAGACTTGTTGATTATGGTGTCTTCCGTGGAACCTATTATCACGGGGAAGGAGCCAACCCGTGTCCTGGCGGATCCGGGCGAATGCTGATTGATTGTACGCCATCAGCTAATGACATCAAAGGTTCCATTGCATGTCGACGGATTCAAGAAGACTACGGATACGATATCAATGGAAGAACCCGTGTCTATCTTGAATTCGTAGATTATCCACAAATGAATGGATGGTATTATGTCGATGACGCATGCGAATCGTATAGCGTTGTTGATGTGTATTTCATCGACTATGCCACATGCCCGTGGCAAAACGACTATGCCACGGGCATCCATCTGTGGGTTGAACCGTCATAACGCATAAGGAGTGAAATCAAATGAAAAAAGTAATTTTCGATGTGATCCATGCGCCTGGGATCACACGCCATAGCGTCGTCGGGTATCTTGTCGACAGAGAGGAAACCTCTATTGATGATGCTATCAATCAGATTCGCAAATACGAGGATCTGAAATCCGATGACAAACTATTTTTGTATGCTACAGATGCTGAGATTACTGTCAGTAGTAACGATGACGACGAGCATATTGAAATCAATTTCAAAACGATTATGACCGGGAATTATGACAGCAGGTGGGTTTTGGTCACTGAATCGTTATTGAAGAACATGTATCCCGTGGATTATGACGGGGACACATTGAATGTCTCCAACGTCGAAGAAGTTTTGTCAGGGTTACCTGCATTGCAACCATATGAGAGGCATTATACAGGAAGCGGGACTTATAATGTCAGAAATAAGTGGATGCATTCTATGGATGAGAATGTTTTTGATCGGACGAAACTGACGTCATTGTTTAATGCCCTGATTGCGTCAAATAGTAAAGCATTTGATGCACTCGAAGATGCCATCGCTGGAAAAGATGACCATACGGTCGGAGATTTCAGAGTATGGAGAGATGTCGACGATGATTTCTTCATATTGCATATACCATCCGGGACGATTGTCGGTTGGTATAAGTTCTATCATTTTGGTAGAGCAAATTTTTCCAACCGGGAAATGAGCATGGACGATTTGGAAGACTTCTTCAATCTCCTTCGGAACCAACTTCTGGATGAGCCTGATGTCCCCGATGAACCGCGCGAGGAACCCGAATATCATCCGCAAGTGAAAGTAACAGAGATTGATAAATCTGAAGTCGAAAAACCTACTCTGACGAAGGCGGATATCGAGAAAGCAATGCACCGTCTCACAATAAATTCGATATATGGTACACACGGACTTGATCCGGTGAGCATGTATCCGATGCCCCCGAAATCCGTTGATATGGAAAATGCATGGAATGTCGTGAAACGGTGGGCGAAAGAACATTTCCATTTCTCGGAAACGAATCACATCAAGTGCACAGTCACAAGTAAGTCTGGTAAAGACAACGTGTGGCTCATTCGACACCATGATTTCATTCAACTCATGGGTGATACAGGCGATGAAATCTTTATTGGATACATGAGAGCGGAATACTCTCACAAAGACGAGTATGGACGACGAACATGTATCCAAGATCAGATTCGATTTGAGAATCCGATTATAGACAAATTCTATCAGGACTTTTTCGCAAATGGTCCTGTACGAGAAGAGTATGACTTCTATAAGAAAACCGCGGGAGGATGGTAATAATAATGAAAATATTTGTAGTAGCGATTCCTGGTGACGATGTTCCGATTGCGGGAGCATCATTCGACCAGCGGTTTTGTTGGGATATGTATACAAAACGCAAAGCAGAACTCGAAGAAAAAGGAATCGCCGTAACCGCATCCATGAATGAATGCATTCATGAAGTCGAGATTGCCGGTTCGACGTGTTTACATCTGTGCATTGCTGGATACTATTCCAACAAGGAAGTTGTCGGAGCCGTCATCGGTGATGAAGATCTGCATTCGATGACATCAATGATGGATCGATTGAATCATCAAGCATGTGATGATGATTATTTTCATCTGGAAGACATCATGTTGGGATTGCCCGATGTGAATAAACGCAATCTGAATAAATATTGTGTTTATTTGTATAAGCAATCGGCACAAGGCGAAGAAAAGTCTACGCCTTGGAGACGGCGTACAATTGAATCCGAGGAAGAACTTGAGCTTGCATTTAAACCCAAAATTGAATTGCAGACGGATGATGATACTGATGAGTTCTGGAACTTTGGTTCAGCTCCCGAAGTCATTGATAAGGGATTGATGACAATCCTGTATGGTACACGCTCCATGAATAACCTATTTGTGGCCGACGTTCTCAATGTTTCCAAACATATATATCGGCACGAATGGTGTGTGACATTGTATGCTGAAGACGAGGATCATGCATTGAAAATCGCATCTGATACGTTGGCTGCATATCTCGCCAAAGAGGATGGTATCACATGACAGAAACCGATCACATTTTATATTTCATTAAACATATCCAAGATGGAAGATCTGATGCTGAAAATGAAGCATTATACAAGTTCTTTCGTTGTGGGTATTGTTACTACTTTGCAGCCATGTTGAAAGCAGCATTTTTACGCGGACATATTGCATGGGCTGCACCTCATTCCCATTGCGTATGGGTGGACATTGACGGAACACCATACGATTTCGAAGGAATGTATACTTCGGAATATGCATATTTGATTCCGATGGAATTTGCTGAATCCATCTGTGACAAATTCAAATATGCATTCCGTCATGATTCTGAAGAATCGGAATCCACCGGATATGCAATTGAAAAGGCCGATATACAGAGTGTTTGCCGCGCGTACTGCGCGGCAAATAACATGAAGTATGTCGACCCATACAGTGATGAATGGTACAGATACAAAGGAGGTGATTAACATGGCGATGACACTTGTTATCAATGGACATATCATTATGGATGTTGAGGCATTTATTCGCCACGCGTTGACAGCGTGTTCCATTGACACAGACGATCAGGTACGTGTGAATACGTTGCTTGAAATGCAAAAGCTCGTCAAGATTCCGGATAAACCCGCAACCATTACCGAGTCGATGGCAGATTCCCATTGATGCAATGGTGACACAAGATGCAGTTCCATGGCGTAAGGCGACGGCAAGGTGTGGCTTTGTCAAATAAGGCGAAGTATCGCCAAGGTGCCGAAAAGCAAGGCTCCGCGGTGTTTTGCGACGGCATGGTTGGGTATGGTCAAGTGCCATGAAGTACCGCTTAGCAATGGTTGGGTCAGGTATGGTCTGTTCACGTGACGCAGTGGTATAGCTGATTCCTGTCACGCAGGGTTCGGCAGGGTGGCGTTGAGCATCGGTCCAGTCCAGTCTTGTTTCGCGGAGTGCTGTGGTGCTTAGTAAAGCAATGGCAAAGTGCAGTCCAGTCATGTTCCGTGAAGTAATGTTTTGTTCAGTAACGGTACAGCGCGGCACTGTCTAGTCAAGTCTTGTATTGTAGTGTAATGGCTCGGTCCGGTGCAGTACAACCCGGTATTATTTGGTAATGCTTGGTGTGGTTGAGCATCGGCACAGCATGGTTATGTACAGTCACGTGAAGGCAACGCGAGGTCCGGCAAAACGCAGTATCGCAACGGCTACGTGCCGCGAAGTATGCCCAGCAATGGTACAGCATAGGTACGGTGTCGTGTCGTCTTGTTCCACGCAGCATGGGTTAGGTTTTGTGAAGCAGGGCAATGCCCAGTAACGGTGAGGCGATGTTTCGTTGTATGCTGTAAAGCAGTGGTAAGGTGCTGTCAGGTAGCGTCGGGTTTTGTTCTGTCGATGTGAAGTTACGGCGGGGTTTAGTATCACGGGGTTTTGTTTGGCAACGGTGAGGCGAAGTGATGTTCTGTATGGCAAGGCAAAATAAAGACGCTATGTATCAACGTGATAGTTTGGCTCAGTATATCCATGCAACGTGAAGCAACATGTTGTAATGGCACGGTTTGGTCAGGTCTTCTGTTGTAACGTAGAATATTGTTGCGCGATGCGATGGTACGGCGAGGCAGGGTAGAGTAATGTATGATCTCGTGGCGTAGAGCGTAGGTGATGTATCATCAAGCAGTGTGACGCTAAGGCAGGGTGGTATACTGTCACGTACAGCATTGTGTGGTGATGTGACGCATCGGCTTAGTGCAGTATGGTCATGTCTGGCAACGGTACTGTGACATATAGCAAAATCAGGTATCGCTAAGGCAAGATGAGGCGAACCACGGCATTGTTTTGTAAAGTAGAGCTCTGTACAGTAATGGCGAGGTAGGATGATGTCGTGTTCGGTAATGCTGCGGCGTAGTCCAGTTTTACACAGCAATGGACAGCAATGGTGATGTTTCACAAAGGTTTTGTATCGCAATGTTTCGTATAGTTAAGATCGATACAGGATTTTTCAAAATTTCATATATATATGATTTAGATGATCCGGAGAACAAATCTCACACTCCACAGCTTCGGATACAACAATTTTTACAGGGATTGGAGTGGTCCCAGAAAGGAAGAACGCCATGGCAAAGGAAACTACTACAGAAGCAGCAGTCGAGACTAAGGCTGCAAAAACAAAGAAGACGAAGGAAAAGGAAGAGAAGAAGAAGATCCGCAAAGCCTACTTCCTCACGGTTGACATCAAGTTCACCAATGATCTGCTGGGTACAAACCCCAACGACCCGGAGATCTACAGCAAGTATATTGCGGATCTCGCAAGCGATGAAGACCGCAAGGCTGAAGTGGATCGTCTCGGCGCTATGGAGGTGGACGAAAAGGGTATGACCGTATTCGTCCGCAATCCCGATGAACCGTCCGTACCACAGCTCAAGTCGTACACATGGTTGGGCTTCGTGAAGGAGCGTGCCAAGGGCCTGAACGGTGTTCCCGGCACTGTTGCTGATGGCATGAAAGCCTTCATCAAAGAGGTCAATCTCCGTGTGGCAGTATCGCCGAAATTCATCGATGTAATTCTGCCGGAAGGTGAGGCAATCGGTGTACTCGAGCGTCCGCTTCGTGCATCTGGTCCGACTGGTGAGCGTACAGCACTTGCGAAGTCGGAAGTCATTCCGGCTGGTTCTACTTGCCGTCTGACCTTCCGTTGCGAAACGAAAGAAGGTCTTGCCCTTGTAATCGAATGCCTGAACGAGGGCAAGGTTCATGGCACTGGTCAGTGGAGAAATGCCGGCTACGGCACCTTCACTTGGGAGAAGGTCACTCTCGGCGTTGAAGAAATTAAGCCGGGTGGCGAACATGCTGATGTATGGGAGGAGCTCATGGCTCTCGACTAAACAACGGCGGATCAGATGATGCATCGCAAAGGCCCTGTGAGGTTGTGCAAGACAATGTAAATCAAACCCGGGGTAACAACAAGTTACCTCGGGTATATGCTGGGATGGCGAAAATGGCAGACGCACCGCCTGGTCAATAGTGATCATCCACTGACGGAAGCGGAAGGTTCGCAGATGATTGAACGAAACCGTCCGGGTTCGAGTCCCGGTCCCAGATTCGGTTGGACTGCGTGTTGGTTTAGCAAACGCTTTACCATATAAATCGTGTACGCCTGACCAGTTTGGTTTGCAATGGTGATGCTACGGCATTCACATCACCATTGCTTTCCAAACGAATAAGGGCTGTTAGCTCAGTCGGTTAGAGCAGTGGACTCATAATCCATTGGTCCAGGGTTCGAGTCCCTGACGGCCCATTTAAAATCATACTGCATAACAACAGTATGATATTCAAAAGCAGAGATGTCCGAGTGGTTTAAGGAGCTGGTCTTGAAAACCAGTGATACCGCGAGGTACCGTGGGTTCGAATCCCACTCTCTGCGCCAGAGGATTGGGAGATCTGAAGATGAATGATGATGTCCTGGTCCAGTTATTAACCGCCTGGCATAAGACCAGGTTTCTAAACATCCCGTTTGAACGGCTCACAATTCACGGTGTCGCTTGACATCAACAACAACAGCCGTCATGATTCCCCTGCGGCGGAATCCGGGTTGATATACTGGGTTACATAAATGCGGTTACCAGTAATTCATGATGACGGGACCGCGTGGATATCCACGCGGTCCATGCTTATTTGCGTTCGTTCCAATCTGCCGGCTTTGGTTGGTTCGATCGCTGAATAAGACTCCAGCATGAGGAGTTTACACGGCGGGTTTGCTCTATTGAGCGTTTCAGAGAGGTACGACTAGAGATACATAAGTGTCACGTGTACCAGAAGAGGTTCGTCTAGCATGCGGACTAGCTTCCCCGCTGCAGAAATGCAAAAAACGCTCAATTCGCACGTGTAGTTCAATGGTAGAATACCAGCCTTCCAAGCTGGGTACGTGGGTTCGATTCCCATCACGTGCTTATGATAAACTTCCTTAATTGACCCAGTTCAATTTGGACGGGGGTTGCGGTTCTAATTACCGTCCGCAAGAAGTTTATCAGTTGCTTCAGGATAGGTGTGTAATGTAGGTAACTGCATAGGCCGCTGTGTCTCAAGTTCTCCCGCGTCTATATGACGCACGCTGCAGACTGGGTGTATGGGCTTGGGAGAGTCGAAAGACGAAATGGACCCACATGCTTGAGAGCACCTATCCGGATACTGGGGTATCGCCAAGTGGTAAGGCACAGGACTTTGACTCCTGCATTCGCTGGTTCAAATCCAGCTACCCCAATCAACATCCCTTATTTCGGACCGCACTTTTCACACTCGTTTTGTGCGGTCACAGTTCTTCACTTTCTATGATTTGATATCATTTTCCGCGGGTTGACATCTTCCCGCGGATTTCTTTTTTTTTTATAAAAAAAATGGAGCGGGGCAATGCCCCGCTCCGTTATTCATTATATGTTCATCCATCTGTGAGATTCCTGATCATATAAACGTAAATCAACGCGCCCTGTTGTGGAGTTCTCATCAATCAACAACGTTTTGTAATTGACTGGATCACCATCTTCATTCAAAACATCTGTTGTGTTTGTGATATTCGAACCGCGCAATACAGTCATTCGTACAGGTGTAAACTCACGTCCATCATCAGGTTGATCACTCTTGAGTTTGAATGTACCAGTTGTCAGAATCGATGGGAATACAAGTCTCCATGCACCACGAGGTCCTCTGTTCAACAATGATGAATTTACGTCCGCAACCTTCACATAGTCCGGTTGCTGATAGATGTCTTCCGTTGTAACAGCAGAAGCGACCGCTGGATTATTGGTGTACAAATTGTATGTTGCATGGAGTGTTTGACCAGATCCCTCTGCGAGTTTCAGTTTCGTTGTTCCCGCATCATCAGTAACTTCAACATCGGTCCATGACAATGGTTCGCGTGTTACATACAATTCACGCGTATGTGCATTGACATAATATTTCTCATGGACTGTGCTGTTCGGATCGAACATCCATACCATCGGACCAACATGAGGAACATTCCACATGATTGTCGTTTGTGTATTGGTGTGAACAAAGTTCTTTGTCACAAGATCATTTCCGGGAAGCACAGATGTTGATTCTGTTGTTTGTAAGTTATCCAATGACCGATGAACAACGCCGTATACAAAGGCAAGATCCGATGGATTATCCGGTTTCACCCAATTCCAGAAGATATAGGAATCGAATCGATCTCCCTTATCATCACGGATTGCTTGCATGACAGCAGCAACATTACGAGATGATGCACGAAGTGTTCTGTATCCACGACAATACAGCTTATTGATGTCGATAACTGTCAAATCATCATATGTATCCGTATCAGATGTAGCTGCTGTTGATGGTACATGAACCGGTGTACATTTTTCATCGATAACATTAATCGAAGATGCTGTCACAAGCGCTTTCATTCTGACGTCAGCACTGTATGGACTCATTGGATTCACCAGCAGTTCACGAGCAGATGGTAATATCGAATTCAGATACGAATCACGCAATGACGGTTCGCCATCAGTCGTTTTGGTTTCTGACGCATACGACATTGCAAGTTGTTTTTCTTTTCTCCATCCAACTGTGTCACTCTTGCGTGTAACCAACCAGATGCCATCGAAGTCGGAAACAAACGCAAACAGATCTTCGAAGATATCTCCCTTATGAGGAACCACAGAATCAAAGTTTGCGATCTGGAGTGTCACTTTCAGACCCGTTCCAGAAGTGTCTTCCTTCGGAGATGTTCCATAAGGAACCGTCAATCCTGTTGAGGTTTCCTCCGAAACAAGATCAAAGTTTGCAAGATTGATCTTGGTTCCCGATGCATCATTCGAAGCAATCATCGCGGATGTAACAGCACCTGTCAAACTGACTGCAGTGACTTCATAAGTGAATGAGTAACCACCAACAACAATGGTTCCAATCGAACCGACATGATATCCAGAACCACCATGATTGATTGCAGCGATTGACACATCATTCGGATCAACACCCTGATTGAGATTTGTCGTTTCACGGAAATCATTATGATTTACCAGATCAACAGATTGCAACAGTTCCATTGAGTCGAAGATGAACGCATTCGATTGTGTATCCGGTTCGCCGGTATAGATCGGAAGACCTGATGCATTCAATGCAGTTGGACGAACCCAACGGGTCTTTGCTGAATTATACAGATATTCCTGATCATTTGCCGTAAACGACGCTTCAGAGCGAACATATTTTTTATCAACAACCATTGTCGGAGCCAAACCAGAAATGTTCAGCAACTGCATAACTGATTGCGGGATGTCACAGATGCGTGCAATCGTACGTTCCGGTTTTGGATTTGCTGCAGTTTTGTTGTTCTGATATGTCGGACTGTCGTTTGAGACAACATAAACACGACCGATTTGATCCGTCGGAACATCATCCGATGTAAATGGTGGCGTAATTTCTTCGATGGCAGCTTTTTCAATGGAGACAACCAATCCAGTACCAGTTGTATATGTGTGATACCACCATGGTTTACCGTCTGACATTAATCCCGTACCAGATCCAGCAAGCTGTGCATTTCTTGCCGCGAGCAGCTCTTCTTGAGTATAGTATGGAATGTCACAATTCCATGTAGTTGACAAATGCGTGCCAGCCAATACATACGGATCATATACCTCTTCATATGCGGATCCAGCAAGATATCCCGATATCCACGTATAAGTGTTTCCCGAGTCAATCGAATATCTGTAAACACGACCTTCATTTGTCGCATAATATATAATCGACTCGTCAGGAGGAATCTCTTCGGTTTCCGTATAATCTGTAAAGAACTTATTCTTGTCTCGATCATAGTAACCATAGACCATTTGTTTCACATTGTCATCAGCGGAGTCGACATATAATGGATTCAACTCGGTAACGGCGCCGTTTTCATCAACAGATTTCACTTCAACAAGCGTTCTGCTTCGAGATCCGTCATTGAATGTAATCCACAGACGATTCTTTCCGTATATTTGTGAATAACCGAACGGAAGTTCACCGAATACATCACTCAAATTATCATATTCATATATTGCATTCGTAGATGAATCAATATACATTTTGCCGATTTCACCGGTAATCGGTGTTGTATATTGATCATCTTCATAGAATTGTGAATTATGATAATACCCATGCACAACGATTCTATCATCAAATGTGTGATTGTATCCGGAACCACCTGACACAACAGAGATTGCGCCGATTGCATATTTGCCAGGATGGAAATCGTCCTCATATGTTCGCTCAACACCCGGATCAAAAATCAATCCGGCAATCTGCCGTGTTGATTGATCGGATGGATTGTAAAACGGTGTATTGTGCACCGCATAAATGGCCATATGTTGAGGCGTGGTATTTTCATCTGGATGTCGGATCCATTCCGGAAGACCTTCCAGATTCTCAAGATCATGCGGATATCGCGGTTGCTGTTCCAGATTGTTCTTGGATGATCCCATTGACACGCCCGCAAAACCAGTGTCTGTTGTGGTGTTTTCAAATGGAATAGTTTCATCCAACCGAACATCAAACGCCGGAATCAAAATCTCTTCTGTTCCATACAGATTCGTGATAAACGTTTCCATCGGAATGGAATATGATCCCGTGTTGTCGTCATAAACCCAACCAACATCTGGATTCATTGTGATGATATTGTTTCCATTATCATTAATGAATCGGATATACTGTTGGTCACTGGATTCATCGGTTGTGCGTCTCATCAGAACCGATTTGATTCGTTTTCCGAAGTCAGCAACAGTACCATCGAATTCTCCTTCGACGGGTGTCAAACACACCAGCTTCCAATCTTCCAGATTATCAGCAGGAACTGATTCGCTGGCAACGCCGGTTGCCGGGAACAGCTTGCACGAATACTTGTATGCATTACCGGGATGGCCTATTGACAGGAACTTCGTTTCTGTTTGTGCTCCAGGTGCTGTATTGTCTACAAAGCTGATTCTTGGTCCGAAATTTGCCTCATCACATGTGAACCACAGTAATGGATAGCCTATCATATCCTGATCTGTGATCAACTCAGATGTCAGTGTTCCAACAGCGACGTCAACATCGACTGGTTGTAACACTTCATCAGCCGGATAATAATATACTGGGTTCGTCACACCCTCGCTGAATGCGATTGGCTGCTCGATTGTCCATTGACCATTACTATCCATCATCTGAAGAATAGGACGATCTGTTGTCTTATACCATTTATAGACAAATTCGTCCGGGTCGTTCTTATCCGGAGCGATCGGAATATAACATTCTTTCACATTTGTCAATACCAATCTGAAGTTATGGTAGTCGTCATCAACCAGCAGATTGATTGATTTCAAACGAAGAAAATGCAAACCATTTAACTCCGGAATGAAGCTATACACAGAAGATGCCAGATCGAACACATCAGACACATTCTCCGAAGAGAATGTGCCGTTGTGTACGACAATATCTTGTGTGTATGACTTCTCAGTTTCGATGATGATGTCCGATCCAAGATTATCAACACGACCTTTGAATACATCACCCGTGATTGTATCTTGGACCTGTTTTGTTCTGTCCGTTTTCATCAGCCAGTGCTTTCTGTCCTGTTCCATAATCATTGCGTAACTGGCTGCTCCAAGATACCATTTGATTTTCTGTGGATTCATGACATTCACTCCTTTCCATTATTTATACGCATATTCCCATTTATTGTTGTGAAATGTATATTTCCGATATGCGCCGTCAACTTTCATGATCAGCATTGTATCTGCAGAAATATCGATGTCACCATCATACATCCGGAAGTTATCCAGATTTGTAATAGTTTCGTCAATACGGAAGATATACAATGGATCAACGGTTTTTGTTGTAGTGCCAACTGTAACGTGTCGATTCACAACATCCATCAACGGGACAAATGCACCGATCGGATTGTTTTTCGGTGGATTCAAAGAATCGCCGGCATATGCATACAAACTCACATCGTCCTGGTCATAAACTGTTGATTTGAATGTGCGGCTCAATACATAATTCACCATTGTATTGAATTTGACACTCGGACCAATATATTGCATATTACCATTTGATGTATCCGTTTGGATATCTGATGCAACAAAAGCCCTCGTTGTAACATACAAAGATGCCGTTTGTTCCGTTGGTTTCTCCCCGACAAATGTAATGTTATGATTGGCAATGTCTGCCTCAAGTGTCGAAGAGAAGAACGCCCGTTCAGAACGATACATATTACGAGTATTCAGATCGACGATCATGACACCAGATGCATATGCTTTCCGTTCCTCATAAGCTTGTGTCACAAGCGAATCGTATATAATGAATACGTTTGATTGATATGTCTCACCTTGGGTGTACGGTTTCTCGTCATACGAGTAGTGCTTGGCAATCAACGAATCTGGACCATATTGATCAAGAATCATTTGATACAATTCGTCTGAAGTCATATCAGATAACGTTGCTTCCAATGCATCCAGTTCACGGAATGGTTTCAAATGATCAAACCGATACAGGTTGTAATTCAATGTAAGACCGGAATACAACTTTTCCGCATCTTCTGGGTAAAACTCTGCATTTTGGTTCAATATCGATACCAATGACGGATTCGATCTTTCTATAAGACACAGATCACCTTTCTCGAATGTGTACGTATCGTTTGTTCTATGCATGACATCATACATGAATGGACACAATGAATTCCGAGTGCCTATCGTGAGTTTGATGGATGACCATGAATTGTCATATCCAAACAAATTCATTCCAGAAAACTTCGGGAACAAAAGATCTTTGTTAGATGCATTCTGATCATACGACCATGCAATCGTATAATACGCTGAACGATTAACCGTTGGGACAGCTGCAATGAAGCTGTTCCATTTGTTTAACCCTGCATCCGATATGATTTTCGAGATGTCCACTGGTTTATTTGTTTCTGGATCTGGCAATACCAGTGTTTCGATTGTCATATCCGGAACCGAGAATGTACCGGGTTTTGAACTAACAAGAATTGTTTTCTCGTTAACCGCATTCTCCATGATATTGTCTCGAGTTGTATGTGGATTATACAGGATATTGTACATGTATACATCCAGAAGAGAACGTCGTTGGATCGTTTCTCGATCATCATATACTGGGTTACCTGGTGACAGATCGCCCGTAACCTGTACAGCATCTTCTTCATTCCAACGTCTATCTGTTTCATCATATGTGATAAACGAGACGCCGCGTCCAAGGTCATCTGCAATCAATGCAAATGCATCTGGATTCAATTGAGAACGAACTCCAGTTACACGATCATCCCACATTTCTTGTGGCACTGTAATCGTGATTTTCGCACCTTGACCCGTTCCGGTGATTTTCTCCAATGGAATGTTGGATGTACGATCGTTTAGGTTCGCCAACGCAATATCAATATTTTGATATACCATTCCTTCTTGTCCAGGAATATCCGGATTGATATTCAGTATGAATCCAGTTGGATCAATTCCTCCACCACTTACAGCCGTTATGATACCGCGCAGGAAAATACCGCCGATGTTAAAACCGAACATATCTCCCAGATGATAACCGGACCCAGCCGTCGTGATACGAAGATCACAGTCGGCAATCCCAACTGTTCTGCGAGGAGTCTCAACATTTCCTGTATATCTGATCATCCAATACGGATCCTGGAAGAATTGATTCAACTCTGTTAACGATGAAATCCAAATTTTCTTAGGATTCCGCTGGAACCAATATGGATACGGTGCAAACCAATCAACGTTATTCCACAATGACAGATATTCTGGTTCGTCGAAAGAAGCTTGTGAACGCACATAGTTTCCATCAATGATCAATGTTGGCGCAGTACCTTCGATATGTTGCAACTGTGCATATGATGTCGGGATATCACAGATACGTGCAGCTGTTCTGGGCGCTTTTGGATTCTTCGCTTCACGATTGTTCACATATTCGATGCTGTCATTTGTGAGCAGATATCCACGACCATATTCCATATCTGGATCAATATTAATCACACCGAGTGAGAAATGACGATTACCATGATACACAAATTTATGTGTGTATGGTAATCCCGGAATATTGACGTCACCGAAATGGTTTCGATCAATCAAACCAATATCTGTCAGCATATTGAGTTTAGATACAATATGCTCTTCTTTGGTGATGTAGTTATATGTGCCAGGTCCTTTGTATACGATGACCGGTTTCATGTCCGCAGTAATTTCACCATAGTCATTTACCGGGACTGCTGAATCCAACAGTATCGCCGCGGTTTGTTTATCCATTGCATGTTGATTCCGATCATTGGCATCATCTCTGATCGCGTACAATTCAACATGTGCATGATGAATCGTTCGATCAAGATAATACTTATAGTATTCCGGCAATCCATCAAACTCTCCGAGATTATGAATAACACCAAAACGTTTATCAACAGAATGGTCTGAATAGTCTGTTGTCATATCGATATGAATACCAGTCGTCATTGCATTAACTTCTGATTCATATGGATGGAAGTATCTGCGGTTGAATGAAACTTTCAGCAATGGCAAGAACGTATTATCCGGAGTCAACGAATGAATCACATTCGCTTCCCTGAATGGTTCTAATTGGATGCATGCACACATGATATTCGGTGCACCAGATGAATCATAATCGTAATCACCGTCAACTGGAGTACGGAATGTCCAACGCAAATCCTCTGGATAACCGAAATTTGTTAATGACAACTTCGTGTATTTGTCATCATACGTGAAATAATACTCGAAATCAGGTTCATCAGTAAACGATTCAGTTTGACAATGAATGTACCCTATACGAGTAATCTTTGCCGTCATGTTGTAATCGGTACGGCCAACCATAAAGTCGCCGTATACTTTTGCATACCAATATCCAGTGTCAGGATTGAAACCTGATGTTTGCGGAATCGGATAGTTATCAGCACCATATAACCACGGATATAGAAAGATTGTATCGTTGCCATTGACACCAAACTCGATCAACGAACGTTTACGCCAATCCAAATTGCCTGGTTCCGTACCTTCAAACCAATGCATAGTTGGCAACATTCGCATATCGGCAGTACACAACCAAATTGCAGGCAGTTCAACAAAATTCTTCAGATCAATTGTGATTGTGGAAAAATCAGTGACAACACATTTGTTTTCCGTCGTTTTGTTATATGCAAAATACCATGTGACATGTTCGTCACTGTTGTCTTCTTGCCCAACATACAATGGATATTCCACGTCATCAATGATTAACGTTGGATTTGTCAAAGTTGCATAAAATGTTGATGCACGTGATTTCTGATCAGAATATGCTTCAGAACGAACAAAACATTTGAATGAAGCATTGTCAAATCGCAAACTGTATGAATGCGTTGACAATAACACATCCTTACGTACACAAGCCATCAACAAATTCTGTTGAGGATATGTTTCAATGAAATCTGAATGGGAGATCTGAAAGAAATGCGTCAACAGTGCACATGGTTTGATGAATTTTTCAGGTGGTCGATTCATCCGAAGCTTTCGTGTTTCAAATAACAATTCAGAACCGAAATTCTCCGAAGTACCGACATACTGCAATCCATCAAGATCTTCAAAACCGAAATATCGGCGTGTGTGTAAACTGTAGAATTTCTTTCTCAATTGCAACAATTGACGCAATGCATCCGGAGTAGCCGCAGGCGTTTTCATGCGAAGTATATCAGCCATTCATTATTCCTCCTTTCAAAAAAAAAAATAATTTCCACGTATATGTATAATTTTTGTGCATGGGAATAGAACACTCTTTTACTACGCATATTCCCAAATTCAAGAAAGTGAAGGTGATCATTATGACCGGTTATGTCATCAAAGAAATGCACAATCCTTTGTCGGGGATTCAGGTTGACCTTGGTGTTGACCAGCCATTATGGCGGTATGTCCAAAAGGCAATTCAAGATATTGAAGTCTTGAACATCCTGAATCTGTACAAGTACGACAAAGATATTCCTGCACCATTCATTCACGTGATCAACTGGAAGTGGAATCCTCATCCGCTGGCAGAAGAAATCCAGTACCGCCGGCGTGAAACCGGCGATAAACTTTCTACAAAATCGATTGGAGACACACGGATTGGTATTCTTGAATTTGATATCTACTGTGGAGCTCGCGATAAGAATAAGAATATCGTCGAAGAAGTGGTGCACAATAAATTGTACGTCCCCATTGAGGACGAACATGGAAATTATCTGATTGAACATCAGTTGTACTCCGAGTATCAGCTGGTTGATAAACTGCTGTATCCGTCTGGAAACAATTCATTCACATTGAAATCATTGCTTCCGGTTGTAATCAAATATGAAGAAGCAACAGAACAATCCATGGATGGTTATCTTGTCACATCCAGAGTTGGTATGGTCAAGATTTTCACTACTATGGAACCGATCCTTGCTTGCTTCATGCACATACCAGGACCGCTGTTATACCTTGGAGTATACCCGCTGTTACAGTTCTGTGACCATGTCCGTGAACAAGATAAAGATCAGTTTGAGTACTTCCAGCCTATTCCTGAGCGGGACATTTACATCAAAGCGTACCGTAAAGGACTCGAACGATTCGATTATGTTCGTTCGATTCTGGTCATGGCAATCCCGTTGATTAAGAAGTATAATCCGGAAAACATTGATCAGTTGAATTCTCCGGAATGGTGGATTTATCAGCTGTCATATTATGAAAATATTATCGAGCATCGTGGCTCATGCTATGAGATGCATGTTGCCCGTATGCTGGACACAATTTCTGCAAATGTGCTTCCGATTCCGGAAATTGACAAACGGAACATGATCGCATTACTCCGGTATGTACTTCAGACAGAATTCACCGATGTCAACATCTATTCATATGAAAATAAACGACTGCGTTTGAATGAAGTCATTTCAACAATCGTAACCGCGGAAGTTTCTGAGAAACTGAAGAAGATGTTTAAGTTCGGTTTGTTGCTGAAGATGACCGATATGCAACCAGCAGTGAAATTCCGTCCTGAATTGATCCTAAAGAACATCTATAAGTTGGGGACTGTTCATGTGACTGACTTTGCAAACGATCTTGATTATCCACAACATCTGCGTTGGACCAAAAAAGGTCCTAATTCACTCGGCCGTTTGGATAATCATAAAATCAATTTCGTACACAGACAGCTACATCCATCTATGATCGGATTGGTTGATCTGCTGGACTATTCGAAAGATGTCGGTCAATCTGGCATGATTTCTCCATGGGCAGATATTTCGACAATATCAAATGTCGATCCGAATAAGTATCCGAATGTTAAGTATGAACTGTTTCAGTTCATCCAAGATGAATTCCCGAATCCGGCAGTACGGTTTAACTGTAAAAATGTTGTTGAGTTCAACAATCTACTGGATCGCCTTGTATTGACTGCATATATGAATATACATTATAAAGTACCCGAAGGAGGGAGTGACACTTAATGCGGCTCAATTACAAGTTATTCCGAGGATCAAGAGACAAACATCTGACGGTACTGTATGGATATTCGTATGAACCGGATGGAGATTTCCGAACGGTGTACCAACGAGAAGGGAGTAATACTGTTACGATTCTTCCATCATTTGGTATCAGCATCTCAAAAGGATATGAACAAGATCGTGTTTATATCCCATCCAATCAGTATTTCACATTCGTGACATTGTTGCAGAAAGCAGTGACTCTGATATCTGATCATTTGTATGAATTGTTTCCAAATGCAGGTCGATCTGAATTTGAGATCAACGCCAAAGCATTGGAACGATTTCAAACGGAAATGGCTGTTGCATCAGATGGAATCACAATGGTTCCAGCTGTATATGTCGATGATACGAACCAATGTTATCCAGGAATTCAAATCAACACATTGAAATTGGGTTCGATTCGGATTCCATTCGAAGATGCAATTCCGATGAATCAAATGTTCAAAACATTTGATCCACATGCAATGTCGATTTCGATGTTGCGTATTATGGGAAAGATCGAGTAAGAAGAGTGGGGCGAAAGCCCCACTCATTCTTTTTTACATTCTGGAAGTTCCGAGGAATTTGTTTGCCCATGAATAGAAATCAGATTTCAATGCTGAACCAACATTATATCCGAGATTTGCACCATCAGATGCTGCCAGGATTGCTTTCGTGATCAGTCGCATCGAACCATTCATGCGATACTTATCAACTGCACAACATTGTGCAATATAATCAAACATCGTATGATTGTTTAACATAACTGCCATTTTGTCCATGGGAGATGTCATCATACAATGTTGCAAATCCGTAACATTGATGGTCATATCAACAGATGTTGGATATCCATACACGGAAACATCGGTTCCATCCGGATTCTTTGTGATAGAAAGACTTGTTACCATTCCAAGTCTCGTGCCAAAGATGCCCGGAATATTGCATTGAATAATCGGTGGATAACTATACGATGCTCCGGAGTTCTTTGACATCTGTGGAAGAACCATTGCCAAAGCAAAGAACATCGGTACTAGGATTTCCGTCAAATACGAATATGGATCGCCACCAGATGCACGAAGCTTTACTGTCATTGACAATTCAGAAGCATTCGATGTGTGATTCTGGAAGATCAACGGATAGATTGTATGATCACCTTTGAACGAACGGAACATGGATGATGCCAAAGATGCAGTGAATCGTCCAGCTGAACCAAGGTTAGACATAACAGATTCTGCAGCAGACACAACATCATCTGTCAATTGGAGCAGCTTATCATCGATTGATGATGCTGTCGATGATGTGATGAATGCAATCTCATTTCCGTATTCATTGCCCATGTTCAAAACGGATGAATAGATCTTCGATTCACCAACACTGTTTTGATATGATTCAGAAATACCTTTCGGATCAATCATGAATGACACGTATTGCGACGTATCACCATTTTGTGAATCCAATTCCTGTACAGTACCAAGACCGGATGTTGGTGTAATGTAACGATAGTTTGCCCACACATCGGAAGCAGCATCAACTTTTGTTGTTGGTGCAATTCCGAACATTGTATTGCCAATTCGTACAGTAGCATCTTGTAAACCAAGCATAACAACCGCCGCGTTAATCATCATTTTCACATTATTGATATAGGTATGCCAGTCGCTTTCGAATGTGTAAAATGGCTGCTGAACAGCAAGGGATGTCAATACAGGTGCAAACAGTTTTCCACCAAACCAAGAACCAACACTGCTTGAAATTTGTCCGCTGATTGTCGACATCTCGGATGATACATTAGCGTCTTCCCCAAGTTCAGACATAATCAAACCTGCGATACTGGATGCGCTTACACTCGTATATGAAGTAGAAGCGTCTTGGGTATCATTTGATGTCGCGGCATTATATGCTTTCAGCAGTTCCGATTCCGTTACTGCTGCCGATGCAGAGGTTTGCCAGGCAGCTCCAGTGGATGAATCTCCATACTTAGACATGGCGTGAGCATATTGCATTGCTACACGAATAGCATTCGCGACCGACGACATACCACCAGTGAATCGAGCACGGCCAACAACAAAGTTTGCCACCATTGCATCACGCAGAACATTGTTCAAATAGAAATCACCAACAGGACCTTCAGTACCACCTGCCGCGCTCATCAGACGCATATCATTTAAGTTTGTTAACTGCGGTGGAGAACCAAATAGTCTCGGAGAATAATTATGTAACATGGCAGCTGCTTGCTGTGGATCAGGCTGTTCACTACCAGTTGTGGCTGCTACACCAGGAATGAGAAATCCCATAACGAGGCCTCCTTTATATAAGATATTAATTTTGGGTCTACAAAATGAAAAATATTCCACAAGGAGTTGATATTTATGATATTCAAAGACATACAACCTACTGATGAAAGTCCGAAGAAAATTCAATTTGTTGACATGTTAATTCAGAAAAAGATTTTCAATGATGCAATATTTGATGATGTCATGATGTATGCAGAAGTCGTTCTTGATACACCTGTCCAGATGTTTTATCGGAAGCTATGGGTGGATGTGTATCTGAGACGCAATCCGTGTACAACGGTTCTTGATCATAATAAGACAATCATTGAGATGTCTCTATCTGAATGCATTCAATATCTGCAAGAAATTACACCTCCAAAACTGCGGGATGTCTTGAACAAAGACATGACATCTGTTCAGAATATTTATGAAATGATGAGGGACTTCCTGATGAAAATGGATGACCCAAATCATCCATATTATCTGACGAAGTTTTATGAAGTATTTCATATGAATCTCTTCCAGAATGCATGGACACCGAATTACAAGAAGATCGCATTTCTGAGATCTGTGGCAAAAACGGATATCACTTGTTTGGTTGATGCATCAACTGTATCAATTAATGCCATTATAAATGGAGAAGTTCTTCCATATCAGTCAGAATGGTTACAATTGACATTCCATTCTGATGATGAAGATTCGATGGAAGAATTGTTCCGATATATGAATACATGTGATATTCATATCACAGGTGTTCAATGTAATGACATCGGATTGTTTGTATCCGGATGCACATCGAGAATCACGCCATATCTGATCGATCTGATTCGAGATACATACTCAAAAATTATATAATGGAAGGGCGGGGGAAACCCCGCCTGGAATTTTTTTTATTTTAAAGACATATATACTTCATCTGGAATGAGGAGAAATCATATCGAGAATCCGCGATATGTCCTATTTCATTTTAATTAATATGAAAGGAGAATGATCCATGGATCCTACGATGATCGTCGCTGGTCTCGCCGGTCTGTTCATTGCGATTGGTGCCGTTGTTAAGGCATTCATCGAACGCAGAGCACGGCAGCAGCAATTGCCGCAATATGCGGTATCCGGAGAAGGTAACGTGGCAACGCAGTATGTCCCACAGGCTCCTGCACAGGCATATGTCCCGGCACCTCCGGTTCAGCAGTATCGTTATGCGGTCCCGGCTCCGCAGCCGGTTGCACCGTATCAGTCCGTTTATCCGTGGGGATACAATGCGTATATCGCAACGATTGCGAATACTCCGACTGTTCAGCCGCAGTATACGACGTATTATCCCAATGACGGATATGTTCCGAAGTTTGCTCCGCAAACTCTGTTCTACAACTTTGATTCGAGAAGCAATTCTCTGAATCAGAATACGAACGTACAGGGGAGAGCCGCTCCACCTGGTATGTACGGACAGTCGTTCAGCCCAACACTGAATCAGGCTGTTCAATCACAATACCCGTGGAGTTCGGGTAGCACACCAACTCAATGTACCTCGGGATACGGTCCGTTGAGTGCTGCAGCTCAGCAGCAGTGCACATATAACTTCGATATTCCGTTGAGTGGCCCGCCTCAGCCGCAATCTTTGGCGGCAGCTACAACACGGACATATTCAGACGGTACGACTTCCTTTTGCAGGATTCCGTCCTGCTTCAACGATAATGGAACGTATCGATTCTGATATTAATAAACAGCATGTTAGTTGACACAATCATTTACATCGAATCGGGTAGAGTCAGGCTATCCGATAATCAATCCAAGGGAGGTTCATTATGAATACAGGTACTCCTGCGATTGTCGGTCAAGTATTTGACGGAGCAAATGCGATGATTGAGGGCGGAAAAGCGATTGCGAATATGGCATTCACAACGTTCGACACGCTCAACAACATCCAGAACAATCCGTCTTATCAGCCGGCAGACGGAATGTTCTCCAGACGCGACGTCGGTTATCAGCAGCCTCAACAGGCTATTCAGTATCAACCGGCGGCATATCCGTGGGCATCTCATCAAAGTCAATATGGATATGGACAGCAACCGCAATTGACACCCGGATATTCCGGAATCACAAATCCGAATTATGGCAAACCGGGATTCTTCGGCGGCGGTGGTTCATTCGGTACGGCCTTCTCAACGTATGGAATGCCACAGACCCGCATGTCGAACTGGTTTGACAAAGGAATCTGGGGGTAATCGATCATGGTGTTCAGTCAGTTTTGTAAACGACTTGCCACCAATGAAGCGATCACCGATACGATGAATGTCACGGACGTGAATGATGATGTCAAAGGGCGCGCACACGCCCTTTGTCAAATCATGAAACCGAAGATGGACATTCTGGACAGAATCGAGATCGGCTTCATTGAAGAGGCATTTCGTGATATGGACAGAGCTGAAAAGGTACTCGCAGAATATAATGACGGATATGTTCCGGACTATCTGTTGAAGACTTTGTCTGAGACGCTCTATGGTCATGAGTTTACATCACTCAATGCAGACCAACAGTCTATAATTAAAATCCTGAGTGCGTACATCTGTATATCCATTCAGGATTCTAATAAAAATTATTAAGGAGGAAAATCCAAATGCAAACAAAGGCAAATCTCAAATCACTTCCCATCGAGCATTACATGATCTCTTCGTCAGAGGTTGTGGAGTATCTGCAGAATCAGCTCGGCTTCGCATTTGACTGTGATTTCCAGCTCTGCGACAACAGAGCAGAGTGGGAAAAGCCGGTTGCAACTGAGAAGTGCTATGTCATCATGAGAGTCGTGTTCCGTCCGGAAGATATCTGCATTTCTTCCCAGGTCGCAAATTATGTCGACAAGGTTCTTGCAGATGCAGCGGCTGGTATGCAGTTCAAGGACACCGTCGTGGAAGCACTGAAGCCTTTCATGTTCCCGGAGAATCTGGGTGCAAGACTTCAGCAGGATCCGGAGTTGGTCAGAAAGCTGGCTCAGCAGGGTCTCTTCGGTGAGAAGCTCGACAGAATCGTTCGTCGGACGAAGTTGTTCTATGACAAGACTGCGCATGCTTGGGGTGTATATCTCCGCCCGGAAGAAATCATCAAAGACATGTGCACAGATCCGGGAACAAACAAGCTTGATGGCATCGTCGCATTCGGTTACGTCAGCGGTGACAGCAACAATGCATCTGCAATCACCTGGGGTGTCAACGTGTACCACAACTGCCACGTTGGTATGAAGGGTGTCGACATCGATGCAGTGTTTAACGGTGCTCCTGTGAACGCGTAATTTGTTTGCGCAAACAAATTCGGATATGATGAACGGTGGGAGTCATCCCACCGTTCCTCTCATATCTTATGGAGGTGACATTCGTGTCAATATTGGAAATCTCACAAATGATTGATCTGATTGAAGATCACTTCTCTCCGACATGGGGACGCAATCATGTGTTGACTGTCGGTGGAATTGCAGGAACAGACATCTTCAAGATTGGACTTGGAGCATGTATGAAATATCATGACTTCGCGAAAATCCTTGTTGTCGATGGATGTCAGGATTATATCGGTTTATTGCGGAAACCGGTAACCAATTACATCTATTACATGGACCTCTTCCGTTCTGTTCGTATTCCTGCTATCGAACAGCAATTGCGTCCTATGCACAAATTCCCAATGGAACTGAAATCTGGTTATCAGATGGCACTGGTTGATGCAATCATGTGTGGTTATGACGCATTGATTATCAATAATGCACATTTGATTCCGTCCACATGCCGGAAAGCGATGGCTGATATGTTCCCTGGGTATATTCTCGAAATCATAGATCCCTTGGATTTCAATGGTTCAGATTTTCATGCAGTACATACGCTGTATGATTCCCTGTCTAAACAATCTCCTCTGATTGCAATGGCACGTTCATTGTTTGGAGTCGAGAGTCGTGCCATTGATCGGAAGGTGCGAGGTGATTTCAAGAAAGTGAAAATGACAAAACGTAGTATTGGAAAGATCGATGCAAACCAATACGTGACAAACTCATATGATGTTCTGAATCAAATTCAGAATAAGCAATACAATTCTCAATTCCGGAGAAATCAGAAGTTTATCGTTGCTTCCGAAGAGATCCGGATGATGAATGACCAGAATGGTAAGCCTGTGATTGTTGGACCAGGCACTATGTTCTCAATTTCGACTGCATCAAAACCGTTGATGAAATTACGGATTCATTCGTCAACGCGTCAAGTGTATTCGACATTATCTTATCAATATACAGAGCAATCGCTCTATGTCAAACCGGCGAATATTTTAATGGCGGATGACGCATGTCACCATCGATTCAATTCTGTTGTAATCGTGTTGGGCGAAGAGCCCATGACAAACCGCTTATGGTATTCGCTGTTCAAAATTGCGAATACCATAACAATTGTAGACTTCTAGTTTAGAAGGTGATAAATATGTTTTTTTCTAAAAAGAAACGGATGCAGGCATTGGCGACAAAACAGCAGCAAATGATAGAATTACGTGACTTCAAAGCAGCTGTTGTATCTCTGATGAATGGTACACATAAACTTGATAAAATTCTGCAAGATATCATCGATATCGGGGACGTTTCTCACAATACCGCTTTATTCATCATGCGTACAACACAGGACTTATGTTCACTTGTCTCAATCTATAAGTCTACCAAGTACTATCATGCATACATGACAACTCAGTTGACATCCATTACATCACAACTCAATGAGATGATATCTAAGATCGAATCTAAAAGTAGAGATTTGATCATGATCAAAGAAAACTATTCAATGACAAAACAACAATTGAAAAATGGTGCTGAAGGAGACCTTTTGGATGAGGATACGGTTGAAGACGTGTCTCGCAAATTGTTCGAAATGTCATTGATGATTCGGGAATTGATATTCGAAATCAAAACAGATTATCGGGATTATCGAAATGCGTTGACTCTGCTGAGAGGAATGATATCGAATGATTACATTGCAATCATTTCTGGAATTGATATCCCGTTATTATATGAAGACTACGAAACTCTTGTACATAATCATATGAGTCAAGAGGTTCTTTTCGATATAGATACTGTCCGAAGAGAATTGGCTCCAAAGGAGGAAATTATTCATGAATGAGTTACAGGCACAAGAAATGGGCTATGACAAAGTGTGGGATTTCACACAGTATTCCCATGATAACAATGTGAACGTAATTCCTGAGGAAGACTTTCGCCGTCTCGTACAGGAAACGTTCAGATGCATCGCAGACAATCTGCGGAGAACCTATGGACCGTATGCATCAACTGTTCTGATTTCAGATCAGAATGAGACGTATGCAACCAAGGATGGTTACAACGTCTTCAATGCGATCGGATTCTCTCACACATATAAGAGAATGGTTTATCTTGCCATCAAGAAGATCATTGATCGTGTGAACCGAAATGTCGGTGATGGTACGACATCATGTATTCTTTTGGCAGAGAAGCTGTTTGCGAATCTGCAGAAGACCATCAAGACTGTTGATGACAAACGCAACATCATGTCTGTGCTGGACAAAATCGAAGCATTTCTTCTCGATAAGAGTGAGGTTGTTGCAGACTATGAAACCGGCGTAATCGACGATCTGACTGAGGAATCCCTGAAGGGTTTGATTCGGATGGCTGGTAACTATGATGATCATCTCGTGGATGTTCTGACGGAAGCGTTGAAACCAGAATATGAAGATGGTGTTGTTAAGTCTGTCAGAAATGTTGTGGTAGATGCACAGCTGGAACGTGACAGCGATACACTCTCGTACAATGTCGATTTCCTCCCCGGGGATTACCGCGTTCGTGTCAATATGGATACTGCATTTGCATTGACATTTGAACAGCCTCGTCCGGTACGCATTGCTGTATATGATCATATATTCGGACCGGATGACTGGAACTTCTTCACGAGTCTCTATGATTACAAAACGGAAGTCATCGTCATTGCTCGTTCGTTTGCTACTACATTCCTGGAGAATGAATGGAAATCGTATCTGTTCAAGTGTGGCAACCATAAGAAGCAGGTTACAATCATACTGTGTGAAATCAAGGGTATGTATGTTCGCGATGAGCTCAGAGATCTCGCTGCAGTACTTGGTACACAGTTGATCGGTCATACGGCAAAACCGGTTGATGTTGAAACGCTTCCGCTGAAGAAGGTGCAGATTCACAATGGCATCTGCATGTGTCTGGAGATGCCAGAGATTCCAACGGATCATATTGAAGTCGTGAAACACGAGAGAGAATCGGATCCGTCTACATCTCTCACAAAGAGCCAGTGGTATGATGACAGAATCAAAGCATTGTCAAACAAATCACATGATACATTGGTAACAGTGTATGCGACATCCACGCTTGAGAAGAAGATGGTCGGTGATAAGATTGACGATTGCGTTTCAATCATCAACTCGGCAATGACATATGGCGTTGTTCCAAATCTGTTTGCATATGGCTGGTGGCGTATGTCGAAATACTTCGAAGAACATTGCGACGAGAATGACACGCTCTCCGAAGCAGTATCGAATGCGATTCTCGATGCCATTGTGGGTCTATTCCATGATGTATGGCGTTCCAAGCATGGTGATGATTATGAACAGAAGCGTGATGACATCGCCGCGGCTATGTATAATTCCAATGACCACATCGAATCATTCGATGTGATCAGAGAAGGATTTGTTCCAACTGCAACACTCCCTACATCTGCGCAATATGATCTCGAGGTCATGGCTGCAGCAATCTCAATCGTCAAGTATCTGCTCACGAGTAATGCACTCGTATTTGATGCATATATCATGAAGCCGGTTGACGATACGGGAAAATACCAACTCATGTAATTTTTTCAATCGCGACACATATATGCTTTAATGGATGATAGGGGGCTATATGCCCCCCTCATCCTAATTTTTGAGTTATTTGAACCAAAATATACAAAATTTTTATGCAGGCGGTGGTATCTTTGAAAACGTTGAAACCTTCCATTTGGAAGAATATCGCTTCGATACTTGTATCAAATCATGACGATTGGAAATCGTCGAAGAATATGGTATTATTTGCACGCGCCATTACAACCTATCCGAGTAAGTCTGAATTTTATTCGGCATGTGTGCGTGTGATTCATTATATGGAACAAAACATTCTGTCCGTACCGATGATTCTGGAAACCATGAAGAATGAGGGAGAATCGGAAGATGTGATAGAGGTTGTTGAGCTGTTGAGTAAACAACCGACGATCACAACACTCGCAGAAGTTCAGAGATTGTGTACGGTGCTTGCAGATTATGTCAAATATCATCGTATTCTGAAAGTCAAAGATTCATTCTTAAAGACATTGGATTTGATTGATGACGATGATGCGAATATCAAAAGTACGGTCGATACACTGTTCAAGATATCCAATGAGATATGTACTGCATATAATTCCGTGTCATTCACACAGGCAACATCGTCATTTGATTCCGACAACCGTGAACAAATGCGAAATGGTATTGCCGAAGCAATGGATGCACGTTCTTCCGACAAAACCATCATTACCGGTATTCGCGGTTTGAATAATCTGTTGTCTCCAGGATATTTGGCAGGTTGTTTGTATATTTATGCAGCATTACCTGGTTGCTATAAGAGTGGTATTCTGCTGCAATCGCATATTGATACATGCAAATATAATGAACATATCAAACAGACCACCAATGGAAAGACACCTGTGTCTATTTATATTTCTATGGAAAATACAATGGCACAGACGATTCGTCGTTTGTGGTCATTGTTGTTCCCAACTGCAGACTTGTCAATGTTCTCTGTTGATGAAGCAACTGATATGATCAACAATGAGTTGACAAAGCATGGTTTCCGATCCGTCATATTATACTATGGCTATCGAGAGAAGTCTACAGCTGATCTTTATGATATCATTCGTGGATATAATGACGATACACACCAGGTTGTTGCATTATATCTTGATTACATCAAACGTATTCGTTCTGCTCGTACTGATGCTGCAGCAACACAATCCGAAAAATCAGAGCTCCATGCAATCATGAATGAACTGAAAACGATTGCAGCACAGTTCGATATTCCGGTTGTATCTGGACATCAATTGAATAGAGCTGCTGCAGCCGCGGTTGATGCAGTCGTTCAAGCTGGTGGTTATGCCAAAACGGCAGAAGCACTCGGTCGGTCTCATATAGGCACTGCATGGGAAATCATGGAGGTTGCAGACTGGTTGGCTGAACAGAACATTGAGAACGATGGTGAGAATAAGATGCTGATGATTAAAGCTGTGAAGCAGCGTGATCTGGATTCACAAAATTCAGATGTAAAGATCACGGCAATTCGTCATCCATTCCTGTCACCAGAATCATTTGCATTGAAACAAGATATCATGGAGAATTGCTCCATATCGATTCCAATTTATACTGGAAAACACCAGCTAAATTATATGGCGAATATTTAATTATTTTAGAGACATATATAATTTATTCGATTACGGGTGACACCATGTTATTCCGTGATTGAAAAATATTGAGGAGGTTTTGAAGCCATGATTGAGAATTATCAATCACACATTCTCAAGCCGACTGAAATCGTCGACTATTCCGCAGAGTTGATGAACGGCGTGAGACCTGAAACCATCCAGATGGAACCCATGATCGGATTCAAGTTGTTGACCAAAGACATGAATGCGGGAACGGCACCTTCTCAGGCGGCGAGATTCCAGTACCTGGAAATGAATCTCGGCTTCCTGAAAGACACCGGCTGCATCATCAGAGAAACACAACCGATCGAGTCTCCTGATGGATTCTGGATCATTTCATTCCCTGTGCCGATCTCACAGCTTGCGACACAGTTGATGAGCATCACACGTGTTATGGATTTCATTGCCGCAAACTTCGGCATTGTATCCATGGATTCTGTCGAGATCAATGTATCCGGCAAATGCCGTGTGGGCGAGACTGAATGGCGGTTGGCAAATGTGAACATTCCGGCACAAATCAGACAGAGCTTGATCGAGCCATCAAACACCCCGTATAAACTGGGACATATCATTCGAATCAACGATGACTTTGCGATGTTGAGAACCATGTGGGACTGGCGTAGAAGCGGAACTACGACAGCACAGCATATGAGCGATCTTCTCGTAATTCCTCAGTTGATCAGCGGTATGTTCCGTTAAAAAAAAAAATCATCCGCGAAGGAGGAAAACACTCATGAGTATTTTCAATGTCAATCCCGATCCCGATTATCCTGTACTGAATGGCCCGGGATTCATTCAGTACACCTATCAGAATCCGGTATATGCGAACGCTGGCGCGCAGCAGTTCTATTATAACGGACAGAGTGTTGCACCGTCTGGCTATCAGCAGCAGCCGCAGCAGCCGATGATGGGATTCCAGATGGAGTCCCGTCGGTACGATGCGCCGGCACCTACGCTGCAGCAGCAGGCTCAGCCGCAGCAGTATGGTTTCAACCAGCTGGTCGAATCCAGAAGAACCCAGGGTGCTGTAAATCCGTGGGCATCACAGAGTGTTCAGCAGCCTACACAGCAGTTTGCACAACCGCAGAGTTTTGCGCAGTTCCAGGCTCCGGTACAACCGATGACATATCCGGTTGAATGCTCTGCATTGTGCACCTGCCATCCGTCGTTCGACAGAAAGAACGCATGGGGTGATCAGCCTGTGTACAATCCGACACCTGCTCCGGTTGTGAACTGGAATGGTGTTTCGGCACAGCCGATGAATAACGGTCCGCAGTACAACTATAACAGCGCACCGACGATGTCGTATCCTGTGCAGCCGATGACTCAGGCTGTTCAGCCGAGCTGGGAAGAAATCGCAAAACAGAACTTCGGTAACAAATAAGGAGGGAATGCCATATGATCGTGACATATCGGTCACGCTTGGCAACGCTTCCTGTAGAAGTTCGTGAAGGGTTGGGTGAGGTGTCATATCAGATTGGTATGACACCTTCTGCTCGTAAGGAAAGATGCATCAATGTCTTGAAGGAACACAATATTCCATTTAAAGATATCGGAACTGGAACAAATCGTTTCATCATTCGATATGAAGGTTATGCAATTAAAATCGCGCTGGATCGTGAAGGAATTGCAGATAACAAGCAAGAATGGGTTATGTCGTCACTTCTATCACCGGATGTTGCTCCGGCTCACGAGATTAGCAAAGGAGGCCACCTGTTGGTGGCCTCTTATGCACCCGCCTTTTCGAATTATCAGGAATTCATGGCACATCGTATGGAGATTATCCAAATCCTTAGAAAATGGGGTTCTAGATATTTGTTAGGTGATGTTGGTCTGACATCAATCAATTATGCAAACTGGGGTATGCTAATGGGTAAACCGGTATGTATTGATTATGCTTATATCTTCCCTGTATCAATGGATATCTTCACATGTGTCTGCGGTTGCAAAGAAATGCATTTCACAGATGAATCATATACAACCTATCAGTGCAGTAATCCGGAATGCGGAATCACTTATACTGACAGAGAGCTCCGTTCAAAGATTTCTCAAGATGATCGTTTGGCACTGTTCCAAAACGTTTCAAATAATGCGATCGAAATGACGACTCCTACAAAGGAGGTCGAAGTTGAAGATCGTCTTGTCAAAGTTGATATCGATCCTGATATGCCGGATCCGATTGAAACGATTGACAAAGTAAATCGTCAATGGGGTTTCCAAGCATTTTAATTTGAAAGGAGAATTACAATGCATTTTACAAAACTAATCAAAACATCGGCGTATTCTCCTCCTGTGGTTGAAGCTACGACTCAACCGCAATCGGAGCAAACATCCGAACTTGTTCAGCTTCTGCGGAAGTTGACAAATGAAAAAGATATTGTTCAAACAATGCCTCATGTATTGGAAGAAACAATATTGACCGATGATGAAGTGAATGATATTCTCGGATATCTTCTCGACTTCAACACAAAATATTTTCCGAATGTTCCATTGTCAAAAGATATTGTCAAACAATTTCTGTGGAATGCACCGCGTGATATTGTTAGAGGCATGCGTTATGCGCAAACACATCCTGAACTGCCTGACATTCTGAACCCGGTCATGTATTTGTATCCGCTGCTTATGAAAGATCCGTCTGATGCGATTGGTCTTTATTGGCAATCGTTGCTCAAAGTTCTTGATGGCAATCGCGAAGCCATCAAGGAAGATGCAGCTGCATATATTGCGGATCTGAACTTCGATGCCAATCTGGAAAAGTTTGATGATAATCGTATTCCGTTTGATAAGGAGGATACTAAAGATGCTGAATAATGATAATAAGGATATTAAGTTCACAGGAGACCCCGTCGCATTTGACGGGGTTGAGGGTAAGCGTGATCCGAAAACCGGTAAAGGTCGTTTCGATCTGATCCCGACAGAAGTATACTATCCGCTGTTCTCGGAAGCGGATCATGAATGGCTGTTTGACTGCCATCCGGCATCCATTCTGATGTCAATAGCAGATGAGAAATTCATTGATGCGATTATCAAGATGACTATCTATTCATATGCCAAGTACAATGAAGATTATGTTGCTTCAAGTTCAGAGCTCTGGCATGGTGTATGGCCGATGCTTCAGGATCTGGCTATCCATTTCCAGAAGGGTGCCGAGCATTACGGCGAAAGGAATTGCCAAAAGGGTATTCCGCTTTGGTCGTTCAAAGACTCTGCAATGCGTCATGCGACGCAGGTATTCGAAGGCAAAACGGATGAACCGCATGCAATCTCTGTTATCTGGAATTGCTGGATGGCAGCATGGACTGTGATCACATCCAACGAGAAAGATGGTATGGATGAATCCGCTTGTGCGATGGCGCTTAAGATCAGTCGTGATCGACGCAAAAATGCTAAGAAAGCATTGCTTAACATACCCTCTGATTCCCCTGAATTTAAAGAGAAGATAAATGACATTGATGAACTGGAGAAGTTCATCAATGAGCTTTCGCAACTCTCCATTGAACTGAACATTCCGGTTGTTACAGCACAGCAGACTTCGTATACCCGCGAAGAAGTTGAGGCAATCAAGAAAGAAGCTGTTGACAAAGCGATCGAAGATTTCCTGAATGACAGAAGTCCTGAAAATGTCAATCGTATTATTAAGGAAATCGGTTCGCAACGTATCATCGAGAGTATCAAAACAATTCCTCTGGCTGAACGTCAGCTCTTCGACACGCAATTTGTTAACCTCTTGAATACTCCGGAAGGAAAAGAACGCGTCAGATGGTTTTATGGTCCAGACGAGCTTTTCAAAGATCTGATCGATCGCGTCGAAAATGAACGTGGAGTTGGTAAAGATTATCGAGACTATCTGCCGTTGCTTATCAAACTCAATCGTGCCTATGAAGGATATCTTAATAAATAAATATATCATTATCCCGAAAGGAGTGATGATATGATCTTTTGTTCAAGACGTGTATTCCTGAATGTTCTGACCCAGCTGCTCGACATTGACACACTGTTGAATGCAAACTATTTCCTGTGTGATCAAGTTAAACCAACAGGATATGCAAGTATTTCTGATGAACCGAAGATAGGTATGAATGGTGAAGTAACTTATGAGCCGTCTTTAGACTTCTCTTCGGCTGCAACAGGTATGCATCCGTATTTCATCAACTATTCGAGAATCTTTGATGTGTCACCGTATATTGGAGCATTGGCTGCATCATCGGTACGAGATTTCTCGACACCGCAAGAACGGTTGATTGCGCAGCTGAATAATCCGGAACACCAGATGACAGTGTATCAGACATTATTTCAGAGAAAGCTCAACGGAAATGGATTGCAGGTTCTCATTCTGAAGGACGACAGAGCTGTCGAGATGTGTGGACATATCATATGTTCATATCTGGCAGAAGTATTCGGAGCAGATGTAACATTCATTGATCCGAAGTATCGACCGAGAACGAAAGGGCTGCTTCAATATACCGGAAATAAGGAGCTTGCAGCAAATCGAATCATGAAGATTCGTGATGCGATATTCTTGATGTCGATACAGAATGCAATTGATTCTGCCGGATATGGAAACGGTGAAGCAAATCTGATGACATTCTTCGAGAACTCGGATCTGACAATTGAAGATCTGTTTCATGCATATTATTTGCTGTTCCCGAATGATCGTTTGCCTGCTGGTAATTATACGATACCACACATGAAGCAATTGATCATCGGTCGATTGATGGATTCCGTTGGTCGTAAAGGTGAACTCAAGACGTTGAAGGATCTTGGAATCAATCTGTACGGATTCGAGCATATGTTTGACAATTACACCGACAATATTCCGGAAGAGGATTTCTCAGATATCACGTAATAAAAGATGGGGGTATAATACCCCCATCTTTCTTTTTTATCCTGAAAACGAATTCGTAATACTTTTACGAAAGGAGCGTTTCTGTCATGAATAATTTCCATGTGGAAAAAAATCAAAAACGCAATCCAATGGCAGAATATCTGTTGAAGTTGCAATTGATCGTAACCAACACGGAGTTCAAAGATGCCGACGAAGCTGGCAAGTATGAAACTCTTGATATGAAACTGGCTGGAGAAAAATACTGGCGAGCAGCATCGAATCCACCATCAGACACATTCGAATCATACGAGTACGATCCGGTCACGATACAACGCATTCTCACCGAAGCAGGGATTCCAATCGATCGTATTCCATACTATATTGAGAATCAAGCATTCATTCCACCCGCATTGCAAACGCGTCTGAAATTAGATGCTCGCGAACAGTTCTTGCAATCTTATTATGAGACAAATCCATATTATGTAATGCTGTCTGGTAAGCCGTATCCAGGATCGTTGTTTATGCCGCCGGAAGAAATCTTAACGATTCCGGATGCGTTCTATGAGATTTATCAATCCAAGAACATGATCTCTCGGAACCAGGCAATTCATGAAATGCCAACACAATACCAAGATCTTTTCATGAATACGAAGTACTACAAACAGATGCTGGCAGAGCATCCAAAGAATAAGTATTTGCATTATTTGGGTTCCCGTGCAATCGATTATGCAACGTCCCGTCATGCACATGATGGTGATATCATGAAAATCAATACCGGTAATTTGTCAGCCAGTCATCCGGTATTCGGAAATGTGACAGTTGAACATTCACTGGTGCATTTATTTACCAACATCTATCATCAAACACATGATTATGTATATGGAGCATTACGTGGCGACTTTGCTGATATTTATGCAAACTACAATTCATTCATTCGCTTCCTGACAATCTATATGACAATTGGTGGATGCTTGAATGAATTGATGAAACAATCATCTGCTATGATCTACATGAACCAATCAACTGCAAATGACTTTTTCATGCTGTACGGGCTTCCGTCCGTCATCATGGAAGGGCAATCCATGATTTCTTTTTTGAAACAATTCCGCATGATCTTGATGGATAAAGGTACAAACATTGTTTATCGTGTCAAAGATTTGATTGGATACGAATATACGGATATCTATACACTCGTCATGATTAAGCAACAAGTGTTCGAGAAAGGTCAGCCGAAATATACGACAGATGAAGATGGTAACCGTGTACCAGTGCAAGAGATTGTATTTCGTCGAATGGGTACCACGGATGAGAACACATCATACTTCAAATTCCGTGACTCTCGTGATACTTATACATTGGAGCAAATCACATCCGGAGATCCTCGTTGGTGGAATACACCGGAAGTTGATCAGATGTTGACAGACATGAATTACACACTGTCCAATTCCAAGTACATTCAATTGTCAACACATCTCTCTATGACCGATATCTATTGGCAATGTGTTATACTGATCCGCGGACTGTTGGACAATCGGTATGAAACAGAATATGTGAACCTCGCAACAAATCTGAATATATCCGACTCAAATGAGATTTCCGTATTCGAAGCGGTTTTGATTCTGGAGATTCTGATGAATTGGCATATTCAAACAGTTCGAGGCGATTCTCTACATGGAAACATGTATGTTCCAAACGGAATGTACAATGGAGAACCGGCATGCATCGATATGTTGTTCAGTGGATTGGAATTCGATGGTTCTCCAATGCCTTTGAAACCGGGCCTTCCATTCAAAATATCATCATTCAATTTCGATTTCGCAAGTCAATTCTCAACACCACTCGAATTTGAGAATTATTTGAGACGATTTGATTATCTGGATCCAGATACATTGATACCAATGCTGTACAGTTTATTCTATGAACGGAAAATCAACAACATTGGTGAGCTGCTGATGGGTGATATCAAAAAGATTTACAATTATCTCGAAAAGAAACTTCAAGAATGTACAACGATCCATCAATTCCGTCAGGTAGTTGATCTGTTCTCGCAACTGTTTCTCGTTGATCCACAACGAAATTGGTATGATGAGGGCATGATTGATGTTGATGCGTATTTGTGTGATACATACAACATTAGTCTGTATGAACTCACACAGCTGAAGACATTCTTTACCGACAAATATGAACAGGATCCGCCAGATTTGCTGGTTCCATATAACGGTAAAGAATATCCGATCTATCTGTATCGAGTGATGAATTCTGATGTATTGCATCTGAATATCATTCCGGTTGGTGGCGGGGCTATGGACAGTGAAACCCCATTTACTGATTCCAGATTTGTAGATGCCTTCATGTCCGAGTTTGATTCATACCGTTCTGAAGCACTGGAGAAATCGGCAATCTCAATCAATGTTCGTACTAGATACAAAGACATTATTGAAGATAAGGTTGTTCTTGATGTTGGCAATGGTGCAAATGGTCCGAGAACATTGGAAGCGTTGTTGTTCCGGAATGATCCTGACATGTATCGACATCTTGTATCTCTGCGTGGAAATAATGAGAACTTGATTCTGATTATGCGTTCATTGGTAAAGTCCCTGGAGAATTATACCAATGCTGCATTACCGGGTCTGGAATTCACGGCGATTGGTCAACAAGAGTATTTCCGCATTCTGAAGGAAGTCATTGGATACTTCAAATCATACATGGTTGAGTATGCCAAAGATGAATTTATCTATGTATTTGATGGACTCTTCGATTACGGTGGAAATTCAAACATGCTGAATCTGTACGATGAGATTACTGCTGGAACAATCCGGATGATTCCAAAAGATTCTTTGACATTACATGATGCTTCTCATGCTGTTAATCAGTATAAGATGTCAAATAGCGGTTTGACAGGAATGTATGATGAAATGCAGGTTCACCGCCGTGCAGCATACAAAAAAATCAAACAATTGGGTTATGACATCATATTTGATACTGGTACCAGAATTACAAAATTCCCAATGAACGTACCAGATGACGATGACAAGATTGAATTCTCCATCTATGAAACAAATGGAACCAAACAAGTTCGAATCTATTTAAAATGAAAAAAAAAAGGAAGTGTGAGAGCCGCGGTAACGCGGCTCTCTCCCATCCCCCATGGCTCCGATCATTCGATCGGAGCCACATCATACTCGGAGAGGGTGATCATACGAACCCCTTTCTTCCCTCCGAGATTGATGGCGACACGCACGGTGCCGTCATCATTCACGGCACGGACAATGCCGACATGGCTGTCGGTGTCCGCCAGTGTGCCAGCAACAAGCTGGGCAT
>Ga0247611_10001063_pt1 | contig 51178 bp, 63 predicted proteins | sample 177DNAGHGhighgp2_FD_192422 | JGI IMG/M metagenome (GOLD analysis project Ga0247611, IMG submission 192422) | Sheep rumen microbial communities from Palmerston North, Manawatu-Wanganui, New Zealand - 1770 DNA GHGhigh gp2 | ecosystem: Host-associated > Mammals > Digestive system > Stomach > Rumen... | reverse complement strand
AGAAAGGTTTAGGCGGGGTTTAGGGGCACCCACCCCCGATTAAAAAACTACCCCCCGGGGTCGGTCTGAATTTCATCGCCCAGGAACCGGGCCGCAAAACTTTTCAACTGCTCGTCGGCCCGTCGTCTCGCGTGCTTCTTGCCGCCACGACCCAGGGCCACATGAGTCTCGACGTGACAGGTATGGCACAGGCTCCTCAAGTTGTGCGGGTCGAACATCAGGGCCTCCTTGTCGGCGGTAGTCAGTGCATCCTCTACAGGCTTGACGTGATGCACCTCTGTCGCCGGAGTGATAACACCGGCCTCCTTGCACCGCTCGCATAGCGGGTCGGCTGTGAGCTTCATGCGTCGCAGGTTAATCCAGCGAGCGGTGTGTATGAGTCGGCGGTAGTCCTTATCTTTGGCCATAGCTATCCATTTACTATAATTTGGCGTTACGCTCATCGGTGAGGCGTTGCCAACACTTCACGATCTCGGCGCCGGTCGTTACGCTGCCACCGCAAGCGCGAGGCCAGAAGTTGATCACGCCATTGGCCGCATAGCGAGCCACCGTGTGCCTGTCAACCTCCAGGGCACCCGCAGCTTGCTTTTGGTTATAAAGTCCATGCTCTTCGACTTGTGGCTTAGATGTGGTCATGTTTACGATACTATTACCCAATACGCTGCAAAAGTAATAAAATTCAAGCAAATAAGCAAAAATAATCGGGCATGTTACAAGATAACGCGCCCGATTATTTCAAGTGGTAACAAGTTGTTACCGGTTTACTCCTTGATGATGTCCACCTTGCAGCCCAGAGCCTGGGCGATGTTGGCCAGGATGTCCAGCGTTGTGGCGTATTTGCCGGCCTCAATCCTTGACACGTTGGACTGCCTCAATCCGGCAGCCTCAGCCAGCTGGGCCTGGCTCATGCCCCGCTCGCGTCGGAGCTCGGCGATACGGGCGCCGATCCTTTGTCTCTCGTTGTTGCTCATATCAATTATTTATTAATTCAAGGGTTCGCTTGTTTTGTTCCAGGATCCTCTCGAGGTAGGGTCGCACTCCCATCGTCTGCCAGGTAATACGCCCGTGGCCATTCTCAGCCCAGAACTCCTTGCTTATTCTCTCGGCCTCGTTGGCGGTAAGTCTTACAGCGTCGGGCTTGCCTCCGATTACTTGGCAGTCACAGGTTGAGTGGTAGCGGTGGCGCTCCTCGGTGACGTGATAAACAAAGTCGGTACTAACGACCACGGTGTTGTGTCGGTCGAGCGTCATGGCGTCGAGCTCTCGCTCTATCTCTTTAATGGAACTTTGAAGGGCTGCAATAAATTCCTCTCTTGTTATATCGGTAGCCATAGTTGTCGATAGTTGTGGGGCCGGGCTTGCCGGCCCTAATTGAACATGTTATTAAATTTCGATACTCATTACTTGGGTGGCGTCGATCCACTTGGTGCCATATTCGTCGGTCTCAATTCTCATAATTGTGGGATCCTCATCGTCCCAGGCGATGGTGGAGCAGGTGCCGGGCTCTTTATCGAAGTCGGTCACAAAAACCCTTCCGTTGTTCATTTCGATCGTGATTGTCACGATGCCCTTGCCGTCGTTGATGATCTCGTTGATGATCCTTTTTACTGTTGTCGGTTTCATTGTCCTGGTGCCGCTGTTACCCGTTGCCGCCGGTGTTTTAATTGTTGTTGTTTGGTTTTATGTGGGGAGGCTCATCACCTCCCCGGTGACTGGTTTAGTTGTTGGCGCGGTCGGCCCACAAGCTCGGAGCCATTGAATAGTTACCCAGGGGGTGAACAATCTCGCAACCAAAATACTCGCTTGACTTCTTGCTGATCCGGCAGGTCTTTACCTCATCCGTGCTCAGGTTCTTGAGGGTGATGGTGGCCGGTGTTCTCTTTGTTACCTTGAACGTCCACACACAATCATAATCACAGAGGCTCCTGCACTGGTAAACTTGATTTACTTGAAAAGTTGTCATTTCGTTGGTGCCGCATTTATACTGTTGCCGCCAGTTCTAAGTGGTTGTTTAATTATTACACTGCAAAGATATATCAAATTTAGCATATAACCAAATATTTCGGGCAAAAAATATATCATTTTTGATATTTTTTTATTCCCGCCGCAACTGTTGCAATTTTGGAAACAGTTGCAGATCGAGAAACAGCGAGCAACAAAAACCATCATTTTGCTGGCACCGACAAAATGATATTACGGCGCTTGTCCTTCTGAAAATTATTATTATCTTTGCCAGTGAGCCGGGCGCTATCGCGACAAAATAACCAGTTTTGTTGCTGGTTTGTTGCTTGCCCTAATTTGAGCAGTGGTTAAACCATTGAACCACAAGCCAAAGCGACCACTCGTTTACATTCTGCATCGGAAAGTAACTGTATTTTTCGGGTGCCATACAATAACAACGCAATAACAAGTAATTGCATAGTTTATCAGTTATTTACCCCTTCAAAAAGTTTGATAAAATTGTTATTGATTGTTGCTGATATGCCATTTTTTTGTTGTTACTTTGTTGCGCGATTCATTTTAAACAACAGAAACAACAAAACGTCATGGCTACAAAATCACCTATCACACTCCGCAAACGGACTCTCGCGGACGGGTCTCAGTCGCTCTACCTGGACATCTATTTGAACGGGCGACGCAGTTATGAATACCTCAAGCTCTACCTCAGCCCTGGCACGTCCAGGGCCGACAAAGCCCAAAACACCCAGACGATGATGCTGGCCGAAGCTATCAGGGCAAAGCGGCTGGTCGAGCTCCAAAACGGGGCGTTTGGTTTCAGCTCAATGTTTGACCTCGACACCAACTTCCTGGCTTATTACAAAGCGATGGTCGAGCACCGGCACGGTGAAGAAAGCCGGGGTAACTGGGGCAACTGGCACTCGGCCCACCTGTATCTGCTTGACTACTGTGATCCGGCTACCACGTTCCGCGACATCACGCCCAGGTGGGTGCAGGGGTTCCGCGACTTCCTGGATCGGGCCAGGGTCAGGAACCACCACATCGACAAAGAAACATTTCCCGACGAAGCGTGCCGGCCATTGTCCCAGAACAGTAAAGCAAGTTATTACCGTAAACTGAAAGCGTGCCTCAACCAGGCCGTCAAGGACGGGATCATTCCATCAAACCCGTGCAACCAGGTCGAAGGCTTCCGCGACGATGACACAGAGCGCACGTTTCTCACGGTTGACGAACTCAAAGCGATGGCCGCGACTGAGTGCCGGTTCCCGGTATTAAAGCGGGCCTTCCTGTTTTCATGCCTCACCGGTTTGAGAAAATCGGACGTGATTAACCTCAAGTGGCGCGACGTGACACAGGTGGGCGACTTCACGCGGATCACGTTCAAGCAGCAAAAAACAAAGGGGCTCCAGTACCTCGACATCAACCAACAGGCTGCTGAACTGCTTGGGGAGCGCGGCAAACCTGATCAAAAGGTCTTTGTCGGGTTTGTGTATAACAACTCGATCAACGTGGCACTCAACAGGTGGGCGCTGAAAGCTGGAGTAACAAAGCATTTGTCCTACCATTGCAGCCGTCACACCTTTGCCCTGATGATGCTGAGCCAGGGTACCGACTTCTACACCCTGAGCAAGCTCATGGGCCACCGCGATCTCAAGTCCACGATGACCTATGCCCACATCATCGACATCACCAGGCAGCGCGCCGTGGCCAAAATTCCGAAGATCCTCACAACCCTAGACGATAAATAAAAAAGGGCCGCAGCTCAAAAGCGAGCCACGGCCCCGGGGACTAATTTGCAATTACTGCAATTTCGTTTCGGCAAAAGGTCACTATATTTGTCCCTCTATTATAAAAGTCATCGTTTGTGATCGCCGTAGAAGTATTTACGGCCTTCTGGCGTGTTGCCATAGGCTGTCACCTTCTCGCGCAGCTCGTTGAGCAGAGCCTCGCCGATACCATCTTCCATGTTGGCATAGGCGAGGCTCATCATGTCTTTCCCGGCGCCGTCTATGATGCACACCACCTCGTTGGCCTTATTGGCCACCTCGCGGCATAGCTTCACAAAGTCAAGCAGCTCACCGCGTTTAGCCCCGACCGTTATGGCCTTGAAGGTCGCCTCGGCTTCATCGTAGAGCCTGGTGATAAAGTCCATGCCGACGAACATCATCAGCATGAGCTTGACCACCTCAAAGTTTTGGCGGTACATTTCCGCCATCTTCCCCTGCATGTCGAAGGTCAGGGCGTTCATTTGTTCCTGGATCTCTTTTTTTAGTCTCTTGAGCTCTTTCTTGTCGTGGGGCATCTGCTTGTGCAGCTCCAGCTTCACTCGCAGGGCCTCGCGTTTCTGGGCCAGCATCGTGCCCTCGAGTTGTGCCAGGTAAATGATGGGCGTGGGCTTGTCTGTGGCTTTCATATTACTATCTAACTTTTAATTTGGGTAGTTCCTCTGTAGTTTGGTATCGCAGTATTTTGGGCTCTTGCCCTGTGATATAGCTATTCCAGGTTTTTACGACTAAAGCCCATAATAGCTCGGCCTTCATTTTCTTCCCTTCCATCAACGACTTTGTGATTGCCCTCCTGAGCATGTCGCAAACATTGATACCGCTTGAGTCAAGCGAGAATATTGCCTCGAAAAACGGGTTTACCTCTGCTTCTGTATAGCCGCCATTATGTGTCAAATAATAATAAAGTCCACCTGCCCACGACCCACTCAACACTCTCGCCCTTGAAAGCAAACCCCGAATATATTCGCCGGCGTTTTCAAAACCAACAGGATCGGCGCGAAACATCTCATATTTATCGGTATTTGTGTTCCGTTTTCCTCCCTGTAAGGAGTTGTTATTCTCGAATAACCTACCAGTTTTAATCAGCCTATCGTTAGCCACGACGATAGAAGCAACGAGTTTGTAGTTCTTTACGTCTTGCATTGCCAAAAGCTGGCCAACAGTTCTATGCCTTCCACAATCGTAGGTGGTAAACGCATCATGTGAAGCGCCACGACAAACATCGAAGCGCACAGGGATGCCAGCCTCAATAATCCCGAGAAGTCGGTGATGTCCATCAATTAAGTGGCCGTCATCGTCGAAGATAATAGGCTGGCCGTTGAGCATCCATTTGCCTTTCTTCATGGTGTCAGCATAGCTGTGTACAAAAATTTTACTAATCGGCCTGTTACCGATGCTTGTTTTCAAATACTCCTGAGCTTTAGCTGGAGTGATGTCCTCTGTGACGTAATTCATAATAAAAATATAAAGAAGTTGATAATAAAAAATATAAATATGACGGACTCGCACCGTCGTACGCATTTTTTTTAATTTTCTTCGTGCAATAGCATGACGGTGATCCCTCGCTCGCGGGCGTGCTGTTCCATCGTCTCGGAGCGATTGGTGGTGCTGGTGAAAAACGCTATATTTGCGCCACGCCCAGGGATGATGTAACCGCGACGCTTGAGGTTATACCGCAGCGCTGTCTTTGGCTTACAGTGGCCGATCTTGAGCTTTGTCTCTTGCTCCAGGCCCCAGTTGATCCGCATCCGTTCCTTCCTGATTGTCTCACGCCGCGTCGCCGCCGATTTCTCGATCCGTCGGCGCTCGCGCTCATCGCCCAGGCGCTCGCGGCTGGTGATGCCTGGCTTGAAGCGATGGGCGGCGCCATACTTGAGCAGGTTGGCCTTTCCGGCATTGCCGTCGCCACGGTTGGAGGCTGCCATCATAGCCTGGCGCTCCATGAACACGCCGTGAAGCCAGGCCGGGTCTTTTTCGAGCCCCAGGGATCGGGCCAGCCTGATCGCTGTCCTCAAGCTCACGCCAAGGTGGGCCGCGACGTCCTTGTTCAATGTCGTGGCGAAGTTGGCACACAGCCAGGCCTGTTGCTCGGCGTTGAGCGTGATCCTGGCCGTGTTCCTTGCTCTCTTTATATGAATAACCGGCGCGTCGGGGTCATATAGCACCACGTTGGCCGGTTCTGCTGTTGGTATCATTTTATTGATGTCAATAAATTGGTTAAATACTGGCTACACTTGAAACCCTTCCTGGGGCTGAAATTTTCAAAGCTCGTGACTTGAAAAACCATCTTTTTATTTGCCCACGCGGCCATGTCTTTCTGCCACTGTGGGACTGGCCTGGCTGGGTTAAACGGGTCGCGAAAAGGCTGGGCGTGTATATACACGTTTGGCCTGTGCTCGCGCCTATATTCGTGATTTTTCTCCCACCAGTAGCGAGTCCGCTGGTAACACTCAGCAAAGTTGTCGGTTAGCATCGTGTAAAGGAAAAACTCACCACGATAACCATAACCTTGCAACATGTCAATGGCTCGCTGGCACTCTTTAACCTGGCCAGGCGTATCACACCCGAAGCGGATCCTCTTTGCCAAGCTCATCCTGGCCATGAGCTGGGCAAACCTGTCATCAACAAGTCGAGCATCGAGGGCCTGGTTAAAGTCAACACTGTAACCGTCGCGGATGATCTTCTCAAATTGCTCGACGGCATATTCTCCGGCGGCCAGGATATTGTTATCCATAAGCACCAGCTTGTGCCGTCCTTCGATGGCGATCTCTTCCACGTCCATGTATGGCTTTACCCCCCCCTCTTTCTTCGGAACCACACACCAGGGACAACGATTGGGACATCCTCGGGTGAGAAAACCGTAGGCGGTGTCTGCTGGCACGTTGGGCCAAATGCTATAATCGGGCTGCATGGCTTCTACCTCGGCGGGCAGCTTGCTGGCTATATCGTACCCGGTGCCACCCTTGATCACCTCGGCGGCATCGTAACAGGTTAGGTCATCAGGTGAAAAATTGAATATCTTGGACATATATAGCCGGTCATAGTGATAAAACGGGATCGCCCACTCTACCTCGTCGCCTCTTTCTCGGTGATACCTTGCAAGTTTACCGAGGGCTAGGTTTGGGTAAATAGTTGCGCCCCACTTCTTTTTGTGAGCGTGGCCATCTACATCAACCAGTCCGATTTTCATTTTTTAATCTTTTTATTGCCCTGTTGACTGATCCGGCAAAACGCTCGAGCTCGTCAACGCTGTAAAAAGTTAGGTTAATTTTACCGTCGCCGTCGTTGCATCTGAGCACCCAGCACTCTGGCGATCGGTGGCCCGTATTTACGCACAACATAGACGGGACGTTATAAATCGTTGCACGAAATATTACTTTGGCCATTATACCCTTCAAAAGCTGCTTTAATTAGTTTCTCGATCTTGTCCTCGCCCATTTCCTCCTTCGAGAAAAGCGTCGGGCTCATATATGCCTGTCGATATTCCTCCAGGCTCAGGCCGGAGATCCACCAGTGCACGCGGTCGCGGAGGGTGATATTTTCAATTTTCTCGTTATACTTCCAGACGTGCTCATCAAGCCACTCGATCGTCTGGCACCACTTCCGCAAAACGTGGGGATATTCCTCCATTTCGCGGAGCTTCTGCCTGGTGGTGCTCATCGGACACATGATGCACCCGATACGCTTGTAACCCTGGTCATACAGCTCACAGTGCGGGATGCCCTCGCTGTTAAGAAAGTCCCAGACGTCGCCCTCCGTCCAGGTCAGTATCGGCGACAATAAAATTTTATCTTTGCCGCTCACACATGTGACCATTTCCTCCTCGTGCTCGCTAAACTGGTCAAAGTTCTCGCTGAACTTCCTGGACGATACCTCGACTTCGTTACGCTTGGCACGCCTGGCCGATTCCTCTCGCCTGATGCCTATGAGTGTCACCTTGCCGGCGCCATAGATTTCCTTGAACTCGGCACAGCACCAGCGCCGGATCATCGTCGGCAAAATCCGTTTTTTCTTGGCCATTTCCCAAATGTTGGTGGTGAGCTTCATAAACTCCACGTCTGGGTATTGCCTTCTTATAAATCGGATCAATAGGGGGGGGTCGACTGACGTTGGAGAAAAGAAAGCGTGAAACTTCACGCCGGCCAGCTTGGCGACATGGTAGAGCGCCTGGCTGTCCTTGCCGCCACTGAAAGCGAGACAAAAGCCGCCGTCGGGGTCATACCTCAGCGCCAGTGCCTCGCTTTTCCTGAGCAGGTTAATGCTGTAGTCCAGTTTCTTCTTTGTTGTTTCCTTCATCAGAATAATGTTAATTGTTGCGGTTTGCCACGCTGCTGTTCTATCAATTCCACGCGGGAAATCTCGTCGTCAATCACTCGCTCCAGCCGCTTTGCTTCTTTCAAAGCTGACGATGCCCGGGTCTTGAAAAATTCCTTTTGAGCGGCCCGCATGGCCTTAGTCGTCTCGTAAAATTCTCGCGCGTCCATCGTTAAACTCCTTTCTTGAAAAACCGACATTTCTGGGCGTTGGCGCTTTTTGGCGCAAACAGGCCGGACTCGCGCCAGCCATCTTTCTCGCCCAGCTGATAGCGTAAGCAGCTGGAGTGGGACGGGCACGCCGAATTAAAACAGGTAGCGATGTCATTGCTCATGGTTTACCTCCTTTCTTTTCGTTCACGTCCTCAATCGTGTACCACTCCACGTCGGCCTCGTCGAGGCCAAAAAATGCCTTTGCCTGTTCCAGGGTTGAGTAGCCCCACAGCTCAGGCTCCAGGATTGTGTCGTTACCCACTTCCTTTATCCTGGCCCGCCACTGGTGATAGGCCGGCGCTTCCTGGTTCTTTAACAGGTCGGCATTGTCGTGGACGTTGCCCACCACCTCCAGCAGCTCGGGATGGTTCAAGAATTTGAACCCGTCGGCATTGTCGGCAAAGCAGAATTGTGGCACGCCTTCGTCGTAGGCGATGGCGTAATACTTGCCGTTCTCATCATGTCGGACAATATCGCCCTCATATATGCCTCGGCCCTTCTTGTCCCTGATGCCGGTAAACTGTCCAACGCTATCTGGATCCACCAACATGGGAACACCATCGTCCTGGATATACACTTCATAAGCACCGGCGTCGTTTTTCATGTGAACCAGGTCGCCAAACGCCCAGCTCGTATCATTCACCCGGTAGGCTCTAAACTTGATCGTTCTCATATCGTTTAATTTAGTGACGGGTCAATCATCTGCCGCCCGTTTCGCTGGATATACTTCACAAAAGCATGGGTAAGCAGCGCCGCGATGTTGTAGTCCTTCTCCATTGCCTCGCAGACGATGGACGGCATGACCGACTCGGCTGTTATCTCATCGTCCACGTTGTAATTGAGCGCCACCTCGTCGCCGTCGTAGGCGATCAGCAGGAACCGCATACCCTTGCCGGTCATGAAGTCGGCAAACGGCTCGGTATAACCCAGGATGTCGCTCATTTGTCGCCGTCGTTAAAAAGTCGCTCAATCACCGGGCCCAGGTCTCGGTTGGAGATCGCCACCTGGAGCGCCTGGTTGCTGATCGTTCTCACGTTCCTGTTGTCTCTCACGACGGTGAAGCGGTCGCTGTTCTCGATCTTGGTCACTTTGTAGGCGTGACCGTTGTAGTTAAAAGTCTGTTCTTGTAAAATCATGGTTCTACCTCCTGTTTTAATGAAAAGTCGCCGCAACAGCGCGACGGCTGGGTTCTGTAGTAATATTGTCTGGTATTGCGATAATCGCTCATGATGCGCTTTGGCATGAGGGCGCAAACCGGGGCCGGCATGGTCTGGACGGTCGTCGAGTAGCCCATGATGTAGTGGGCACACAGCCGGCAACAATTACGTTTAATTCTCTGCCCCATATTTGCGCCGGTTATTCAGATACCACGCCACGGGTCGCGACTGGTAAGCCCAGGTTCCTGGCTCGCAGTATCACCGTGGCCCTGGAAAAGCCCAGGGCTTTGGCGATCTGTGTCGTTGTCAGGAAGCCCCAGTTCGACAACAGGAACTCGGTGTGGCTGTCGTTCCATATAGCAGGGCGCCCGCCGGGGTTCTTGGGCTTGGGCGCCGGTTTTGGCTTGGCGATGCCACAAATGTAGCGACTAATGTCGCGGATGCCCAACAGGCTACCCTGTGAGCTGATCAGTTCCTCGGCGATGCCCGCGACATTCACCTCGCGGCGTGCCCTCGATCTCTCAATGCTTCGGGCCAGCTCCATTGCCTCAGCCCGTGATGTCGGTGCTTCCATTGTCGTCTCTTTTTACCGGTTCAAGTCCAAAAAACTCCTTGAGCAGCGCCTGGGTCTCTTTATGGCCTGGCAGGTGGCTCCACTCACGCGACGCATAGACAAGCTCGATGTCGTCCAGGCCGTAGGACGTGCAGCAATACTCATCCTTCCATCCTCCAGGGTATTTGCCACGGCTGTGCTTGACTTTCCTGGCGTCTATCCTGATGCAAACGCAATAGTCGGGGTCAACCAGGCCGCTCAGCCAATGGATCGCCTTGAAGGGTGGCGACGCTGTGAAACAAAACCCAACGCTGTTGGTATGGTTGCCGTTGTCAGCGTGGCGTGTCTCGTTGGTAAGCCTCTGGCCGCTTATCAGGGCGTTATATTCAGCCGCCGACATGAAGCGGTAGAGTTTCAGTTTTTTAGCCATCCTTGTCTTTCGTTTTATCCATCTGCCTCCAGAAATAGACAGCGAGCAAAAGCACGAAGCTGGCCAGCATGATATTATCGGTGGTCGGTTGCTCCATCGCGGCCTTGAGCCGGGCGATATAACCAGCAAAACAGACCACGGCCATGAGTGTGTTGATGTCGTGGGTGGTCATTGCAGATAATCGTCTGGCCGGTGCTGGATGAAGTAGGCCACGGTGTCGGCCATCGCCTTGTCGGTAAAGGTGGTCGCGTCGTGCCACACGGTGCTGAGCTGGATGTTGCATGGCTTGTTGTCCTCGAGGGCCTGTTGCCAGCCTGGCAGCAGCCTCAAGTACAGCGGGCGGCGAAACCAGCGCCGCTTCATGATGTAATACTCATATCGGCAGCTGATGACCTTGCCCTGGATGTTCCTCACCCGCTCAATGGCGTGGCTCTTGACTTTGAACTTCATGTTTTTGCTTTTTGTGCTGTTAATCTTCCTTGTCGAGCGGATGCCCAATTACTGGGATAGGTGGTAATTTCAGGTAAAAAGTCACAGGATAGCGGAGCGGGATCTTGGCCCACTGGTCGAGCTCGGCATTATACCACTTGACTTGCGAGCGGGTGCCGTAAACGACCACATACCAGCCCGTGGTCTTGGGCTTGCTCCCTGGCGCGTAGGGGAACCACTGGCCGTCGGTACTGACGGGTCTCGGCGTTTCCAGCTTCACAGGCTCAGGATCTGCTTGGGGCTGTGCCACCGGCGGCTCTGCATGATCATGGCCTAATGACACAAATAAGCCTTTAATAAACTCTTTAATTTTCATTTTTCTATATATTAAGCAGGTTAAAATCGGTCTAATTGTCATTTCTCTCCAGTTGTTTCCGAATTGGAAAGAAGTCCACGGTGCTGCCTCTCATGGAGCGCTCCGGCCTTGAAGGCATCACCCACCATGTCCTCGATGGCGTTGATGTAGCCAGTCGAATAATCGTCCCAGGGTTCGTCGATGATGTTAAAGTCCACCTTTACGTCGGCCAACACGACGCTGGCATATTCTTCGGCCGGGGTCTCGACATCAGTAAAGCAGCCGTTAATCACGGTCAGCGCGTCGATTGCTTTGTCAATGGCGACACCGATCTGGCTGGCCGCATACTTTGGCTCACAGGGCTCATCGACATCATAGACCCCAGCGTTTCGCCTGTAGTCGTTGAAGTCCTTGAGCACCTCGATCGCCTGGGCTATAGTCATCGTCTCACTCATCGCCCTCGTTGATGATTACCAGGTCAAAAATAGTCTTGACGTTATCCCTCAAGTCTCGCTTGCCCTGGCGTGTCCACTGTCTTGTCATTTCATTCTTGCCCAGGTCAATCAGGCCCACGATGGGCTTGTCCCCTTTGGCGTTCCAGGCCAGCAGCCTCACAGCGTGGCCTCCCCTGGTCTCAATGTGGTAGCCTCTTGCGCTTCCCACACCGGCGGTGATCTCTCGGGCCAGGTTCTCGTTAAATTCTTGTTTTGCCATTTCGTTGATGTTTTAATATTTAATTATTGGGGATCATCCCCTTTGTTTGCCTCATTCAGGTGCTCGACGATTTTCCGCTCTCGCTCGCTCAGCTCGATGACGGTCAAAAAACTGGCGGCAGCCAGTTTGGCGGCAGCCAGTTTGGCGGCAGCATCGCTCACCAGCAAATGTTTGCCAAATAGTGATTTCGGGTGTCGGTCGAGGTTCCTTATAACGGCGGCCTCTGTTCGCCTGATGGCGAAGTCGAGGCCGCCGTGGCAGATGCTGTTCATGTTCGACGTGCTGATCACGTTGGCGGGCGTCTCGTATTTCGGAAGGTTGCGCTTCACGTTCTGGCTTGGGCACGCTTTGATGGCCATACTCAAGCTCGGCGCTGTCATGGCCACGATGTCAGGCGTGAGGTTGGTCACGAAGTTAGACCGCACACTGGCCCCGTTGCTGTAGGTAATATCCGCGTCGATGTGCACCGACGTGCATTTCTCGGCCCGTTGCATAATGGTAAGCCCAGGGCCAAACAAGAAAAACGGGATCTCGCGGTCGCAGTAGAAGTCCACGATCTTGGTGAATATCGAGAAGGGCGGGTTGTCGATGACTACCCCCCCCTCTGGGTAATCGGCATTGATGTAATCGCCGCCGGGATAGAAGGGCCGCAGTACCAGTTTGCCGGTCATGTCCACCAGCGTGCCCACATAGGCCACGACGGCCTCATACACGTCCTGGGGCGTCCAGCACTCGTCGGTGGTTCGCGGGCGGTCGGTAAATTTGGCGATGAAGCTCTCGTAGTCGCGGAAGATGATCGGGTTCTGGCTCCCGCCGCTTCTCATCTTCTTGACTGGTTCCTCAAGATCGCCGAATATTGTCAACTGTTTCATATTGTCGTATTTTGTTGATGTCAAAGAAAAACATGGAGGCGCGACGCTTTTAATTCCATGCCAGTGCTCGACTGGCCACCTCCATGTGATGGCACGCCCGGGCTTCACAGCTCGGACGGGTTTTAACTAATTAACCTCTAATTACTATTAACATTAAACCTTAACAAATGAGAAAATCAAAACAAGAAGTCCATCCCGGGCCTCTGTGATATGGCGCCGGTCGGGTGTCCGAGGCTCTTAACCGCGAGCGTGATCACTCCGACGCTCCACCCGATCCGGCTGGTTTCTGCAAGTACCTCCCCTGCAGCCGGGGTGATGAAAGCCCACCGGGCTTCACAGCCGGGTGGTAACTATAGACATAATTAACCTTTCCAAAAATTATGAGTCAAAGAAATTATTAAGCGCGGGCAATACGGCGGGAGTCGAACCCGCTATCGGTGTCACATGGCCACCTATTCCGTTTTGTTTATCGTGCCCGTTTCGGCGCCACCTTCTCAGGCCGCGCCGGTTCTTGACAAATACTTAATTATTAACTTTTAATTTACTTGTATATGAAGAAAAATTGTACTTTCTGTCGCCCTACCCGGGCCGGGTGATGCGAAAACGCCCACGCCTCACGGCGGGAGCGCCTGAATGGAAAAAGTTATCAATTTCGGATGTTAGCACTTCTGTTTCATGCCCGGCCTGGTTGACCAGGCCGGTTAAAGGTCAAAGAACAAAGTTAAATGCTGCCACGGCCCGCACCCTGTTACTGCTGATGCGGTTGCCGTTGCCGTTGACGTTGCCATTGCTAAAGTTGACGTTCCATGCGTTATTCACACCGTAGGATGTCGATGCCCAGTGCCAGCCCTCCAGTGGTGTGCCGTTGAAATGGCGGAGCGCGTCGTTCACCTGCTTGATGTGGGTGAATATGAACAACAGCTCACCCACCGACGGGATCCACCAACCCTGGGCCAGATCGAAGTCGAGGCCGGCATCTTCCAGGATCGCTGTGTTGTCCTTGCCATTGAAATCATCGACGGCATCTTCCAGGTCGGTGATGCGGTTGGCGCGAGGCGTCTCGGGGAGCTTAAACTTGCCGATGTCATGGAGCGCCACGACGATGGAGCGCTCGCCCTGCTTGATACCGATGCCGACCACATTGTCCTTTCTATCGTACTCACATGTCGGATCCCAGGGCACAGTGTGGTCGTCGAAAACAATAAACACGCCGTCGGTGTTGTCGTTCTGGCGTTTTGCTTCTTGCGCTGGCTGGACGGGCTTGCTCTCTGTGATAAAGTCATAAAGCTCGCGGGCTTGCTTGATGTCGAGCGTCTCTTTGTAGAGGTCGAGGCGCAGCTGTTGATCTTCTGTAAGTCTCATAATAATCGCTTTGTTTTGTTGGTTGTTATTTCTCGCCAGGCTTTGGCGTCAAGCCTCACGGGGATGTCGGCATGATGCCATGCCAGCAGCGCCGCGTCGCGCCCTTCCTGGTTTGTTCTTATATTGCGCCCGATGACCTGGGCCAGCTCATCGGCGGTGATCTTGCCGTCGTGGCCCTTCCAGATCTTCTTGAGCGGCTTCACATGCTCGTAGGGTATGCCCCAATACTTGCACATTTCACCCAGCAGCCGCGACACTTGCTCGTTGCGCCCGGCACTCTTTCCTTTGGCGGCGGCGCTGGCCCTTGTGTCCTTTTTGTTGAGGTGCCAGTTGCTCGGGTTGAGCCACCCGGCCTCGATGACTACTTTCCAGGGTTTGCCCTCGGCCTCATACCGCTCGGCTGAGCGCTTGAGATAGGCCAGCAGCTCAGGGAAGGTAAGCAGCTCCACCTTCACCTCGCGGATTTCTGGCCAGACGGTAGCCACACCGTTTTTCTCCACGTCGGGGTCAATTCCGATGACGATCGCCGGCTTGGGCCAGTTTCTCAAGTTTACCATGATCGTGTATCTCTTTACGTTTGGCGAGCTTCTTGAGCAGCTGACCGGCCTGGCGCCGTGTTTCCTTGTCGCGCGTCTCATCGCTTGAGGCATACGACACCAGGCGGGCGATCAGCCGCATGGCTTTGGTCAGCTCGCTGTTACTGATTGTTACCATTGTGACGTGCTCGATATTGTTCCAGCCATGCCCGGGCCTCGGCTGGGCGAAGGTAGGTTCTGTCGTGTTCACGGCGTTCAGCCTCGCGCTGCTCGCTCTCGCTTTGTTCAAAGTACCGGCGGCGCTTGGTGATGAGCTCGCTCTTGAACTCATGGAGCGCGGCTGTGACGTGAAGCGTGTCCACGGCGTTGTACAGGTGGCCATAGTGCCCGGCCTTGAGTTTGGCAAAGAACCAGGCCAGCTCGTCGGCCTTGATGTCGATGTAAAACGGATCGGCCACTATGTTTTCGGCACATTCGCGGGCCTGTTGGCCGGTCATCTTCACCGTGGCGTTGGTGTACTCGTTCAGGCTGTAGAGCTGGGCGGCCACAAGCAGCACGGCGGTACCCTTACCGAAGGCGATGTCGGCCATTGCCAGCGTTGGACTGGCGCCCAGGATGCACTCACGCTCTGCCAGCACCGGCTTGGCGTTGGAGTGGCCTGGAGTGTAGGCGGTCAGTAGCTCATGCTGGGCGCTATACTGCTCCCGCAGGGCGATGATCATGGGGTTGGGCGATGTCGGCAAAGTGTGACAAGAAGTCACGGCTTCGCGCTTCTTGAGCAGCCTGGCTATTGATGTCGGCCTTCCTGTTCGTTGGTTCTGTTCCATTTTCCTTGATGTTTTTGATGGCGCGTTTGATACACCGGGGACTGGTAACGGCCAGCCTCAAGTCCCGCTCGGTGATGACTGAGTTGGGGTCGAGTTTGGAGCGCTCCAGGTAGAGCCACTGGGCCGTATCGAGCACAACGGCGGGCCACATGCTCTCGTCGCCCTTTGCCCGGTGCATGATCAGGCGGCCCTGCTCGCTCCAGTTCGCGGCGAAGTCGCGGGCCAGCTTCTCCAGGTTCTCGTCTATCTCACCAACTCCAACAGCCTCCACCTCGCACGCGCGCGCCGGTTGGATGGTTGGTTGTATTATATTATCTTTATTGGGTGAAATATTTTTCACCGTAGAGGGTGAAATTTCCTTCACTCCACAGGGTGAAATATTTTTCACCGTGAAATTTCCTTCACCCTCGGCCAGCTCTTTCGGCGTCACCTTCAAGTGTCGGCTGTTGGGTTGCCTGTCAACATCGAGCCAACCACGAGCTGCCAGGTCGGCGATCATCTGCTTGGCCCGTCTGGGCGTGAAGCCCATCACACCGGCCAGGTAGGCGCTGGTCACTGTGCTCCAGCCCTCATCGTCGGCCCAGCAGCCTATCTCGCCCAGCAGCATTTTCTCTGTTGGGGTGAGCTCGGTGCTGTATCTGATGTCGTTGGGTATCTTCATAAACCCGTCCATGTCGTTTTGTTGCTGTTTCGCTTTGTTCCATATTTGCGCCCCACCGGGGAGTCGAACCCCAGCCGCGACGCGTGCCCGATAATCAACATATAACTTTATCGTTTCCTTTAGCGTTCATTTTCCACGGGTTAGACTTAGAAAATCCATTAACATAAACCTGGGCACGCGTCTCACGCCGTCGTGACGTGGGACGTTGTGAATAAAAACCAGGGTACCTCGCGGCGGCCTGGCAAAACCTTAAATTTTAAATTTTGTGCCTATGAAAAAGATTTACACTCCTGGCACGCTCTCGGCGGTGCCGCACCGTATGCCTTACCCGTCTCGCTTCACAGCGCCCGGGGTTTGGTTCCAACTTTGTTTAACTAATTCTCTTTGTTGATGAAAAAGCATTACTCAGTTCTCGTTTGCTTGAGGCCCCAGGGGAGTCGAACCCCTCCCGCCGCACTTTGTGACGGAGGAACGAGACAGGCGACGGTTGCCATAAGGGCCAGCCATGATGCTGAAAACCTGGGTACATGCTTCGCAGCAAAGCCCAGGCGGTGCATTGTGTATTACCCCAAAAAATTTATTAACTTTTTAATTACTTTAGTATTATGAAAAAAAATTACTTTAAGCACTTAGTCGTTGTCGTTGAAGATCTCGAGCTCGGACATCTTGCCCTCCCACCGCCGGGCCAGCTTCCAGGCTGCCCAGGCTATGCCCAGGCCAGCGGCTTTGCTCAGCAGCAGCGCTTCGATGTTGTCACTGTCGCCCATAAGAAGCAGGGCGGCCACCATCACCAGGATGGTCACGGCGATGATACGCCAGTTTCCGATAATCTTGATAAAGTCTTTCATTTCCATTCTGTTTTATTGGTTGATAATTTGTATTGGGCCGGTGGCGGGGCTCGAACCCGCGCTCGTCAAGCGCATACATGCAGCTCCCAGCGTTGCCGTCGAGGGCGCTGATCGCGCGCCATAGTGCCATGTCTTACCAACTGACGGCCTCCCTATCGCAGGAGAAGCCTGGGCACTACACCAGCCTATATAGAAAGCTATGAATTAAAGGCGGTCTTGTCCTTCTACCCCGGCGCGATCCTTCACCCTCGCGCCGATTGAGTGCCAGCGGTGGCTTGCCGCTGGATTTCTCGGCACCCCAAACCTCTCACGGCGGCGCGGGATTTCTCCTTATTGCTCTGGCTCTGTTCGTCCATATCCGCTACTCCATTGGGGCGTCTCATCGTCAGGCTTGCAGCCACCCGATTCGGGCTGTAGTTCCTTCGGTATAGCCAGCATGTCAATGACCTTTTGCCGTTGCCGTCGTTTGGCAGGGGACGGCGGCCCTGTGTCTCTTGTGGGCTATACAGCCCTATCGCCTTGAGCTGTCTCGCCACGGTAGTGGCGGCGCCCGTTCTTCACGCGGTCGAGCACTACCTGGGTAGTGGCGGCGCTCATCACGTCGGTGATGCTGTCCTGGCGCCCCTGGAGCATCCAGGCGTTGATCTCCGACTTCTTGAAGAATAGCCTGTTCCGTCCCGGCGGCTTGTAGCACGGGATGGCCCGGTCATTAACCAGGTGCTGGATCCTGTTCACGCTCAGGCCAGTGATGGCCGCGACGTCCTTCACGTCGAGCACGTCCTTCACGCCCAGCAGCGTCACGCGCTTAATATCCTCCAGCGTTTTGAGTATTTTGTCCTCTGTTGTCATATCTCTGTAGTTTTAAGCCTCACGGGTCACGGTAATCAGCGCAGCGTCTCGGTCGGTCTTGGTCTTGTATTTGCGCCCCAGTTCAAGACCGGCGTTGCTCGCGGCCACTCGGACGTAACTGAACCGCTCCACCGGGAAGTTGGCGCTCTGGCCTACAGCCAGCTCGATGATGATCGCCTTGATGTCTGTGGTTTTGTCCATTTTGTTTTGCTGTGTAATAACTAATTATTATTTTTACGATGCAAAGTAAATACTTTTATTTGTACTGACCAAACAATTTTGTTTGTTTTTTCAAAGAAAATTATTTGTTTTTATATAACTTATTAAATATCAACAACATGACAGGACAAGAATTAAAAGACAAGTTAGCAGCCGATGGCGTTATCCTCTCGGATCTCGCTGCTGCTTTGGGTTATGCGAGCGACCAGCGCCTTCACTCTGCCCTAAGAGCTGCTGATGTTAAGACGGGGCTTCTTGAAAGCATCGCAAAAGCACTAAACAAAAGTGTTGGTTACTTCTATGGTGAATCAGGGCAAACAAATGAATCCCTGAACGCTGAGCTCATAAGGTTACGGGCCGAAAACGATGTGCTTCGTGAAGTCATTGGGCTAAAGAAAAAGGGCAACAGCGCAAAAGCTGTTTGATTATTCCATTTCACTGATATTAATATTTATTTAATTGTATGGGTAAAATATTAGTTTATTTAGTCATCGCTTTCGTGGTGCTGCTAATTGCCTACTATTACCTGGATCGTCTGTTTCCGACTAAGGCCAAAGCAGCACCCCGGCGATCTCCGGCGTTCCAGAAACAGGAACAAGTGTCTGGCGGTTACAAATACGACATTAAGGGGATCAACTTCCGCGATCTCGATGACAGCTACCTGGGCGACTTCATCGGGACAGCCAGGGCGTTAAAAAGCAACCAGCACGATCCTTACGCTATCGGCATTTATATCGGTTCCAGGCGCGTCGGGTTCCTCCCCAGGGGCAACAGCCAACTCCATGCCGAAATCATGGCCGCTGGTGGCTCTGTCGGCGTGGAGGGCTATATCGCCAGGGCTACCGATGAGCAGGGTCGGTCGTTCTATTACGGCAAAGTGAACATTTTATAAAACAGGCGCCCTATCTGGATAGACACATCCAATAAAATATTATGCGCATATTTTGGCCTGAATTATACGCTGTTATAATCTGCTCACCTTATTAATGAGGCGACCAAAAAACAGGCGCCCGCGCCATCACGGCGGGAGCGCCCACAAAGCGATTCATTATATAGTTATTGATCTATAACAACAAAACTCACGTCGGTTATTTCCTCGTTGGGGTTCTGACTGGTCACGTCGATATGCCGGTCTTTGACCTTGTTGGTTTTCCACAGGAACCCCAGGAAGCGTTTATATTTCACAGTCTCGACGATATTCAGGGCGCTCCTGGTCTTGAGCGTGGCGTTGAGGCTGTCGCCGTCGATGAAGCCGTGCAAGCTGTACCACTTCCGATCTATATTGACGGCCCGCACCCGCGTCGGTTTTTCCTCTCGCACGACCACGCTGTCGCGCAACACGGTCTGCACCGTGTCGTGGGTGACGGTCTCGACGGTGTAGTAGCGTTCCACGTCGCGCCCCTTTGTCTGTAGTGACTTGATGAGCGCAACATCGTCGGCCCGGTATTTCTTGAACTCATCCATAGTGAGTCGGAGCTCTGACACCTGGGCGGCGTTGAGGCCGTCGCGCGTCTTATAGTGCTCCACGCTGTCGAGCAAAGTGTTTCGCGTGGCCTCCAGGTTGTCAGCTTTGCGCTCCATGTCACTCATCCTGTGGCACTGCCACAGTACCACGCCCAGGATGATCACCAGGGCTGTGGCCAGATGTCTCTCCAGCTTACTCATAGTCCCTGGTACTCTTTTTTGGCATCGAAGCATGGGCACGCCTTGTTTGCATACTCGCGATGGCCGTGGATGGTCGCTTTCGGGTAGAGCTGTTTCAGTTTCCTGAGCAGCTTGAGCAGGGCCGCCTTCTGGGCGGTGGTACGCGTGTCAGCCGGTTTGCCATTCTTAGCAAGCCCTCCGACATAGACCACGCCGATGGAGTGCGAGTTGTGGCCAGTGCAATGAGCCCCGGCGATATTCACATCGCGCCCGTTGTGGATGCTGCCGTCAAGGTACACCACATAGTGGTAACCTATATCACTCCAGCCGCGCTCCCTGACGTGCATGCGCCTGATCTGTTCGACGGTCATGGCGTTGCCCTCATAACTGGCCGTGCAGTGAACGATGATCTCATTGATGGCACGCCTGGACTTCTTCACAACCGGGTTGCCCTGGATGACTGCCCAGGTGTTGGGGCCGACTACCCCGTCGGCGGTCAGCCCATATTTGCGCTGTAGTTCCTTCACGGCCTCATCGGTCAGTTTCCCGAAGATCCCGTCGGGGTACAGGTGGAGTGCCTGTTGCAGGGCTTTGACATCATCGCCCCGGTCTCCTTTCTTGATTGTCCTCATATCTCTCCCTCCTGGCTGTCGTTTGGTTTGTTGTTCTGTAATTTACTGATGAGCGCCGCCACCTGTTCCTGGGTGATGGTCTGCATGACCTGTTTGGCCAGCTCGGCGGTCTTACGCTCGGCCTTGTCCTCGGCCTTCTCCTTGACGCTTACCCACTGCACGGCACACAGCCACACAGCCACGATAAACGTCACTACAGGCACTCCCCTGAGCACGCCCAGGTGGAGCACCGTCCACAAGTGCCCGAAATGGAGCAGCAGGTCAACGATGGAGGCGATGACACACAGGCCGCCATTGAGCAGCAGCTTGAGCGACGTGCGCTTGAGCTTGTCGCTGTCTATCGACTCCCCTACAAATTTGGCTTTCTTGTAGCCGCTGGCCAGATCCACGAAAATGGCCACAAATACTCCTACACAAGCCAGGCCGCATAGCATGAGCAGCATGACTAAAGCCTTAAAGTCAATCATGGCGAATAACTCCCTAATCATAATAGTGTCCTATTTTTAGCATAACCACAAAAGCACGCCAGCAGCCGTGCCCAGAAAACAGCCCACTGCGTCGGCCTTGATGTCGCCCCAGTCCCACCTGTTGCCAGGTGTCATGGCGTCAAACGCCTCCTTCATGGCCCCGACGGCCATCGTGAAGATCACGGCCAGGGTCATAGCCGTCGGCATCCACGTCCGCATGATGCGCGCCACGGCCATCACGGTAATCGCCAGGAAAAAGCACACGGCGGCGTGTTTCATCGTGTCACTCATAGCGTCATGCCGTATGATACGACGATAGCCACCACCAGGGCGACGGTAATTCCGATCATCATGCCGCGCCAGCAGCCGGTATTCCGGCCAATGGCATAGCCAGCAGCAACACAGGCACCAGCGGCGGCACCTCCTACAGTCGCGCCCACGGCTGGCTGGATCTCAGCGACGAGAAACACCAGCACCGCGACAACAGCCGCCACGACGGCGGGAAAAACATACTCGGTTAAATTCTTGTTCATTGTCTATCAGATTTTAACGGTTAAACGATGTTATTGAAACAGCCGGTCAATGACCGCCATATACACGCTAATAATCAGCCCCACCTCGACGCGCCACTTCCAGTTCTCGCGACCGGCGGCGATGCACACGATGAGCGGGAGCAGACATTTGTCGTTAATCACCATCACCCAGCCCGTGAGCAGCGTAAACCCAGCCACGGCGGTGATGATGTGAAGCCACTCCTCGTTTTTGTCGAGCACATTGGTGGCGCCGGTAAACATCAGGCACGCCACGCCCAAGAAAGCCAGCCAGCGCCACCCTTCCGGTGTGACGTCCATCATAACAGGCAGCAGCAGCGCCTGTGACCAAACCGCTGCAAGCAGCAACCAGCGCCACGTCCCGGCCAGTGCCGACAGGCTCTTTTGTGTCCCGGATGTCCACGACATACCGGCCAACAGCGTCACGAATGTGAACATCGCAACAAATGCCAGCTTGACCATATCAAAACGCCAGTTTATCAGGGTAGCCCTGGGTGAAGTCATAAGCGAGCACGGCCTCGACGCTGGTGAGCTTCATCACGGCGGCCTTGTGGGCGGCTGTGGTGTCAAAGCAGCGCGAAGCATAAACCTCCAGGGCCACAAGCATGGCCAGGCCCTGGGTAATATCTTCTATCGGGATGGGAACGAGACCATACCACAGCGTGGTCGATGTGAGACCGGCGGCCAGCTCGCTCTCAAACCTCACCTTCAGGGTGGTTCTGTCGGCACGGCTCACCCATAGCGGCATACCTCCCAGGGTGAAGCTGTTAACCGCGCTGCTGGTGTCGTATTCGTCGATCAGCTTCACGGCGTTACCCTTAGCGAGCTCCACCTGTTCCTCTGTTGTAAGCGTAGCACCCACCCGGGCCAGTTCCTCCAGGAACTCGGCAAACTCGGCAACAGGGACGGCAATAGTACCCAGGGCGGTGGCGATGCCGGCCAGGCTCAGGTCGAGACACTGAACATGATAGGTAGTATCGCCCTCGCCAAAATGAAACATATAGATCCAGTGGGGATCGAGCCCGAAGCTCCAATACTTTTCAATTTGCATAATACCTATAATATTTTTTGAGTGTTAATTTTTTATTGTTGACTACTGTAAAAACCTTGAAAAATTCGGCGCTGTACATTTCCAGCAACTTCTTGCGGAAGTTGTAGGTCATGTGCCCGGCTGTAAAGCCGTAGTAACTGTTAAGTGTTGCAGACCACCGCCTGGCGCCCATTACTGTCATGCCGTTCTCGCACTCATGCAGACAGGCACGGACGGCGTGCTCGAAGCGCCCCAGCGTGCGGTTTGACAGATATAAGCGGTCGCACTTGATAACACTCCCGACGAATTTCACGCCGTGGCTGGCGGGCTGGAAATAAACGCTCTCCATGTGAGTTTCAAGTTTGAGCTCATGCCGGACATAATCGTCAATCAGCCGGATTGAGCGGCGCAAAAAGCCACGATCCTCGCACACGATGATAAAATCATCTACATAGCGGGTATAATAGTAATTTTGGCCACGGAACAAAACGCGGATATATTCATCGAGAAAGCTCATGTAATAACCTGCAAAGAACTGGGTCGTCAAGTTGCCGATCGGCTCACCCATACCAGGATCAATAAAAAACAGCGACTTACCTGGGGCGATATACCGCCACAAGCCCACCTCGCTATTAACCACGCAATCCTTTTGTGGCTCGTGAAATACCACGATCTCGGTCAGATATAGCAGCACATCCTTGTCCGGCCCGTCGTATTTTTCGACAATGAGGCTGTGCAACATGTCCCAAAGCAGCCGCCTGTTCAAGTGCATAAAAAAGCCCACGATGTCGCCCTTGTAAATCCAGGCCTTGCGTTTATAGCCTTGCGTCACCTGGGCGATGCCCTTCTTGAGATCTTTCACGGCGTAAGACGTGCCATGCCCCACGCGACAAGCATGGGCGCAATCGCCCAGGGCGTGGCATCGTTCCTCAAAGAGCGGCGTGAGCTTGTTGCAGATCCAGTGGTGAACGATACGGTCACGGAAAGAAGCGGCAAACACCTCGCGCAGCTTCGGGTAAGTGACCATGAAGCAGGTGGACGTGGTTGGCTTGTATTTGCGCTCCCATACCTCCAGAGCAAGCCGTGGGACATCCTCAGCGGCTTTCGGCATGTATTCGATAGCCTGTGGGCTCGACTTCTTGTTCTTGAGACAGTCCTCATAGGCATCAAAAAAGGATTTCACAAAACGGCGCAAGTCGTCAAATGCTGCCACGGCCCGCACCCTGTTACTGTTGATGCGGTTGTTGTTGTTGTTGACGTTGCCATTGCTAAAGTTGACGTTCCATGCGTTATTCACACCGTGATAAAGGCCTATTGCGTTGTCGTAGCTCACACGGCTCCGCGCCATGTCAGCAAGACCCCCATTTAACGAAATTCCTCGCGCTCTCATATTACTGACCCTCGCTTTTAACAGAATCTCTCCACGCTGCCACCTGAGCCGCCAGACTCTTGAGCAAAGTGCCCAACATGGTCTGTCGCTCCTTACGGATGAAGCCCATGTTTTTCATTATGCCCACGTTGGTCTTAACCACTTGGATGTTTGCCAGGGCGAGACTGAGATAATAGCCCCGCTCCTCGCCACGGAACTCGTTGGCGAGGGCGATGGTTTTCAGCAGCTCCTCTGCATCCAGCAACACCCGGTCGGTGAGCCGCAGCAATTTTCGCGGAACGTCGCGCGCCACCTCGGACAGCAGAAACAGAATGTTTGCCGCTGCCCTGTAGGCCGGGAGTTGGGCGGTCGATCTCATGCGTTGCTTTCTTTGAGATACGCCGTTTTGTAAATCCTTGTTATTTATATCGTTTTCAATCATACCTCGACGCGCTGTTTGAACAGCGCTATTAAAGGTCAAAGTTCAAAGTTAAATGCTGCCACGGCCCGCACCCTGTAACTGTTGATGCGGTTGATGTAGTTGCCGTTGCCATTGCTAAAGTTGACGAACCATGCGTTATTCACACCGCTTTGGTTTGCACTCCAGCGCCAGTCTGTAGTCCAGGAGATCCTATTGGCACTGTTGGCCTTCTGGTTGGCCAGTACAAAGATCGGGCGGCTCGCCTCGGTGTCGCCTTGATAACTCGTGTAGCTACTATTTGCGCCTATCATGTAGTAGGAGCATAGACGGGCCAGCTCGCCGACTGTCGGGAGCGCCCAGTTTCCGGCCTTGTACTCATCACAAAGCACGCCCTTTTGGATGGTCGGCTCATAGACATGACAAGCATAGGCGGCGGGGAACAATGCGCCATCCCAGTTCGTGCCCTTAGCCGCGAGCTTCTGTAGCGCGCTGTTAAGCGTCGCCAGACTTGTTGGCTTCGGTATATAGTCAGGGTCGTCCTCGTTGATGCCGGCATTGAGATAAAGCGTGCGCAGCTTCTCGGCATGGGCTACAATCTTGTCGGTGTATTCTTTACCTTTGAAGCACTCGGTCACATAGTTGGAGTCCGACGGGCCCCAGTTCCAGTCGCCGCCAGCCCCGGTCAGCATCACATTGGGCGACGCGTTACCCCTGCTCGAGCCACCATTCATAATATTACGAACAACAAACACATAGTCGGCGCTGGTCTCACCGATGGCGGTTTTCATCGCGTCACGAATAGTCGCGTCACTGGTCGGCGTCTGGTTGTATTGCAGAGACCACCTGAACGAGCTGTAGTTCGCAGTTGTTACGTCGTTCATGGCGACCACCTTCACGGTGTAGCCGGTGATCACTCCGGCTGTCTCGACGGGCGTTACCATGAACACAATGCCCACGACGCTCTTGCTTGCGTCGAAGTCCTCATCAAACGTGCCGTCACAATAGGCAAAATCGCCAACCTTCGGGACGCGGTGATGGAACAGGATCCGCTTCCTGGCTCGCACCGTCGTGCCGGTGACTTTGGTCAGGATGGCACGCAAATAATAGGTGGCCTCGTCGTTCTCGTTGTGCTCGGCAATCGTGATAATGCCGTTAATCGCATCAGAGAAGCTCGCGTATAGCGGCGTGGCAGCATTGCCGTCGCCGTCCTCAATCGTCCAGGCGATCATCGGGCGCACATTGCCGGAGCTGTCGGTGGTCAGCCTCACGTCGTTGCCGTTGGCGGGCGTTGCCACTGCCTCCACCTTATGCTGGCCGGGCGTCCAGATACAGAGCGGGGCCTCGATTGACAGCGCGGTGATGGCCACGGTGTCATATTCAACCCTCAAACCTGTGGCCGGGTCATTCGTGTCGATATTGCCATACCATTGCGCCAGGCTCATCTTGTCAGCCAGGGTGATGTTGGCGCTGCTGTTCATCTGAACCGTGCCGGTCAGCTCAGCGTGCTCGGCGCCTTCACTCACTCCAGGCACATTTGCGGCCCACATCAGCACGTCACGGGTGGCGCTCGACCACTCCAGGTCATCAATGGCCAGGTGCTCAAGCTGGGCGTTTTGAGCCTTGAGGCGTATCATCAGCGCATAGGTGTCAAGCGCGTGGCTGCCTTTGATCGACAGGGTGCTCACGTCGGCCCAGGCCTCGGCTTCAAGCGTTGCAAGGTTCGGGCAATTATACACCGATATATTTGTAACAGTGGCGGGCAGCGTCACACTGGTGAGCGTGTCAGTGCTCGGCAAGATCACGTTGGTGATGTTTGTGCCGGTAAGATCTACCGTCTCAAGCCTCAAGCAGCCGCTCAGGTCGAGCGTGCCGCCGATGGTGCTCTCGCCGCTCAGGTCGAGCGTCCTGATGAGCGGGGTGGATAATACCAGGGCGGTGGCTTTCATCGTCACAGCCCCCACGGGGTTAATTGATAACTCCGTCAAACGGCGGGCCACGATGCTCACAGCCTCGGTTCCCTGGTGCAACAGGGTACCCAGGCTGGAACCGAGCGAGCGGTAGTAGTTCGAGCCGGCAAACTTGAAAGCGTCGTCACCGTTGGCCTGGATCGTGAAGTCATACTCCAGGCCGGGCTTGCATCGCTGGCCCAGCGAGAACACCGACGTGCCTGATGAGGCGGTCGGGTAGATATACTGGTGGGGTACGATGTGAGTAAATACCAGGTTCACCTCGCTCGATACGTTGGGGAACACATTGAAGCTCGCAGCCGCGTCGGCAAGTCCCAGGGTGCCGGCGCTGGCCGTGCCGGTGCCGAAATTACCCCAGCGTGCATAGCTGGCAAACAGCACCAGGCGGCGCTTCATATATTGAAGCTCGCCCTCCAGCAGGTTGCCCAGGCTTTGGCTGATGGGGTGCACGCCACGGTCGGACACAAACCCGATATTTGCGCCGATAGTGGCCACCTCGGGATATTCGTAGCGGATTCGAGCGGCCTCATTGTAGGCGATAGCCGGGAAGTAGTGCTGCACGTCAAAGAAATATTTTTGCAGACAGCCCCAGGGTGTCGTGTTACCTTGAGGGCCGAGCTGTGACATGGCGGTCAGCACCGTGCCCATCATTTCGACGATGGCGGTGCACTGGCTGTTATAGGTCTTGCCGGAGCTGTCGGTGTAGCTCGGGTCGTAGATGGGCTCGAACATAGCCTCGCACAAGTTGAACAGGGCACTGGCCCAGCCCTGGTAAAGCCTCTCCTCCTCGTTGAGATCATCCTCAGCATAGGGATGCTGGCGGTCGATATAATAGGGCTTTGTCAGGTGGGCGTTGTTGTCCGTCGAGAAAATTGTGTCCATGTCATCCTGGTGGAACTGCCACTTACCCTGTACCGGGTCATAGACGTAATAGGTATTTTTGGAACAGTTGTCCGTGCCGGCGATAAACTGGTTCACGAAGGCATAATGAAAGCGCAGCGACATGACGTCCACAATCTGGCCGATGCCGTTCTCACCCTTTGCCTGTGTTGCCAGGGTGAAGATGAGCGCCTGGTTGAGGCGGTCGTAGTTGGTGCCGGTGGGCGGGTAGTTCTGGGTGGTCAGACTGGCGTCGATGTCGGTCAGCCTCAGCACGGTGGTGACGTTGTTTGTCGCGTCCCATCCAGCATCCACCCAGGCGCGGTTGATATAGTCGTAGCGCCTGAGCCTCATGTCTGATGTACACCAGTATTTATAGGTTTTGTCGATCTCGGTGTCGGCACTCAGCGCGTTGGCGTTGCCCACATAGGGCTTGATCCTGGGATTGTAATAATAAATCGTATTTACAAACTCTTTGATTTTCGCAATGAGGCCGTCGCTCGGTACCTCGTATTCGACACCCCCGATAACGCTCTTTGCGGCCTTGAATCTGTCAAGGTCGAAGTTTACCTCGCCGTTATACATGAGACCATCCACCTCGCGCCCGTCGTAGTGGTACTCCACGTCGGCAAACGGTACGCGGAAGTCGGTGAGCGGTCGGTTATTGTCGGCACCCTCCAGCATACAGAACAGGCCGTGCTTGCTCTTGTTGTAGCCCCAGGTCGGGTCGTCCATCTTGCCGGGGCCGAAAGCGGTCGGGCCGTTATAGACTTCCTGACCAGGTTCACCGGCAAAGAACAGGAAGGGGAGCAGGGGCTTGGCGGTGCGTGCCTGGTTGCCTTCTCGCATGGTGCCATCGTTGCCCACAATCGCCTTGTGGAGGTCATTGTAGAGGTTGCAGCTGCCGATGAGGTGCGACTGCATGGACGAGGCGTAGTTGATTTTGGCCACCAGTTTGGTGGCATAGGGGACGTTGCTCTGCAGCTTGTATTGAGCGCCACGGTAGAGGCCGTAGCCGTCGATCCATCCGCAGGGGACGAAAGCGTAGCCCTCGCGGTGCTCGCTCTCCACATAGTCGGTGTAGTCCATGTGGATCTCTGACAGTCTCACCCAGATACCAGTCGGGCAAGCGCCCGTGCCGGTGTTCGAGCCTGTGGGAGTATAGGGAAGCTCGGCGGCCATTTCCCTGGCCTTCTTGCCGGCTGCTTCCTCGGCGGTGCCCAGCCCAGCAGCGACCCAGGCGGCGATAACTTCATCCTCGAAGTCGCCGGCCAGGTCTTTGAGCTTTGTCTGCAAGTTGCTATAATAGTAAGTGTTGGCGGTCGTTCCCTGGCGCTTGGCATAAACGCGGCCCACGACCTGGTTGTTTTCGTCGTAGGTTCGCCCGATCATGCCCGAATAATCCAGCAGCTCGGCACCCGCGTCGTTATAGACGTGGATCTCCCACCAGCCCGTCGCGTCGATGGGCGGCACTGTTGCACCAGGGGGCGGCGTGCCACCATCATGCCGGGGCAGGTCGCCGTGCCAAATGAGCACGTTCAAGCCGGCCTGTTTGCAAAGCTCGACGTCCACGCGGCTGTTTTTGATAATTGCGGCGTTCTCCGTTTTGAACTTCACCTTCTCGGCGCCGGTGGGGAGCGTTGACAGGTAGTCCTGGCGGACGTCCGTTTCGCTCAGCGTCTTGTGGTAGAGACGCACGCCGTAGATGTCGATGTCGCTACCTTCCTGGCCGATCACAATCTGGGAACCGTTGACATACCAGCAGTCGTCGGCGACGTTGAAGGTAAACTCGCGATTGATCACGCCGTTAATGAAAACGCGGCACAGCGATATGCGGCTATTGGTGTAGTTCTGGTCGGGGATGTAGTTGGTGATGATGTTGATGGCGATGTGTGTGCGCTCATCCTCCTGGATAAAGAAGTTTTGCAGCGCGTCCTCGCTCTTATCCTTGCATCGTATCACGCCGATGAGCGGCATGAGCTTGAGACCGTAGTAGGTATTACCCACTTCCTCGCACGCGGTGATAATCGGGTCGTCCTCGTTGATGACGTTTCGCATCTTGAGGTCAAACTCCAGGGTGACGGCGGCGGTCTTACTGGTCTTGAAGGGGAGCAACCAGTCGGCATCCAGGGTGACGGTCTTGCCGGCGGCTACACGAAGCACGCGCTGGCCATCCTCACTCTCGACGATATTGAGCGTCGGGTCGGTGATCTGCTTGGGGTTGAACACAAACGCCGCGCCGCTTGTTGGGGCGTAGTTCTCGGCGGTGCTCACTGTGATAAGTGCGCCATGTGCCCAGTCGGTCGCCACGCCGTCGATGTAGGCGTGGAAATAGACGGCGCTCGGCTGGCTGCTTGCCTCCGTCTCGATCTCGATGGTCATGGGGAGGTTGTGAAGGTAGAGCGTATCATTTCCCAGGCCACTGGCTACCTCATAGGCCGCGCGCGCATAAACCTCGGCGCCGCTACCTGCAGCCAGGTTGTCAACCACAAAGCTCACGGCGGTGAGCGAGGTGTCGCCGTTGGGTCTCACCACGGCAAATTGGCAAATATCGAGCTGGATATAGTTCTCGGCGGTCTTTACCAGGTTCTGGAGCAACAGGTACGGCGTGTCGCTGGTGTCCTGGCTATTGAGCACAAGCAGCTGGGTGATCACCTGGCCGCTCACCAGGTCGTTGCCCTCATCGTCGGCAAATGGCGTCGCGCCATCGTCTTGTACGGCGATTAGCTGGGCGGTGATGGTCTTGATGCCGGGTGAAGCAAACAGACTGGAGTAGAACGGCTGGCTCCATTCCTCGCTGTAGCTTGTATAAACGTCCGCGCCGATCGGGTAATCGTAGGTGCTTGTAGTCGCTCCGTCTGTGGCTGTGATGCGCAGCAGACGCTTGACGGTACCGCTCAGGTTATAGCGCAGGGGTACCGAATTACTGCCGGCCTCGACTGTGGTGGTCACACTGCCGGCCCATTGCAGGGCCAGATTCGTGTGGATGATCCTGGTAAACACAACACGGCGGCTGGTAACGGTGACGGGGTTATCCTCGTCATCGGTCTCGGAGTAGGTGACACGCAGCGCGATCTGCTGGGTGTCGTTGTTCGGGATGAAATATTTCCCGATGTCCACCAGGGTGAAGTCGGTGGAGCCAGTGGGAACACTGGCCAGTCTCATGGAAGCCACTGGGACGGCTGGCCAGTCATCATTGGCGGTGGTACGCCTAAATATCTGCAAGGTGCCCGTGGCGGTAAGATCCTCGGTGCCTCCCGCGTCGGTGCGTTGTGCGTTGAACTGAACGCCCACGCTGTAGCCCTGTTTGATGGCCACGATCTGTTGGTCGGGGTCGGCATCGACTGTCAGCCGGGCGACAAACTGGACGGTTGTATTTACCGCGATGGGGATGCGCTCAGCAAATAGCGGGATGGTGCTTGCGATGTCACTGCCGGCGTCGGCCCATGCGTGGTAGTCCGTTTCGGACGCAAACCCCACGATGTAGGCGTAATTATTCGCAGTGACTACCTTCATCACGCTGGCGCGCTTGCCAAGCTCGCTCTTGATGAACCGCTCCACCTCGCCGCGATTGATGCCCCACTCGGCGCCAGCCGGTACGCTGATGCCGTTGATGGAGATCGCTTCGGCGCTTTCGTTCTTTCCGCCCCAGTCCTGTGACAGGCTGGTCAACAATTCCTGTCCTGGGTTAGTTGTGATGGTTACTTTTTTTGCCATAATTATATACTGGTTTTGTTGTTGTCAAATTACCACGGCTCGCTTCGGTGCCAGCCTTCCGACCTGAACCAGGCGCTCAGGTGCTTAGTTGCTTGCCATACCAGGCGGGCGCCCCGATAGACGGCGGCGATCACTCGGCTGCCGCGCCGGATGGCTGTTGTCTCGTGCCCATTCTTGTAGATCATTCGTCCTCGTAGATGAAATAGGTCTTATCAGGGTCTGGAGTTTCCAGACTGTCATAGTATTCCTGGGTGCAATAGATATGACTGGAGGCAAACGAGGCGACCTCGTTGACCTGGTTAGCCAGGTTATTCAGCTGGGTAGCCAGTGACGTGAACGCTCCGACGCCGACTTTCGATGCCAGCTGCTGTGTCACCCACGCTTGCGTGGCATAGTCTCCCATTGCCGTACTGAGGCCAGCAAGGAAATAGTCGCGCATGAGGCGGGCGGTGATCCGCTGTAGTGTGCCACCCGCATATTTGTAAATAAGCAGGTCATCCACGTCCGCAACACTTGCGGCATTTGTTACAATCAGGGAGCAAAGCTGGCCCAGCAGGTTGTCGGTGGTGATATTCGTTGCCATGTTCTTTAATCTTCAATAAGTTCCGTTATTCTGTCAAGATAGCCTCCGTGCCCGTTGGCGTCGGTGGTGAAGTGGTAAAGCGTGATAGCTCGGCGGGTGTCGTCCACGCTTTGGATGGACTGGTGCGGCTCTGTGTTTGGAGTGTACCAGCCAGACAGGAAGTCCAGGTGCTGTGCCGGGTTGGCCGGGTTGTTACTCCCGTAGTAATGGTTGTCATATGCGGCCCAGTTGCCTCCGCTTCCCGACTTGAACCTGTAGCACAGGTCTCTATCGTATTTGTCGCCCAGGTAAGCGGATGGCGGCATGGTGTCGCCTAAATAAGCCAGATAAACAGGCACCCAGTCGTCGGTAGATCCAGCCATGATATTGCCGCCGTGCCCCAGCTTCCAGGCCACGGTGTTGTTGTCGTTGTCGTTATAGTAGTAGATGAAGCCGTCGGACTTGAACTCCATCATTTTTTTACCACTCTGGTAATAGATGCAATAGGAGCCGCGTTGATCCTCGTTAATGCTGGCCGTCAAAATGCCGTTGTCGTCTCTCATTCGGATGACATTACTCGACAGCAGGTCAATGACGGCGCTCTCAGCAAGCAGCAAGCCCGTGGCCAGGAACTCCTGACCGCCCAGGCTCATCCATTTGGTCTCGTCGGTGCCAGGTGTGCCCAGCGGCTCGGTGGCTTTATAGACATTAACGAGATAGTATTCTGTTCCATACTTCACAGCATCGCGGAACTGGTCGTTCCAGACGTAGGTGGTGTTGCCATTCCACTTACCCTTGAACCTCAAGCTCGCGCCGGTGCTTCCTGTGATGCCTCGACGGTTGGCGATGATGGGGATGGTCTTGGTGGCACTGTGGCTGTCGCCGTTGTCGTCGGTACCTTCGAGCTTGATGGTGATCTTGGTGCTGTTGAGTAGCTGGCCCTTTGTAAACGTCCACACTCGAGATAATTCGCGGGGCGCTACCAGGTAGCCCTCGGTTTCCAGGGTGTCTCCTGTCCAGAACTCGCCCGAAGTCAGCAGACAGTTAAACTCGCCAAACCTCAGCCTGGAGTTAATTCTTATCTGCTGGGTGTCTGCTGTGATGATCCCGTCCGCGTTGCAGTCGATAACAATCTGGTCGAGGTTGGAGTAGATGTAGGGCTGGCCGGCGCCGTCACGGCCCACGGCGTTAATCGTCAAGCTCTCCACATCGAGCACTTCCTGGGTGGCCGTGTTAACCAGCAGCACGGTCACGCAGCCGCTATGCACGTCAGCAAACGCCGGCATGGCGGGCGGGTTACTTTGGGCTTGTTGGATGGTTGCCCAGCTATCGGTCGGGTCGTAGGCTCCGTCCAGATACCAAACAGCGATATTTGCCGGGAGGTTGTTGAGCTCCAGCACTTCGGTGCCTTGCTCATTCGTCACACTAACCGTCACTGTCACCGTGGCCGGGGTGTAGGTGTTGCTGTCCTTGCTGATGGCGCTGGCACTCAGCAACAGCCGGTAGATGGTGCTGTCGGTCTGTTCCCTGAGCGTGAACACTCGCTCGTTGGTGTAATGTTCCTCATTGATAGTGGCCGTGCCTTCAATGATGAACACAGTGCGCCCATCGGCGATGTCGGTCTCTGTGAACGCCTGACCACGGTGGTCGATAGTCAATGCCCCGGTTGTCCTGTCGATAGTGACAAGCAGGTTGGTGGCTGCCCAAATGACTGAATCGGTGTCGTGCCCCTGCTCGGCCTGGAGCGTCTTGACGCCTGTGCCGTCGGTGAACATCACGCCCATCCGCTCCATTTCCTGGACGGTCGCGTCGGCTCTCACTTTGTAGTGAGTAGTGATGGGCAGCCCAGTATAACGCCCGGTGGCGCTGTTATAGCTCATGCCGTCCATTTCGTTATCCAGGTCGAATACTACAGCCACGCCGTCGTTCCCGGGGCTGCCCGGCTGGCCGGGTTGGCCTTGCGTGCCCTGGCGGTTGGCCAGGATCGCCACGGTCTTGGTCGCCGTGTGGCTGTCGCCGTTGGTGTCGGCGCCCTCCAGGGTGATGACCGCATAGCCACTATTAAGCAGTACCGGGTCTCCATGTGCATCCACGCTATCGAAGTCGATGTCAGCATAGGCCACGGTCTGATTGGTTGCGCCGGGCGTTAAGCATTGGTGGGTCGTGCCGTTATATTGGACGGTTGCAGCCGTCAGCGTGCAGACCTCATCGCCCCACTTGAGGCGCATGTCCAGGCTCAGCGTGTCGTCCCTGGCAATATAACCATCCGCGTCGCAGTCCACCGGGTAACTGTCCACGTTGGTCACGACATAGGGCTGCCCGGCTCCGTCACGACCCACGGCGCTGATAGGTATGCTCTCCACGTCCACCACGGTGTTGCCTGTCGTATCGACAAGCAGCACGGTCATTGCGTTGGACTGGAGACTGGCAAACGGCGGCATGGTAGCCACGGCGCCTGTTGGAACAGCCCAGCTTGTGCCAGGGTTATATGTGCCATCCAGGTAGCGAACACTGAGTCCTACGGCAGCCAGGGCCGTGTCGCTCACGTCGGTAAATATCTGTTTACCTGTTGCGCTGGTGACTGATACCTGGACGGCCACGGTGTCGGGCACAAAAGCGTTGCCGGTCTTTACCACGGCACCGGCGCTCAGCATCAGGCGGCAAATGGACGTGTCGGTCGTTTCCTGGAGCGTGAAGGTTTTGGTCGGGCTGGTATAGGTCACGCCCGCATATTTACAGGTGCACGCCAGGCGCATGGTGTGCTTGTCGTCTGGGAGATCCACCTCGGCCCCATCCCCTACATGTGACAGGGTGAGCGTTCCGTCGATATTGAGCGTCCACTGCAAACCAGTGGCCACGGTTTCGCCGTTCTCGGTAAAAGTCCAGGGCCAGGTCGTTGACGGTGTGCGCTGGTTGACGGTGTGCGCCACGCCAGCCGCGTCGGTGGCTGTCACGGTTGTGAGTGCTTGAGCGGTTCCGTCCTTATAGGCACGGATGCGGGTGCTGACAGGCACGCCATCATAGCGTGAATTTTGGGAGCGGTAGCTCATCATGTCCACCTCGTTCTCGAGGTCGAAGGTGATGTAGGCCTCATCCAGGTGGGTGATCTTGATGGGGTAGGTCAGCTGGGTAGTCCAGCCGCTGTTTGTCCTGACGATGATCTTAACGCTGCACTCCTGGGTGTTCCTCATCGTCTCAAGCTCGGCGTCGGTGCTCGCAGCTGTCACGTTGTCGATGCTCACAACTCTGACGTCCGCACCCTCGATCTCAATCTGGCAGCCTGTAGCCACGGCATACATGGCGAACTCGGTGTCGCCGATGTCGGCTATATCGGTGTCGCCTTCCATGCCGTTGACGGTCATATAGCAGTCATGGTAGGAGTCGAAGATGGTCACGCCTGTCTGTAGCCTGTAGATGGTGTTGCCGTTCTCGGTCTTAACCAGGCCGCCCACGACGTTGCCCACAGCGTCCACGACGATGTTGTCACTGCCTCGGGTGAGCTGTGCGGTGTAGTTTGAGCCCAGCTTCCACTTGAGGTAGTCAAAGTCCTCGCTCGTGAACTGGTTAAGGATGCCACCGAAGTAGATATTATCCTCGACATAGAGGCCGGCGTTGCCGCTGAGCACCTTGTCATAGCCCTGGCCGCTCTCATCCACGGCTCGCACAACTAGGCCCTCGATATAGCCCTGGGCGATTTTGATGTTATATTTGCTGAACGCCCAGTCGTTCACTCCGGCCAGCATCAACATGCGCGGAGCCATGCCGATGCTTGTGATGTACATGCACGACTGCCGCTCGGGCTTGGTGTCGTCAAAGTTGCCGTAAACGGCAAACTTCATATTTGCGCACGGGTGAGGCGTGGTGGCGTTCTGGAGCGCATAGTGGAAGGTGTAGATCGTGTCCTCGCCATCCTTCACGGTCTCGGGGTCGATGCTGACGATATAAAAGTAGCTGGTGAAAAACCCTTTTTTGCTTCTGAACCCGTTGGCATCGTCACCGTCAAAGAGCTGCTGGTAGTTCCCGAAAACGGTGTTATACATACCCCGGCAAATATCGCCCGTGTCGATAGAAGGCAATTCGTCGCCTTGCATCCTCAAAGTGGCGGTTCCCTGGGTTGCGCTTTCGACGGTCACGGTGTCGATGGTGCCGCGACCGATGGAGCGGATGGCATCGCCTTCCTCGGCGCTCACCTTGTTGAACACAAACTCGGCGGCCCTAAGCGTACCACGGACATCCAGGCTGTCGAGCTCGGCATGGCCGTGCTTGTCAATCTGTGCGCCAGTACCAAACAGGCCTGGGAAAAACTCGCCGAAGTTAGCCCGCTCATCGGCATCAAAACCCTGCTCCAGGGTGATCAGCCCGTGTGCCGTGTCATCTATATCCTTGCGAAGGAAAAGGTCGTAAATCACACTGTCCTCGGATAGCGCGTCGGCGATGCCGGCATGGGTGGCGTAGGTAGCGCGTCCAGCCTCGACAGCATAGGTAGCGCGTCCAGCCTCGACAGCATAGTCGGCATTACCAGCCCTGTCGGCGTATGTCGCCCTGTCGGCGGTCGATGTCTGATAATACGATGATGAGCTGCCGCCACTTCCAGCGCCGGTACCTCCGTTCTTTTTCGGTTTCTTGAATAGTTTAACGTCAATCATGGCTCGTTATCTAATTCTCGCAGGGTCATAATGGCAGCCCCGTCCATCAGGTTGCGCGTGATGCCCAGCACAAAAAACGACTTACCCAGGGCCGGGTGGGTGTAGTGGTTGAACATGCTCACGATGCCCGTGTCGCTGATCGTCTGCTCGAGCAACAGGCGTGGTTTGTGGCTCTCTCTGTAGTAGCTATCGACATAGAGCTGCTCGGGCTTGGCCACCGTGAGCGCGTTGGCGTCGTAAATCGTGACCACGCCGTCGCTGCTCTCGACATTTTGCGGCGTGTTCATGTTGATGGTGTTGGTTACACCCAGGGCGGCAGCCTCAGCGGTGGTGAGGGCCGACGTTATCTTGAAGTCGATTTCCTTCTTGTTGTAAAACCGCTCGTTTGTGTCGCTCAGGTAAACCAGGTCGTTGTCCTCATCGTTGTCGATGTGGCCGTTGTCGCTGTAAACCTTCACCTCAAGCCCTTTGACGACTATATTGGACGTGTGGGCCAGCAGCGGGATGCTCTTGCTGCTGTATTTCTCAGACCTGAACCAGGTCTTGTGGCGGCGCGTCCATTCATCCCAGTAGGTGTTCACGGGCCCAGGATCTTGAACGTGACATGGCCGGACACCTTGACGTCTTTGGTGATGGGTATAGCCATACCCTCGGCGTCGATGCCCATCGTGTAGCTGATATTGTTCTGGATGTCGAACTCGGTACCCACCAGCTTGTCGCCGATTTTCGGGTCAAAGCCGATAAAGAAGCACTGGTTGTAATAATCATCATCGCTGGCACACTGCTCGCGCGTCTTGTAGGTCTGCCAGTGGAAGTCGCTTGGCTGGCCGTCGGTGCCGGTCTCGACGACGCACTTGTCGCCGATGATCAGCATACAGGCCAGCACGGCCACCTTGCTCACCTGGTCGGTGCTGTCGCCCACGCCGCTGTATTTGAACTCGTAGCTCTCGGGGCCTTTGTCGCTGAACGGCACAAGCCCGAAGCTGGGCGGGTCAGCCTTTACGGGATCGGCGGCGGGCGTATCGGCTGCCCAATATAAGCGTGTATAATAACGCCCGTCGTCATTATCGCGACTTGGCACAGGTGTTCCGGCATCCCCGGCGAGCACCTGGTTATAGTCGGCGCTCACATACATCACGGGGTTGAGTGTGATCTTGCCAGAAATAACGATGTAGTTGGTGACGCTTTCGTCGGCTGGGCTAAAAATGCCACTTGCGCCGCCCTGGTACACAGCCACGGGTATGGCGCTCAGGATGTCAGCGGTGTCTGGATAGGGATTGCCATAGACTACTCGACCATAAGGATCTATAATATTGGTCAAGTCCTTCCCGTTGCCGTTTACGGCCACGACCAGGCAGTCCTCCATGTTGATCTTGCTCACTGGACTGTTGTCGGTATGAGCCAGGGCTGTCTCGACTTTGCCCCAGCCCATGATGCAAGAGCCGAACTGCGAGCCCAGCCAGTTGGGGAGTGTCTGTTGCGGCTTGTTGATACAGCATAATTGCACCAGGTCTTTGGTTTCGTCGCCCAGGCGTGGAAAAGTCCACCCGTTGGCCGTCTTGAGGCGGATAAACCAGTCGGTGATGCTGCCCTCGCGGTAGTCCAGGGTCATCTGTACGGCACCGCCGCGACGCCGCGACCAATAGGTGATGCCCATATTCTCGCAGACCACCTTAAAAGCCTCTTTGGCCTTCTTGCCGGTGCCCTCAACGCTAAACTCGGTGCAATATTGCTGGTAATTATTGTAGAGCTGGATGAGTGCGCTATCGTCAAGCGGTGACTCGATGACGTTCTCGATCTCGTTCACCTCGCACGTTACCTGTACCTGGTTGAACACCTCGCCCACGCTCACGTTGGTGTCACAATCCTCGGCGATCTCGTTGGCTATGGTCACGCTCTGACACTGGCTCGACGGCGCAATCTGCCCGGTCAGCAGGTCGCGCCAGGCGATGTTGCCGGTTGCCTTTACTGTTTCCCAACTGAACAGGTAGAAGTTGAAACCCACCTGGGCGATGTGCAGGTTCAAATAACGAAACAGCTCCTCGAGCACCACGTCCTGAGTCCATACATCGTCCTCGCTGTCGCCCAGGAACAGCAGCTCGCTGATCTGGAGCTGCTGGAGTATAAGGTAACGGTTAGCGTTATCCCGATCTATGGCTTTGCTTGCATCATACAACAGCCGGGGCGTGTGGCCTCCGACAATATCAAGGTCAGCGGTGATATTTCCCAGAATCTCGGCGGTGATGGCATGGAAGGTGCGATAACCGGCGCTGGCCTTGATGTCAGCGTACTCGATGCCGCCTGTGGCGATATTCTTGTAGTATGAATATTGCAGGGCGCTCAGGGCGTCGATGCAATTTATTTCAATTTCGTCCAGGGCCTCGTTGAATGGCTGGTTGTAGCTTTGCGGCTCGACAAAACCGGCAAACAGGCACTCGTCGCCCCGGTAGATATTAACCATGACATCGCGGCAAGTTGTAGCGAACAGGTCGCCCATAAAGCTGTCGGTCAACAATCGGACGGTGGCGCTTTGGCGCAACAGGTGGTCGAAGCAGTCGTTCACCTCGCTTGATATGCTCACCGGGTCATCGGTGAACCACACGCCGCTGGTTCCGTCGCCGATCTCCACCTCGACGGTTTTGCTTCCGTCGGTGACTATATGCACCGTCACCGTGTCGCCCTTCTTGTTGATAAATGAACCGTATAAATACATGGCCTTAGAGCTTTATATTTGTCCTTCTGCCTGAACGGCTGCCCACACGGGTCTCATTGGCGAGCACGCCCACCAACTTGCGCCCCTCAATTTCAAAGCGCACGCCTCCAGTCCCTACGCCTATCGGTGCGAGCATGTTACGCAATTTGTCAAGCGGCGCAATAACCTCGGGGTTGTTGCTGGCGCCTGGATATTCGCCCACCAGGGCAAAAGTTGGGCCACTCACTACGCCGCCATGAGCAAACGGGATAGCTCCGATCGCCTCGGTCATGGCTACGGCTGCCGAAGCAAAACCCGAAGCTATGCCGAAGCCGGCAAATGGTATATAAGCATGGGCGGCAAAGTAGGCAGCGCTGGCTAATTCCATATAGCTGGCAGTGGCCGCTTTGTTAGCGGCAATAACTGGGATCTTGGCCAAAGCGTTGACTTCTTGGGCTGCCGCATCAGTAGCCTCGGCGGTAGTGGCGGCGGTAGTGGCGGCGGTTCCAGCAATAGTGGCGGCGGTTTGTACCTTTGTCATGGCGGTCATCATCTGGACGATCTTAACGATGCCCATAACCCCTTCATAGAGCTGGATAAACCCGTCAATAATGCCGGTCACTGTCTGCCAGGCGTTACCGTTCCCTTCCAGAGCGTCGGTGATACTGGTAACACCATCGCCTATTCCTTTGATGCTGCTCCAGCCTTCTCGCACGGTATTGAAGCTCCTCACTACCTGACCGGCCCAGTCGCGATAAATGTCGCGCAATTCTTCGAGCTGGCTCTTTTGCAGATCGGTCACGCCTTCCATCTGCATCAGGTCATTAATCTCCCTGATTTTGTCCGATAGCTCATCAAAGCCCATCGAGCGAATCTTGACAGCACGCTCGCGACCTGTCAATTTCTCGATGTCGGCCACCTCGCGCTGCATGTCTGGCAGGTCTATGCTCAGTTGCAGAACGCGGCGTTTATCTGTCAGGGCGTTGATGATGCCCTGGGTTTTGTATATGTTGTCGGCATCCTCTCGCTGTTGCTGCTCGGTGTAGAACTGGATGGCCGTGTCGATGTCTTTGAGTGTGTCGGTTTCCGTCGGCACGTTGAGTTTCGCAAGTTGCTGATCCCATGCCTCGGATAATTTATTGAGCTCATTGATGCCGCGCTGGGCAAACTCTCGCTGGTTGGCATCGCCTTCTTCCAGGAGCTTGTTGTAATATTGTAATTTCTCATTGAGCTGCTTGCGCGTGGTGATTTCCGCATTGTTGAGCTTCTCGATTGATTTGTCGGCGGTGGCCGCTTCTTGCAATTCGTTGAAAACACGGATTTGATCTTCGACGGCCTTCTTCTTTTTGGCCAAATCCTCGATAGCTGCCCTGTCTGAGATAGATACGCTTTCAAGCTGTTCCTGGTAGTAGCGGAGGTTGTTTTCGAGATCCCGGTATGTCTTGGCTTCTTCGATGAGCTTGAGCTGTTCCTTTTTGTCTGGCTTCGCATCGCCGGTCTTTCCAGGCCGATTTCCTCCCTTTGTTGTGCTTGTAGCGCTCGGTGGAGTCGCCGCGCCGGTGACAGGCATTTTTATTTTTGCGCTTGTTTTAACCAGGTCTTGCATAGCCTTCTCGTCGGCCCTGATAGACGCGCCCAGATCATCGTATTGCCGCTGGGCTTTCTCAATCTGACTGGTGCCGGCTATTTCCTTCGTCTCATAGACAGGGATAACCTTGCCGTCTCCGGCATCCACCTGGCCCGTAGCTACAGCTCGGGTCTCGCGCTTTGTGCTATAATGGCGCTTTGACCCGTCGTCGTTGGTAGTGATAGCGCGTTGTTTCTCTCGCTTCTCGGCTATTTGGTTGGCCAGGCGCCGCATTTGCGCCTCGATGACCATTTGGTCACAGTAGGCCTTACTGTTGGCGATGAGTGCCTTGTACCAGGCTTCCACGCTGGAGAAATAGCCCATCGTTTCGCCGTAGGTATTATTGAGCGTGGTCAGCATCTCGGCCTCTTGCTTGGTAACATTTTTACCTTGCTGCTTGGCCGTGATGAGATTCTTGAGCTTGGCAATATTGAGCTCGATAGACGATTTTGCCTGAACGTATGCTTGAGAGGCTTCGTTGGCTGCGTCGGTCATGCTCTCGATACTTTCGGCGGTGTCGTCACTGGAGTTCATCAGCAGCTCGATCGCATAGGTGAGCGCCGCGATTGCAGCACCGACGCCTGTCGTGATCAACAGCCCGCGGATGGCCATTTTCAAGCCGGCCAGAGCCAGGGCTGTGGTTTTACTCGCGCCGCCCAGCATAATGGTGGCAGCGCTTTGGATATATGCCTGTTTAGAGAACAGACCTGACACAACAATCAGGCGGCGGATCGTAGTGCCCAGCACCATCATTACAGCCTTTAACGAGGTGAAGATCTGCCCCAGGCCCATTACCATGAAGCCTATTTGTGTGATCTGCTGCATCAAACCCTGGAACGGCATCATTACCTTGCCGATTTGTTCACCGATGTCCCCGATGTCGTTAGCCACGGCCTTCATCTTGCCGCTATCTGTGTTTCGGAGCTCGGCGTTCATGTTGCCCACGTTCTGGGTGATGATCTCGGCCAGCATATTGGCTCGCTCGCTCTCGGTGCCAAACTTGAGCACCTGCTCCTGAGCCTCGTTGAAGGTGATACCCACGCGCCTGAGCGCAGCGGCTTGGCCCTGCATCGCTTTGCCCATGAGGTTGCCGATTTGCTGGGCATCGCCAGCTGTCGCTGCATAGCCGCGCTGCTGGGCGATGAGGTTGTTCATTGCCGGCAGCAATACAGCCAGGCTATCCTTCTCTTTCAAGAAGGTGGCCACCTGCTGCATACCAGCCAGCTGTACCTCGTCGCCGATGATACCTATACGCTGCTGGGCGGCGGCCATCTCTTTCATCTGCTCGACGTCGCGTGCGCTCGCGTTCATTCGCTCGCGCATAACGGTGGCCAGGCGTTGCTCATTCTGTTCCTGGACGGCAAACGCCTGGGTGTATGTGCTCATTGCTGAGCTGATAGCAGACAGGCCGGACATTAAGCCCTGAAAAGCCTGGCCCATCTGGTTAATCGTTAAAATGGAGTCGCGAAAACGGATAGCTGACGATCGCGCCGCATCCAGGTTTTTGGCCAGGTCGCGCGTGGTGGTCGTGGCGGTAACAAGCTGTTCTTTGCCATCGACTGTCAGTCGTATCTTAAATTTGATTTCTTTTGCCATTTTGTTGTTATCAGCTCTTTTTTATGAGTTCCTGGAAACGCTTTTTTGCTTCGGTTTTAGAGACTTGCGGCTGTTCTTTGGACTCCTTCATGCCGTCCCAGGGGAACCGCATGAGACTCTTTGCCGTGAGCTTCTTCTTGACGTGTGGCTGGATCACTATAGTGGCCAGTAGCCTCATTCTCTCCCAGCGGTCATGGTGGCGGGCTTCTTCTTGCTCACTGTAGGCTTTATAAACATGCCCAAACTCCACAGGCGTGCACCTGCAAAAGTCATCGTATGACAATCCGACCTGGCCCAGGGCCAGCCCCATCAAATCATAAATGCCTACCGGCTTTTTTTTTCGTCGGTGTCGGTCGTGTTCTCGGCGTTCACGCTCTCAGTCCACGCGGCCATCTGCTCGGGATCCAGCGAGTCGGCAAAGTCCATGAGCGACATGCCAAACTCTACACCATCGTGGTTGCACGCCGAAACAACACAACACCACAACCAGGCGACCAAATCAGAAAAGTCGTCGGCTTTGATGTCGGTCACTTCCTTGCCGGTCTCTCGCTTGAAACGAAGCATAGCCCCCATAGTCTGCCTACAGGGGTATGCTTTCCCGTTGATAGTAATCTCGATCTTGGGCATGGCTCAAAGATTAAGCGCCCTTGCCGGGATAAACATCAGGCTCGCCGTCGTTCTCCAGCGTGATGCTGTAGGTGGCATCATCCTGGGCGGGGCTGGTTTCCTCGATCGAAGCGATGACGAACTTGCCCTGCAAATAGGGCTCGCTGGCGCTGGCGCCTTCGGTGGTCACACCATTCTCGCCACGCTCGTAGGCCTTCACCTCGCAGCTGGTACCAGCTCCCCACTTGGCAGAAATCTCGTCGAAGCCGTTCTCGGTCTCGTTGTAGAAACGCAGACCCTCGGCACTGATAGAGATAGACAAACCGGTCACACCTTTGCCCTTCCACAGTCCGGCCTGTGCGCCCTGGGATGCCACGGGCTTCACGGAGCGGTCTTTTGTCTCTGAGTTGAAGGTGAGGGTGTGGCTGGTGCAGTGGCCCACAGCCTTGCCGCCAACAAACAGCAGCAGATCAGATCCATTTACATATCCTTCCATTGTGCAAAACAGATTTTATGGTTATTAAATTCTGACTTGAAAAGTGAGCTCCTGAATATAGGCATCATCCTGCCACCCCTCGGCGCTATCGGTGAGCGTGCAGCTCCTCATCCTCATGTTACCGACGCCCCCCTGTTTGAAGTCCAGGGCGGCCCGCACAATCTCGGCGAGTTCCACGCCTTCCTGATAGTTGGCGGTGTAACACTCGACGGTGATTAGTGCCGCGTCGGCACCAGGGAGTGCCGCTTTTTGCGGGGTTGCGCTCATGCCTGTGCGGCAATAGCGGATATAAGGGAGCGTGGCGTTCTCACTGGCCACAACCGGGAAGATCTTGGTCACGCGGTCGGTGACGTCGGTGTTCCCGCTTAGGATGGCAAAAATGATTTTGCCCGCGCTCAAGGTGGTGGTGGGAATGGTGTCCATTATACGAGTCCTTGTTTTTTAAGTGCCTTGTCAAGGTTTGCCTGGAAGTCCCTGAACAGATTCGCCTCCACACTGGTGGCGCTGCTCTCAGTGTGAGCCAGGAAGCGATAAGCCCTCATGCGGCCAGTGTTATGTCCCTTGCGCTTTCGTACAAAGAATTTAGACTGGCTTCTGGTCTTACGCTGGACGGCGCCTTTTTTGGCGACGCCTTCCTCAGCCCACATCAGCACGGGCTTTTCGAGACCCTGGCGGTTGGTGTGGTAGCCCTTCTTGTGCCACGGCTTCACCGATACCATGAAGCCCGCGCCCATGCGCTCAGGATAAACCCTCACCATGATGCCCCTCGACAGCCGCTGCTTGGTGCCGGTACCAATGCCGCTGGACTCAAGGTTTGAGGCCGCCGCCTTTTTCAGGCGGTTGCCCTCACGCCTCATAGCTCCGCGCAAAGCCTTGCGCTGGGCCTTCAAGTCAAGCGCCGTGAATACGTCACGGAACGGGGCCTCGATATTTACAGCATCTTCCGGCATGATGACAGGATCACTCAGTTACTCATTCACTCGCTCACAAACCAGCGTCTTGTAACCTTTGTCAATGTTGGGGATGATAGCCACGACGGTGTAAAGCTCTCCACCCAGCAGCTGGGCTCTCCAGTTGGGCTGGACGGGGTGAGCGTCACGGATGTTAAACTCGGCCCGGTAGTCGGGGAAGTGTTCGCCCACCTCCTCGCTCCTGAACCCGGTGTGCTTCACACGCTCGGCGTGAACCGTGCGCGTTTCCTCATACTGGGTGCCCTCGCCTCCCATGTCGTCCTGGACGATCACAGGCCGCAACAGCGCGAGCTTATACTTCATCCGTCCCGCTATCATCTGCCAACTTTCTGAAAGGTTTGATTAAAGCCTGTAGCGAGTCGGGCACGGCGTGAAGCTGTACCTGGCTCACGCTCTCGCGCTGGTTGTACAAGTGCCCACCCAGCAGCATGATGGCGTGCTTGAGGCTCACGGGAAAACTCCCGCCACCCATTTCGGTCAGCTCTGCCTCTGTTCTGTTTGTCGCATTGATGACGCTTTCCTGGGCTACCTCAAGAAGGTGCTCCAGGTAGGTGTCATCGTCGGCGAAGTCATCCGCACGGACGTGCTTTTTGAACAGTTCCAGACTCACTACGTTAGCCATAATCTAAGACACGGTTAAAGGGTTGTTTAGCTGGCAGCCTCGGTCAAGGTGGCAAATGCACACTGACGCAGCACGGTGATAGCGTAGTCCACGTTGAGCACGAAGTCCACGGCGTTCTTACGGGCCAGGCTGTAGGGGTCAACGATGAAGCTCATCTCGCCGAACAGACCCTGGGGCGCATACTTGAAGCAGCCGAAGTCCACGGTCTTGTCGTCCACGTCGCCGGTGGTGAACACAGGCACGCCGTTGATGCGGCCATTGTTGTCAACGATAGCCTCGGCGGCACCGTCCCACTTGGGAGTGGCCTCAAGCATGGCCTTCATGGTCTCGCTCATAACGTAGCACATGCCCTCGGGACGCACGTTGCTCTTGAGCACGGCGGCCTTCAAAGCAAGCAGGTTGGCCAGGGTCGGAGTGCCGTTCTTGGCGTAGGTCAGCTTGTTGGCGGCAGCCAGGTTGGTAGTGATGAAGGGGCCGTAGAGGTTGGTGGCGTTAGTCACCTTCGTCTTGCTGAACATGATCTTGTTCATCAGGGCAGCGATGGCGGTGGGCATATACTCACGCGCGATGGTTGCGATGAGGTCATCGGTCTCATTCAGTGCCTCGCGGGTGATGGGCACAGCGATGCCAATGCGCTCGGGCTTGGCGATCAGCTTGCTGATGGGGATCTGGGTGTCACCCAGGGCAGCGCCCTCGTCGTTGATGGTGGCGTTGAACGCCTCAACAACGGGCCACTGGTGGTTGCCCTTCAAACCGGTCAGCAGGGGAGCACCGATAGCCGACAGGATGATCTTGTTGTAAAGGGGCTCCACGATGTCGTGGGTGGTCAGGGGAGCGGGGTTGGTGCTGGTGGCGGGATCAGCGTAGCCCGAAGCGTTGCCATTGAAGTTGGCGGCCACGGCACGGCTGATCTTCACCTCGAAGCGCTGACCCTGTGCCAGACACTCACGCATCTGGCGGTTGATGTCGGCAAAGTCCTCGCGGCTATTGAGTTCCAGGGTCTTGGTGTTGGCCAAAACCTTAGCCTGGAGAATAGCCAGCTCGCGCATGAGCTCTACCTTCTCGGCCTTCTCAGCGTCGGTAAAGTCCTCGCGCTGCTTGTCACTCTCGAGATTCTCCGCCATCTCGTTCAGGCGGCCCTTGATCACGTCAATACGCTCCAGGGCTTCACGCATCTTGAATTTCTTCTTCTCCATTGATGAATTAAAGAATTAAAATGAATAATCAAGTTAACCGCCTAACAATGGCGTTAATCTCACGTTTGAGGGCCTTGATGGTCTCGCGCTTTTTCCCTTCGTCGATGCCGGGTTCCGGCTCGGGAGTAGGTTCCGGCTCGGGATCATCGCCCAGGTTGACACCGGCGTCCTCCACTTCGCGCCTGGTTACACTGGTCTGCTCATAGGCAGGGTCGGCGGCCAGGGTGAAGTCATAGACTGCATCAATGCGCTTGACGTGGCGCAACAAGATGTCCTCGCCATCGTCGGTTTTCTCATTGATACGCTCATAGCTCACGGCGTTCTCGCTGTCGCTCTCGTCGGTGCTGTAGCAGAAAGAGCAGCCGGCAATATCGCCACGTTGCACAAGCTCAAGGGCTTTGTCGCCGTCAACAGTGTGCGGCATTTCGGCCCAGAATTTGACGCCCACGGCGTCCACCTCGTAATTGAGCGTGCCCTCGCCCTTGTTGCTCCTGGCCAGGATGAGCTGCCGGTCATGGAACATGGTCAGCTTGATGTCCTGCCCGTCCAGCGTCTCGCGCGTGATGCAACCAGGCTCGAGCACCTCGTAGTAGCAGTCCCACCAGTCACACAACAGGCGGGAGCGCACGCCAAACTTGAGGGCGTAGCCTTCGATGGTGCGGCTTTCGCCGCCATCGGCGGCCTCGCGCAACTTCAAGTCGGCGACAAGTGCGATGGTTCTCTTTTTCATTGTTGGTTGTTTTGTTGGTTGTTGTTGCCCGATAGCTTGTCACTGCCCAGCGGGGCCAGGTTGGTCGAGACGTGTACCACGTCGCCGCCTGGAACCTCGGGAAGGTTTTCCTGTCGGCGCCAGTCGTTGATGGTATAGATACCGGCCTCGATCGTCTTTTTCTGGTAGTCTGCCAGGCTTTGAAGATCCAGCGAATAGATACCACGGCGGTCGAACTTGAAGCGGCGCTTGGTGTATTGGGTCGGGCTGATGAGCTTGCGGTTGAACTCAGCCTCTATGCGCTTCAAGATCGGGTCGAGTGTCATCGACAGGAATGTGATGTTCGCCATTTCTGCCGATTTATAGTTATTGCTGGTATCATCAAACACAAAGGACGGCTGCACGCCGAAGAAGCGGCAAATCTCGCGCACGGTGAACTTGCGCGACTCCAGGAACTGCATGTCGGTCGAGCTGAGCGAGATCTGCTTGAAGTCCACCTGGCCCGGTAGGCTCACAATGTGCTCGCCGGCACTAAATCGCCCGTCAATGTCCTGGGCGGTCTTTTCGAGCTCGCTGTCCTGGTACTCACCAAACCCGATGGCGCTCTTGTCGTTGCTCACCAGGCCGCGCACGTTGCCGCCGTTGGTGAAGCGGTTGGCCGTTTCGGTGTCGCCAGCCATTGCGATACCGGCCACGCGCCTGGCGTGCATGAGTACGCTCTCACCCTCCTTGCCGTCGCTGGTGTGGAGGTAGAGGTGAATCACCTCACTCTCCCTGAACGTACCATAGACGCCGTTATACTGGTCGCAAATGGTATAGGTTTCGTTCAGGGCGTCGTGGGTCACGCTGTTATTGCTGCAAAGCACCAGGTCGGTCAGCTCTCCAGCTACATAGCGCGGCACGATGTAGGCGTTACCCTGGAGCAGCATCTGACGCACGGCAAAGCTCCAAAAGTCAAAGATCGACATCTCCGGCATGGGTTGGACGCGCAACAGGTAGTCGAGTGGGCTGTTGGTGTCAGCCTGGAAGCGCCCGTCTTTCCACTTGAGCACCTCAAGGGTGAGCGTCGCCACGCTGTCGCTCAACAGCTGCACGCAGCGGTAAACGGTGGCGATATTCAGCGACTCGTAGGCCCCGGGCATGTACATGTACACATTGCCGCCCCCTGTTCTCGGGGTCGATGCCTGGGGCTGGGCGGGCTGCTGCTCGCCTTCATCCTCACGGTGCCATATTTTTCTCCACCAGTTTGCCATATTTGGCAAAGTTACCACATTAAAAAGGGCCCGAAAAATTGGCCAGGGTGCATCGTGGTACATGGTGGCGCAACATGGCGCAAATTAAGGGTTTTTAAGTTTTTATTTCGTTTTTGGTTCCTTTTTGCGTGTTTTACTCAATTTTTTGGCGTTTTCTTCAATTTTTTGGCGTTTTTGGGCCTATCTCTCGTAGCTGTAGAGCTGGCCCAGGGTCATCAGCGTCGTGATCGCGCCGTCGATTTTCCTGTATTGCGACGCTTTGAGCGGTTTTTTATTTTCCAGTCTGTCCTCGTCGATAACGCAATTAGTCAGGCAATAGACGTTAATCGGGTTATCGTTGAGCGTGATCCTGGGCGGTGTATCGTAGGCCAGCATCTCAAAGCTCTCGACTGGTAGGTTAAAGCTGCCGTATGTCTGCGAATATGGCTGCAGCACTGCTCGGTTGCCTATGCTGGCCAGGATGTTCACAAGCTCCTGGGATTTATAGGCGTCGTAGCCTATGCGTATAATGTTGACGATTTTGCTCCGCTTCACGATGTCGCTGGCTATCTCGCGCACGTCAATTTTGTTGCCCTGGGTGAACTTCAAATGGCCGGCATCATGCCAGACCTTGTAGAGCTCGGCGTTGGGGTGTCCTTTCAGTGATCCGACTGGGAAGTAGTAATCGGTGTGGCTGTAGAAGCGTTTAGTCGTGCTACTGTAGAGCGTATAAGTCACGGCGCTGAAATCATCGCGGACACTCAGGTCAAATGCCACAGCGCACGGCGGGCGTCCTTGCACCGCGTCGATCGAGAAGTCGCCGCAAAGCTCCTTTGCCTTTTCAAACGTGAACCATGTCTTGGCCTCATTGATCGTGAATATATTGAGCAGCTTAGTCCTAAATGTGAGCATATTCTCAGCCGATAGCTGGGCGTTGGCCCACTCGTTCTCGTAGAAGTCCGGCTGGACGGTAATGCCGATGTGGGGCTGCACTTTTGCCCAGGTTGCCGGATCGCCTTCCTGGTCGTCCACGTCAGGGCAAAACAGGTCGGCAAACATGGTGTCGTTAGTGATCTCGCCACGGAGCACCTTCATGGCGCCCTGGATTTCGCTGTAACACGGCCCGTCAATCACATCGCTGGCGGTCGTGATTACCACGGTCAGCGGCTCGCGCCTGGGGCCCATTGATGAGGTGAGCACATTCTTCAAGTCGGCGCCGTTTTTGTTGGCGGTGTTCCTGGCTTGGGCATATTCGTCCAGGATGGCCAGGGAGGCGAACAGGCCGTCCTTTGTCTTGGCGTTTGCTGTGAGGCACTGGATGAGGCTATCGCGCCCGGCATCCTTGAAGGTGATGCTCTCGCGGTTAATACGGAAGTGTTTCTGCCTGGGGTCAAGGTCGAACATGAGCGCCCGCACCTCGTTGAAGCATTTCTTGGCTTGGTCGTAACTATTCGCGCCCACATAAGCCTCGGCATTGTTGTCGCCAAATAGAAGGTCATAAACGGCCAGTGCTGCCGCGCTGGTCGTCTTGCTGAATTTCCTGGGCACAAAGATATAGGCCAGACGGATGAGCCGCCGCCCATCAGGGCGCGCAAAGCCGAAAATGTTTGCAAACTGAAACATCTGCACCGGCGTCAACTTGTAGTGCTGCCGGCCATTGGTGCCGCTAAACTTCATCGTCTCGTAGAAGCGGACAAAGCGTTTCACCCGCTTGGGCTTCCACTCCCAGCGGTCGAGCATACCAAAGAAGCGCCGGATCTTGAGCACCTCGTTCACGTTGTGGCCAGCTGGGTTGTTGATCACCTCGCGCACATAGTCACCCAGGCGCTGGTCGGTATCTTCCAGGGCGTATCGGTAGCGGTTCAATTTCAGGGCTCGGAGCTCTGCAACCGCGTCGCTTTTATATTTGCGCTCTCGCTGCTTTTCTTCCTCAGTCATCGTCCCGGCCAAATTCTTTCATAAATTCGCTAAAGCTGTCGTTGTCGGTTTTACGCTCTTTGGCATCCACATTCATGCCCAGGGCCCGCAGTGCTCGCTGGGCCTTCTCGGCTGTCTCGTTGTATAGCTTGACCATCGGGTTGACGCTTTTTCGCTCGTTGCCTTCCCGAGAGTATTCCACGTCGATGATGTTCGAGCCCATCGCCATCACGCTCTCGGCCAGCATGTCGGTCTGTACAAGCAGCTGAGCGGTGATCGTCACCTGCATCGACAGTTCGGCGGTGTACTTGCCCTCCTTCTTGAGCAGCTTGATAATATAATCCTTTTTTCCTTTGATTCGTTTCTTAACTTCCATATTTGCGTCAACATCGACGACGGTGGGTGTTTCCTCGGAGCGGTGGGTGTTGATCTCGACGACGGGCGGCTGTTTCTCAGTCCATCCCCTGCTCTTGCCCCTGGTCTTGAGGTAGAATATGGTGGCGGTGGTGTCACCGGCGGCGATCCGGCTCATGAGCTGACTCTCTACATAGTCCACCTGGGCCTCGATAATATCCTGGACGCGGGTGGCAAATGCCGCGTCGGTATCTCTCCAGTGGTAGAAGGTCTGCCTGGATATACCGCAATTTTGGCAAGCCGGCGCAATTATTCCACCAGTTCGCTCCAGCGCCTCCAAAAAGCCATTTTTTCGCTCATCGGTTACGTTCACCTTATCGTTGACCTTCTTCTTTGCCATTTGCGTCCTTCTCAAACGAGACGATACCGTCAAAATATGACTTGTAAAACTCGAACAGGCCCTTGTCGATGGTGATGTTGCCGTTCTCGGTTCGCGGGTTGGTATTTATATTTGCGCTTGTCTGTATGCCGAAATAAAAACCATCGGCATAATTGGCCCCGGCGTAAATCTTGCTGTGGTTTCTGAAAACAGCAGCTCGGCCAGCGCCAGGGTGTTCCCGGTAGAATTTCTTCACCATCTCCCACTCGATTTTGTAAGAACCTGGGAAGATTTCGCCCAGATACATGTCCAGGTGTTTTATTTGTCCTCCCTCATGCCAAAGCTGGAGCTGCAAGATGTCCTCGGCGGCCATGCACCACGTTGAGCACAGAAGGTAGTCAAGATCGTACCAGTTGAGCACCACTTTGAGGTAACTCAGGCTGTCCACGTCACCGGCGGTGATGAAGTTGTAGCTGGTGCCCTTCTTGGGCTTGACATATTTCATGGCCTCGAGAAGTTTCACCTCACTAAACGCCCGGCGATATTCGTAGCGTGTGGACAACTCCGTGCACGCTGTCGTCCGTCGGTGGCTTCGTGATGTTGCGCCTTTGCTGGGCTCATCGACTGGATCCTCATGCTGCTCAGCTTGAGTGCTGCCAAAATTACCAAAACTAAACCCAAAGTCCATGACGTATATTATTTTTTAACTGTCAAATTTGTAAATAGGCCGATCATGGCGGCGCTGCTGCTGTATGGGGGTCAAAAACCGGGCCAGCCCCCACGGCCCCAAGAATTTCCACGCGCGTGGAGAAAGG
>Ga0247611_10001062_pt1 | contig 51220 bp, 56 predicted proteins | sample 177DNAGHGhighgp2_FD_192422 | JGI IMG/M metagenome (GOLD analysis project Ga0247611, IMG submission 192422) | Sheep rumen microbial communities from Palmerston North, Manawatu-Wanganui, New Zealand - 1770 DNA GHGhigh gp2 | ecosystem: Host-associated > Mammals > Digestive system > Stomach > Rumen... | reverse complement strand
CGCCTGCTAACCGACACCCATCTAGCCGTTTTGCTACAAACAGTTTATAGTTCGCCACACTACACAAACCGGTAAGACTCAGCTTTCTTTAGAGGTTGGGCTTATCGGTTTTTTGCGTCCGATATGGGCACAATGGTTCCGCTTTGAGCATTGATTCGGCGAGACATTTAGATATTGCTGCGCATCCTCCGCATGCATTATAGTATATACACTTCATGCATTCAACCAAGTTACTATTACAGAAGCCAACACCTTCTTGGGTTCCCAGTGTCTCTAAATCAATTTTGGTTTCGGGCAGTTTTCGACATTTGTATACTGAAAAATCTGGATCTATGATATAGTAATGTTTTGTAGCGGTACAATTAATGCAGTTAGGCCGGGACGAAATATCCCGCTGTAGATCTGAAGCGATGATCCCCTTTTTAACAAAGAATGGATACCACTGATGCTCTTTAAACCCTATCATTATTTGTGGAACTACTCGCCCATCAGATAAACGAACATAAAAAGAACTGTCAGAAAACACGGACTCATAATAATCGCACAGTTCCTCAAATACTTGCATCATATCGACTGCGGAGATTATTTTGTCTCTGTGTGAAATGCTCCAATATCTTGCCCAGGTAAAATCATCAACAAGAATTCGTTCATGTCGAAGGAACTCCATTAGCGGAATTAAATCTCCAACATTGTCATAGGATACCGTAGTGCTTATTTTAAGTTGAATTCCAGAGTCTTTTAGAATTTCAATTGCCTTAAGGGTATTGTCAAAGCTTCCATCGCCTCTAATAGAATCATGTGTGTTTGGCAATCCATCAATGCTTAAACTAATCCCTGAACACATCTCCATGACGTGTCGCAATTGCTCATTTTTTGTTATTATTGATTCGGGATTGCACTTAAATCCATACGGAATACCTTCCAGATTACATGCTTCTGCAACTTGATTGATGAAAGGGTATAATAGAGGATCGCCCCCTGTAAAATCGATTCTTGAAATTAGTGACAGTTTATCTGCTCTAATTCGTATTGTTTCAATTAATTCGATTAGTTCTTTAAGCGGCATATCATAACATGTTGACGAAAGCTCACGAAAATAGCAATGCGCACATTGGTTTTGACATCGTTTTGTGACATGTATCTGACAATACAACAACCTGTCAAGAGCAAGCCTATTTCGATACCATTGATTCACATAGTGATAGAATAAGTTCACGATTTGCTTCCTCCCATAAATGTCATTTACCAATTAAATGTTCTTTGATTTCAAATAATATTGACAGCGTTATATCTAATTCAACAAGCCCTTATCAAGCAAAGCGCTATAAAAGAGATTCTGAGCAATTTCAGGTTCTGAAAGGCTGGTGATTGTATTAAAGCATTTGAAATCTTCTGAGGAAAAAAGATATAGATTGTGTGTCGTCCAGTCATAGACCATCCATTGGCCTTCCGAACTTTCCCATGTTGAGATAGTAGACGCTCTAGTGTATAGTTTTTTGGCCTTTTGAAGTTCCAAGGAAGTTTCGATTTTTTTACTGTGCCACACTAATGTATTCCTTATTGTTTCTGATAATCTATAAAAAATATTAGGTTTGATTTGTGCAGTTTCTGGCATCCACGGATACAGGATTTCACGCATGAATTCATTTCTCTTGAAGTCGATTGATTCTCTGCTTTCGTCCATTGTCGGGCATTGGAAAGAAACCATATTGCCCAAGAAATCAAATGGAGAGCAAGGGAAAGCTATCTGGGAGATTCCAAACTCTGCGAACCGTTTGTATAGTTCGCTTGAAACATCAAGCATGAGAACGTTAATATTAAAGGATACATGTGCATACTTATCACGTAAGTATTCTAGAAAAGAATACGTTTCTATGCGTTCATTATTAGTTTCGGTTGGAAAACCAACTATCATTGGAAAATGGACATGAATTCCGTTGGTAGTAAATATTCTTACAATGCGTTCAACTAAATTCATATCAACATCTTCTGGAAACTTGTTCATTAAACGTAGAATTCGAGAGTTAGCTGATTCTAAGCCAAATCGGATCTCCCTCAACCCCGATTGATATAGTTCTTTTGCAAGGCTATCAGAAAAATCAACGTCAATTCTTGAACGGACCTGCCATTCCATCTGTATATTTCTGGCAAGCAACTCGTCTGCAAAAAACTTCAATTCAGAGGGAGGGATCGCCTCATCCTCAAACCAAAAGTAATGAACGCCTTGGTCAATATACCGTTCAATAGCGTCCACTTTTTCTGTAATTGGAAGAACTTCATGATTAGAAATGTATTTATATTTCTTGTTTATTCCACAAAAAGAGCATTTATTCCAATAGCATGCTGTGTTTGGATTCAACTTAAGATTCATGACGGCATGCGGGCTTAAATATGTATTTCTTTGAATGGTATCGCGTGGCCGTACACTTACACACTCATCAAAAGAATACACGACTTTTTCAGTTTTCGTTTTACTAATTTCACCTGTATCACGGTTGATATAGATCAGATTACGGCATTGGCTAATTGTCCCATCGCTTTTTACAATACTCTCAAGCTGATTGCAGGTTTCCGCGTTGTCGTCTAAGAGTATACAGTCAACAAGTTCAAATACGGCTGAATTATGTAGAAGATAATCATCAATTTTGTTTAGAGAAAAATACTCAGACGAATGAAAGCGAACAGCTATTACCGCAGTGGGAGTAACCTTCTTGATATAAGACGCGATTGCAAGACTTGAAATCTTTGGCTGACCATTAATCCATACCAGTCTGGGGTGGATTTCGTCAAGAACACCGTAGACATACTTTTGCAAAAACTCATAATAAGGATTTGTGCTAGGGCTATTAATGCTCTCAACCATTGCTTTTGCGGAAAGAGTGGGTTCTTGAAATCCATCTTGAATCGAAAGCGTAAATGGTGCATATAAATACTTGGATAATAGTTTACAAGCTATCTCAATCTGCTCCATATAAGCAAACATTTGGACTTCAGATATTGATTGATCAACAATGGCTGTTACTGCTTTTTCAATTAGCCCTATAAATAGCTGTGGATTAGCAAGAACGGCACGCTCAATGTTTCCAACACGTGATTCATCCTGCTGTTCTTCTTTCATGTGTTCTATTAATCTTTCCAGATTTGATTTGCTCAACAAATCAGCCCAGAAGAGGGCGTTTGTCCTTTGTAGCGGATTTGCATGGTTAGTATCGAGCCGATCACAAGTAAATGCACCGACATCTGGATAATAGAGTTCATAAAAAAGACCCGAAATGGAGTATACATTTAGAATATCTTTCATAGTTTCGAACGACCTTTCAGCTATCTTAATATTTCATGCTCTACCGTAGTATTTAGGCGATATATATGGCTTAGCGATGAAGTATTATTCCCACAATCGAGAGGGATTAGATAGAAGCAACAACTGCTCTAAATCCTGCTTTGAATAGCAAGATTTCAAAATAGGTAATGAGTAATCCATAGTATAAGTATAGTGTTTGCCTTGCCCATGATTGAATTCTTTAACAACAAATTGAGTTGACTTCCATCGCCATGAACTATCTCCTGAAAGGAGAAGATGGTCAATTAAGCCTGATGACATTAGTTCACAAGCAAAGGAAATGCACGATTCACACTTTCGAGAATTATTGACGCATCCAAAATCTGCAAGCTGGATATAAGAGCCAAGACTAATTATTCTCTGTGCTGTAGTTATTCTTTTTGCGAACTCATCAGGTTTGCTAACTCCATTTTCAAGATGTGCAACAAAAACCTTTCCAGGCACCGCTCCATAGTCTAGTAATCTACATACATGCTCATATGCATTGTGTGGGGCATGGAGCGCGATAGGAAGGTTGTATTCTTTGCTAATCGTTGCTATTATTTTAAACTGCTTTTTTTCCTGCTCAGAGAGGCTATCTCGGTTTGCTGCGATTTTTAGTATTCCAGGCTTTATTTTTTTGGCGCCAACACCATTCTCAATTTTCTTAGAAAACTGCTTTATTATTTCCAATATGTCTGTCCTACTGTATTGTGCTGGGACATACTTTGGAGTATAGAAACCAAGGCAACTCACTATTTTGACTGGAGATTCCTCAATTATTCTGTAATAATTATATGGCTGAGTATATGCAGTTAAATCACAGACAACAGTTATTCCGCGTTTAAATGCAGCAGTTAGTTCATCTATGACATAATGCTCCATCTCCGCCTGTTTTCGGAAAGGATATCTATTGAAAATATGCTCGTGAACTAGTATCCTGTCGATGTGGCTAATTTGGTGCACCCCTCGTGTTGTCTGTATAGTATTGCCTTTATTCATTGTTTAACCGCCCTGTAGTTGTTTTATGAAAAGGAGCAAGGTCACCAGTGAACCGTCGGGCGACATCCCCGGCCGTTATAGCAACAATGCCCCTATTGTTAAAGTAACATATTCCCAATAGGAAGTCAATAGACAATGAGGCCTACTATAGAGGATAAGGAGGAGAAGACCATGAAGATCTGTAAGAACTGTAGAACGAAGAATAAGGAGGACAGCAGCTTCTGTAACAACTGCGGCGGGAGCGAATTCCTGCACTTGTGCGGGAGCTGCGGCACGGAGTTCGAGGGCAACTTCTGTCCCAACTGCGGTGCCCAAGTGGAACTACCAGACCGCTGGACGCTGCCGCCAGAAAGATCAAAGAGGAAAGTCACCTTTGGTCGAGTGTTGCTATGGATATTCTTCTTGCCCATCATGGGGATCATCGCTATCTGGCAGTCCCGGCAGATGAAGACACCCTGGAAGATCGTTCTGACCGGGCTGATCGTCCTCGCCTGCGTCTTCTACTACCGACCGAAAAGGAATAAGACAACCGGCGCCCAGGCCAATGCGCGGCCTACTGTCACAGTGACGGAGAAAGCACCCGAGCTAAAAACCACGGCTGTCCCCGCCACCAAGAAGCCCACGGTGACGCCCAAGCCCACCGTCAAACCGACCGCGAAGCCAACGGCGACACATAAACCCACGGAAGACCCCACGCCTAAGGAGTATCGCAACGCTCTTTCAAAGGCCCAGATGTATGTGAACCTGATGCACATGTCCAAAGCTCGGCTCCATGACCAGCTGACCAGCCCCTACGGAGAGGGCTTCTCGGAGGAAGCGGCCCAGTACGCCCTGGAGCATGTGAAGGCCGACTGGAAGGAGAACGCCCTGAAGATGGCGGAGACCTACAGCAGCACCATGCACATGTCCAAGGTCCGCATCTATGACCAACTTACAAGCGAATAGGGGGAGCAGTTCACGGCGGAGGAGGCCCAGTATGCAGTGGACACTATAAAGGCCGATTGGAAAGCCAACGCGCTGGCTACCGCCCGCAACTACCGGGACAACCTACACATGTCCGCTGCCGCCATCAAACAGCAGCTGACTTCTCCTTACGGCGAACAGTTCACCGTCGAGGAAGCACAGTGGGCCATGGAGCATCTGGATGATTAGAAAGCGAATAATTGATGCTAATGAAAGGCACCTCCAGCAATACCGATGACGTAAGAGCCATATGTGCTCGTGACCCAACCCACCCGGATAGGAATCCCTGCGGGACAGTCAATAATGGTGCCTTGAAAAAACGTCCAGTGTCTTGATTACATCCAGCCAGCACATTCCGAAGATCGGTGACGGATTGGATGCACGAGGGATAGAACCTTATCGCTATGGGACCGCATGAATGGATACACCTTCCCGACGCCCGTGATCAGCAGTACGTCGCCAGAGGCGTGTGGCCCATATTTCATTTTTTCTACGAACGCCTCTGGCGTGGCAACTTTTTGAAGCTGGTCCTGCAGGAATACCTTTCCCTTGCGATCCTCCATGTTCGGTATGCTTAGGCATAGATTTGACAACAGAAATGACCACACAATGATGCTCCCCTGCAATTCTTCCCGGATGAAGTATCCGAACGCCCCGTAGCTCGGCGTCTCCCAGTCCATGAGATACATGTACCGAAGATTCACCCGACAGGAATCGTCCAGTGTTCGCAGTGCGGCGTATCCATGCTCCATGAACCCGAACAACACCGTTTTCAGCATCTTGACACGATCATACCCCGGGCGCCCTGTCCTTCTATACGGACGCGACCGCAGGTACTTTCCTACTTCCGCTTCCTCCATGAGCCTGTCAAATGCAAAAACCGGGTCGCAGATGTCTAAAAAATCTGCAACAAACACTGGTAATCTTCCCTGCTTTGCGGTATACTTTGTTTCGGTAATTTGTTTGTTCACACATCTATTTTACCACAGTAAAAGGCCCACGGAAACTGTTCCGCAGGCCTTTACTGTTTCAGGGACTTTTTTAACGGCCCCTTTGGGGGTTAGGTATGGAATCAATGCTCGTCCTTCAACAGTTCCGCCGTTAACTTGTTCAGCGATTCACCGCCTGTTCAATCAATCCCTTTTCTTCCAGCATCTTGTTATAATTTTCCATAGATTTACCTTCTTTATATTTTGTCAAATGCGTGTACACTTTGAGCGTCAGTTCAAGATTTGCATGTCCGAGATATCGTTGAGCTGATTTCACATCAACACCCGCATCATATAACAAAGTTGCATATGTATGCCGAAGCATTTGTGCAGTAAAACGAGGGATAACTACTTCTTTGTTATTGGACCTTGTGCCAGTAGCTCCGCCATAATATAGATTCAGATGGTTCATGTATGAATTCCACGCACTGCAATATGCAGAATTTGACATCACTGTCCCCTGGCTGGCTGGGCATACCAGCTCATTATCTGCACCTTTTACCTGAGATAGAACATCACTAAGAAGCGTCGGGATTGGGATGCTTCTTATGCCAGCTTTGGATTTTGGCTTTTTTATCCTCGGTTGATTCGTAATGATTTCAACCGCTTTTGAGATGGATATAAAGCCATGTTCCAAATCCACATCTTTCCACGTTAAGGCAAGCAACTCGCCTCTCCTCAAGCCGCAATAAAGCATTATCATGGCTGGATACCCCATAAAATGAGTATCCCATGTCTGATTTACCATCATAATCTGTTCTTCTGTGAGTGCCTCTCTCTCATTAGGATCTTTCTTTGGAACCTTTATCTTTGAATACTCATTTTTAATTACATCACCTGCACATGCCACCTCAAGGATGCGAATAGCCGTTTGCTTCATTTGCTTTATTGTTGCGGTGGCATATCCCTTCTCACCCTTTTCATTGATCAGTATTTGGATGTGAAACTGCCGGATATCCTTGATCTTCATTTGCCCGAGCGACGGAAGCAGATGCTTGTTGAGCAAGGATTGCATCCTGTATCTCCATTTCTCGGATTGCGTTCCACCAAAGCTTTTCATCCAAATCTCAGCCAGTTCTTCAAAAGTTGTTGATCCAGTTAAAAGATATCCTCCGTATTGGATGGTCTTCTTGGCCTGGTCAGTTTTTTCTTCAAGCTCCTTTTGTGTCTTTGCATATACTGTACGCCGGATATAAGAGCCATCGGCCTTTTTGCCTGCAAGCACTTGCTTTTGATAGAGTCCGTCATCTCGCTTTTTAAGCCGTGCCATTTCTTCTCTCCTTTGACAGCAACCACTGAATAAACCTTTCCCGCTGGATCCTTCGCTGACTGTTCAGCAAAAACACCGGAAAATCACCCATGTCTGTTACTGTGTAGGCAGATGCCACCGAAACGTGTAGCACATCTGCCACATCATAAACCGTCATCAGCTCCGGAAGCTCGTTCAGACTGCGATACTCGTTCGGTATCCGTTCCGGCCGCGGTTTGTAGAGGCGTCGTTTCTTCATTTTGCATCCTCCTCTCTGCTTTCAAGCCATGAGAAAAAGCTATCTTTCAGCACGAGATTCCTTTTCAGGATCTCAAGCTTTGGAAAATCGTCCCTTCGAAACAGTTCTGACATGTAGGAATGACCCACTCCAAGTATCGCTTGAACATCTTGTCCATCTAAAACGATGGGGAGCATACGATAATCCTTTCTAACATTTCTTTTCATCATCAAGCCTCCTTTGACTGTTATCTTGTAGATCAAGCCATTCCCAGAAGTAGTCTTTTCTGATGCAAAACCGATTAGCAATACACATTCCAGGAAAGTCTTCTCTGCGAAACAAAGTGTAAACGAAGACATTCGATAGTTTGAGGATGTCGGCAATGTCTTTTACAAAATATACAATCCTTTTTTCAGATTCCATGTTGCACACGCCTCCCTTCCAACCAAGTCAAAAAGTTCTTCTGTGATACTACCCTCCGTTTTCCTATTGTCACGGAAGGGAACCCTGGACTATGAAACAGCCTTCGAGCGTAATCAAGGGATACGTCCAATGCTTCTGAAACATCCTTCGGTCGAAGCACAAGCGGCAGAAGGTCACGAATATCTTCCTTCATGTGCTATTCCTCATACTGCTTGCGAAGCTGCTTGAGCGCTCTGTCCACACAATGCCGAACTGAGCCTTCCCACTTAGAATCTCTTTCAGCTATCTGAGAGATCGCCTTTCCTTCGAAAAACAGTTCATAGGTTCGCTCGAATTGTTCAGGAGTCAATCTTTCCATGGCATCATGCAGTTTTTTATTGTTTGCCAAGAGGAAATACTCGTCCTCCGCAGATTGCCTCATTGTGTAGTTGTCTATGTACTCCAAAGGAATCGGTGCAATATGCCTCTTATCCTGTTGCCTGATTCGGCGATCTAATGCCCCCTGCTCAATGAAGAAGGCTTCAAGTTCAGCGTCATACGGAAATTGTTCCAACACCTCCCTGTACATCTTCAGATCCTCTTTGCTAAACTTGCTGTACTGGTACTTTCCATCTACGATTTTCATTCTTCTGTCCTTTCCGCCTGAAAGGACATCGCGGGGATGGAACGAATAAGCCTGATCGTGCACTAAAGAAAGGGTACGGAACATTCCTTTACCGAAACGGCTCAGGTTCGTATTCGTATCCAAGCCCTTAATGCATATCAGGCTTTGAATGATGTATTTGTGAAGGGATTCACTTCACAGGTGAAATGGTAGCGGAGAGGGGTTGATTTGACAGTACCAAAAAATGGAACGGTTTTGGCCGTTTTTGGCTTGTTTTTGAGGTGCTTTTTGCAAAAAAGTCAGATATTTAGGCAAAAATGACCGTACCAAATTTTGGTACGGTCAAAAATAATATATTTCCCAAAAAAGATGCCTTTGGGGCCCAAAATTGCTCATATGCTCAGGCGAATAATCCGTTTATACTTTTGCTCGGCGTATCGAAGAGTGGCTGCTGCACCGCCATAAGAGTGCGAGTCACATATCTCATGCTTAATGACCATTTATTACATATAAAAGGATTGTCTCTCGTCCAAAACTCAAGAATTCTACTTCATAAATTAAATGCCGATAAATATTTATATACCCATAAGGATTTTTTCTCTCCATACGGTGTTTACAATGTCAAGAAACTATATGTTGAAGGAGATGATGGAGAAAATGATTTTTGGGATGCATAGTGACCAATTAATAGCTATTACTTCGCTGTGTGCAGTAATAATCAGTACACTTTCATTTGTGCTGACAGTTATAACTGGTTTTCTGCAGATAAAACACAATAAAAACAGCATCAGACCTATATCTGATATACGGGTTCAAGATTACGAGGATTTGATTGCTGTTAGAATTGAAAATGTTGGAATTGGCCCACTTGTAGTAAGAAAGCTTAGATTTAAAAGAGAGGATGATAATATAGAATATTCTTCTTTAATTGAAATGATGTCATATATCAACGAACAGTGGACTACGTTCTTTGAAAAAGCCGATGGATGGAAAATTCCAGTTGGAGGAAAGATAGATTTAATAGAATTAAGTCCTGCTTTAGAGGAATCAAAAGAAAGTGTTCGTAAAGCTTTATCTACAATAACGGTGCTGCTGACCTATACAGATGTTTATGGGACCATTTTCAAAGATAGCCGTAAATTAGATTTTTTTAGTAGACACTTTAGGATTAACTGAGACGAGAACACATTAGCCATATATAAAGGAGGAAAAATATGCTTCTTGTTTATGTTATTGATGGATATATCTTTAGGCGGGAAGGTGACGAATCAAGCCGCTATTATACTATAATTCATCCCGACGGGAGGTATTTAGACAGAAATCACTATTTTTCATCAGAGGCTGAAATGAGAGAATGGATTAGGAACAGAAATTACTGATCCTGTATTACATAGAGGCCATTTGCAGATTGTCTTTGTGAACAGAACAATTAGAAAAAGATGCTTAACATAACAGTTTACGTTTGTTCACTTAAAGTTATGATATCAGCTAAGCAGGTTCAGATAACAACGAATTAGAATTATCGCCGAGGCAATCACCTCGGCGATAATTCTAGCGATTCAAGTTTGCTTTACTCCCCCGTGAACAGATCCTCGCCTGATAGATAAGAGTATCCGTCTTCCTTTTCAGTAAATCCGTTTATTGAGATAAGGCCGATACGGTCGACAGTCAAAGAGGGGATCAGCTCAATTTGTTTGACCTCATGGTGGATCTCATGCAGCTCCATCGGCTGTTTCAAATATTTCGCCTCATAGATCGCTACAGCGTCATCATATTCCAAGGCAACATCAAACTCTCCGTTGGTTCGCTCCTTGGGGTTGTCATAATAGTAAGAACCGATGTTCTTCACGCCAGGAAGATTGCCGGCCTTCGCTTTCATAGAGAAGTATGTCCTGCAGATTTCTTCAAATCTGCGGGAAATAAATTCCACAAGCGACGGAGCGACATGTTCATCAAAAAAGGATGCAGCGCCCAACATCTGAAGCGCACTTCGATTGCGATACACATAGGTAAAGTAGAAGCGCATCAAATTGTCATTGATTTCATAGGTCGCTTTCTTTGCATCGTTTGGATGGTTGAAAGGCGTATTTCGATGGACGATGTCCAAAGCGATCAGTTTCGACAGCTGTTTGGAGAGGTTCCCCGTTTTGTTGCCGTCCAGGCGGTCTTCCAGTTCGGAATACCGCTTCTTCCCGTTTCCAAGCACGGAAAAGATGCGCTCCGTGTTCATCGTGTTGGAGTAGTCTGACAGCAGAAGGTTGGAAGCATACAGGAATACCGGACTGTTCTCATTCAGTATGGTGCGAATGATATTCTCGCGCAAGGATTCCTGGCTGTTTAGCTGTCCCAGAATGTAGGGGGACCCGCCAAAGACGCTGTAAAACCCGATCTTGTCGTATGCACAGAGATCAGGATAGAATCCAGATGCGTCCTGATAGGAAAGCTCCTTCAGGTGGATGACCGTTTTAAAGCGGCCATACAAGGCATTTCTCTCTTCGAGCATCTCTTTCATCATGCCGATGTGGGAGCCGGAGAGGATCAGTTGCAGATTTTCCAGCCGATTGTCAATGATGCTTTGCATCATGGAATCCACAAGCTCAGCTTTCGTCGCTGCCTTTAAATATGGGTATTCGTCGATGACCACGATCAATGGTTTCCCGATCGAGCTAAGGAAGGTAAACACATCCTGAAAGCTTTGGAAGGCCAATGCGACAGGGAGAAGCTGTAGCCGAACCAGTTCGCTGACAAAGGCGTCTATATTCTCCACCATCGTTCCTTTCAGACATTCAAAGTAAACGAATTGCTTTGACTGGTTTTTCAGGCACTCCTTGATTAGGGTGGTCTTTCCTACCTTACGCTTTCCATATAGGAGGATCGTTGCCTGCTCCTGCTCCAAAGCCTGCTGCATCAGCAAAGTCTCTTTTTCTCGACCAATAAATGCCATGCTGCCCTCCAATATTATTGAATACGATTTCATTGAATTTTGATTCAAGATTATTATAGGGAGTCGTGATCGCTTTGTCAATGGTGAATATTTAGCGAAATGACAAGTATTTTATTTCGAAATGAAAACCAGAGATTGTAAAGATAAGCTATAAAGGACATTACCCATTCTTGTGGTGTTTTTATAAATATTAAAGAATGGGAGGGTAGTTTTATATGGAGAGGACGGATAACAAGGAAGTATTATATAGGGCACTGCTATTGAAATATGGAAAGTATATTGTTCACATGCGGCAACAATTCCATTTGAGCACATCAAAACTCGGATTAGTTCTTGGCGCAGGGATTAGTATAAATGTTGGTCTTCCGGATTGGGATACTATTGTCAAAACCATTTCAGAACGAGAAGATATTAAAAAGCTAGGCATTAAGATTGATACGAAGTCTGATCCTATATCAAACGCTCAGTTATTATTTCAAGCATACAAAACCCACCTATATGGTGTTGCTGAAGACCATGATAAAGAATATAATCGTATAGAGATGACGGTGCAAGCAAAATGGAGGGAAATAATACACTCCGCTCTATACCATAGTGTTTCAGATGATATCACCCAACTTGTTCATCAAGATGACTATCTGTGGTCGCTAATTGAAGTAATCAAAAAAACGCCAATGACAATTAACTATAATTTTGATGATACACTTCAAAGAATGTTGTATCATATAAAAAAGAGAAATAAAGAAAGCCGAGGATATACTACACTTTGGAATACAAACATATATATGTATCCAAAGATGAGTGTTATTTATCATCCAAATGGATATCTCCCATATAGGTTAAATGAACATCCAAGTGAAAAACTGGTTTTCCAGGAAGATACATTTGCAGATCAGTTAATTGATAGCATTAATGGGCATTATAATGTTCTAATGGATTATTTTACACATAATACATGCTTGCTAATTGGGTTATCATTACGAGATCCTACGCTCAAACATATTCTTCGCAATAATGCTGTGAATTATCCCGGAACTTATCATTATTATATTAAATATGTTCCCAGTAGAGAGGATAATATAAATGAAAAAACATTTGCAGAAGCCAATTTTGATGTATATAATCTGATTACTTTGTTCTTAACTGAAGAAGAGATTGGCGCACTACTAGATCTTATTACGCTAAAAGAGCAGGATTTTAAGAACTATCTACAGGAAATAGGAAAGCCCATTTCGTACAGATATATTCTTGTTGGCGCAGTTGGAGCAGGAAAGACGACTGCACTTTCATTTTTTAGAAGCATTAGAACGATTGACGAATGGTCAGAGAATATGCCTGTGGAGATGGCAAAAGATCCAAGCAGAGTTGATAATGAAAAGATAACTGCGATTGATAATTGGATAGCGGACCAATGGTATAGAAAAAACAATAATCTAATCGAAAATTCCAAAAGCCCGAATATCACAATTATCGATAGAGGCCCATTAGATCCATTAGCCTTCACACCGAAAGGAGCATGGAAATCTAAATGTGAGATGATTAAGGACAAGATTAGCCCGGGAAAGTCAAACAAACAACTCTGCTCAGCAGAAATAATCTTTTTAAAAGGTGATCCATCGACAATGGCTTCTCGTGCGATCCTGATTCAACGTGACACGGATAAAGACAACCTGGAAAGACAGCAAAAACTCATTGAATACATTTATTCTCATGCAAATGCTGGCTTTAGAACAATTGATACAAGAGATAAAGGGAAGGAGGAGGTTGCAAGAGCAATAGCAAGAATCATTTTTATAGAAGAATATGAAGAAGCACCTCTTCACAAGGTGTTAGAAGACTTCATACATGGAGAAATAAAGGAACCAAACCGGCTGTTTAACAAGCACTCTTCACATAGACATGTGATTTCCTGATGCCATCTAAATAGGTGATGACATATATGATGTTGCAGATGTTTCTTAAAGAGTAGTTATATGTCTCTTTTAGCTTCTTCTCCCGAATAATCCGTAACGCTATGCTACACAATAAGGAGCGTAGAGTTATGGAGCATGAGAGCGAATTGAGACTGCTGGCGGATGCCATTCGGCAGGCAAGGATAGAGAAGAGGATCTCGCAGGAGAAGCTGGCGGAGATGCTGGATGTATCGACAACGCATATCCGGCACATCGAGAGCGGACACAGGAAGCCCTCCATCGAGAAGCTGGTTTCCCTATGCCAGATACTGAACATCTCCTTTGACCAGGTAGTGAAGGGCGAACCGCGGCCGGTTTCCACGGCGGCGGAGCGCATTCTGAATTGCTTGGAGCATGCGTTCTCCGAGGAGGAACAGAACCTGATCGCCGATTTGATCGAGGCAGCGGCGGACAGAAGGACAATCGAATAACCAACAGCGCACCGATCCGGGAGCCTATTCTAACTGGATCGGCGCGCTTTTTGTTTAGCTCGGATCCGCCAAAAATTGACAATAGTCTGAATAAATAGAGGATGGACTTTTCATGAGCCCCCGGTGTAATACTAAGTAGGCAGGTTCATGAGAGCTCCCGAAAGGAACCCTATGGCAAGCTCTATCATGAACTTCATCGAGGAGAACTATCAGAGTCTCCTTCGGTTTGCTGTGCGCATGACGGGGAACTGGGCGGATGGAGAGGACGTACTGCAGACGGTAGCCACGAAGATATGCTTGAAGCAGGACGAGCTCAAGGACATTGCCCATTGCAAGTCCTATCTGATGGTCTGCATCCGCAATGCGACTCTGAATCAAAAGCGGACGAAGGCGAGGCAGCGGGTGGCTGACGGGAGCTATGAAAAACTGAAGGATACCATGACCGATCCCGCCACAAGGCAGGAGTTTGAGTTGGTGGAGTGGATCGAATCGCTGGATCACCACCTGGCGTATTACGATGAGCCGGCCCGTAAGGCGTTCATCGCCTATTATGTAGACCAGGTCCCGCTGGAGAAGGTCGCCGCCGCTCTGGGGCTGACCAAGCGCCAGACCACCAAGAAGTTTGAGAGCATGCGCATGTATCTGAAGCGTCATCATAAGCACCTGTTTGTGCAGCTGAGCGTTTTGCTGTCCATGTAAAAGAGGAACATTGCTCATGAAAATGACCAGGCTGGAATGGCGATACCTGCAAAAGATCGCGCTGGATCATCCTTACTTTGATACGCACGAGCTTCCTTTGACCGAAAAGGAAGCGGATGCCATTGTCAAAGCGAACATCCGGATGACCGGCAAGGAGTTCGTCGATTCCATCTATGCCAAGCTCGGCATGACCCGTCCCAGCGAAGAGAAGAAACCCTTTGCCTGGCTGCGCAGCATAGGGGAGCAGTTCACCATACCGCCCATCCGCAAGATCGTCATATCGGTGCTTATCGTCCTTTTGCTGACCGTGTTCTTTGCCGCCACGCCAATGGGGCAGGCGATTGCGGAGAGCGTGATACAGTACATTATTGGAGTATTTGATAAATCTGCGATTATTACAACAAACAATCATACAATTGCGCCAATAGAAGTTGCGTCAAAAAACGATGACCTTGATTTCAGTGTTTATTCATCTCTTGAAAGTGAAGCTCAAGGAATACAGTCAGTGGGAGCTTTCGTTCGAGAATATAAAAGGTACCCTCTTGTATTTCAACTGCCATTTCAAAGCATCTATGCTGAAAATGAAGAGAGAGTTTCCATTACCATTTCATATCAATTAGACGGCAGAAATATGACAACCATTCAGGTATGGGATTGTGATGAAAGCTTTATTTCCTCCGTAGATGGCGAGTTCTCAGAGATTCAAACAGATCCAACTATTTTATACGCCGAAGATGAAGGAGACAACAGTGGAATTTTTATTCTGCTCTATGATGACTCTGTAATGGTAATATACGCTGAATCTGTTCAAATGAAAGATCGGATACTTATGATGATCAATGGCATTATATAAAAGCTGTTACCGTTCATTGGTAACAGCCTATATATTTCTTTGAAATGAAATCAAATAGTGTAGGTTTTTTCGAAAGTCTTATTCACGGTATTGCCTTGAACTGTTAAGCGAAGATGGTATGTACCGGACGAAAGAGAAACATTTTTGCTAAGGTTAAAAACAGTACTTGAAGATGTTCCAGAAACAGTGGATATTACGTTATAGGATGCATCATATAAAACAAGATTTGCTGAAACTGTTTCAGCTGCAGGGTTTAGGATTTTTGCCCACATTTTATATGTTGAGCCAGAAATATGCTTTAAACCGAAGGTTGCTGTTATTCCCGCTTTCTCTGGCGACGTTTCCACGGAACTATCCGCAAATGCAGGCACAGCGATCATCATGCACATTAACAATGCAAGAGCAAAACACAGAGCTTTTCTTTTCATAACGACCTCCAAAAATAGAATTTAATTGGGTTTCCCCAAATTAGATAGACACCGCCGATCCATAGAAAGTCCGTTTGAGTAGCATTTTTTGACCTCACGCATGAGACTCTATGTGTAATACTTTTTTATTTCTGTCGTTTTTTTCGTTTGCTACTCGCTTTGTTAGGTGTTTCTGCTTCTTTGCTATCAATTTGTTGTTGTGCATATTTTTTTTTCAAAGCTACCTTTTTTTCTCTAATAGTGTTTAGCTCGCTTTCCAAATTTGATAGTACAATCCTTTTTGTCGTTTTTTGATATTTTTTGTCGTTCCTTTTCTGCAGTACTGAAAAGGACAAGAATAGAATCATAAAAACAATGATTATAGATAATACTATTATTATTTGTGAAGTACTACTGGAGGTGTTAGTCATAATAATATTAGGTATGAATACCAAAAATGAAACGGCAATCATTGATAGCAAAGGAAAAATCGATGAAAAGAAGTCGATGGCCCTTTTCCTAGGCGTGTCAGACTTCGTGTCATTTGAAAAGGAATCCGAAAAAGCATTCATTTTTGCTATCATGTGTTCTTCATCCTCTGTTGCTTCTAAAAGCTCAATCTTAGTTTGAAATGGCTCTAGCTTCTTAAGAGCATTTGAATCTCCAAACAAGTCATTACATAACTGATATAATTGCTTGGTGTATTCTAATCCAAGATTATTGATGGATGGCGCATTAAGCATAGAAAAAGCTTTCCTTACTTGCCAGTCGAAACTAATACAACCCAAGTTTGTAAAGAGCGTTCCACCTGATACTTTTGAATATACCTCTTGTTCCTCGGCAGTTGCTTTGTTGAATACCTGAAAAGACTTCTTGTCCTGAATAAATCGTCCGATCCGCCAAAACAATGCACGTGCGGCAGAGGAACTAACCGCATCTGCTTCCATTACGGTCAATGATAGATCCACACACGGTAAAATTAATTCCAGGGCTTCGCTGTAACCTGCCTGACAATCAAACAGGACAAAATCATATTGATTTTTAAAGCTATCCAATATATCTCTGAACTGAAGGTGTTTTACCGCAGTCATTTCCGGCGGCATGCTGAACTCTGATCTGATTTGGGTCACGGAAGGAATAAAATCATAAGACACAGACAAAGCTTTCATCGCATGTAATCTGCTCCACTGATCAGATGAGCATATTTTGTAAAACGAAAGAAGCTCCTGTTCTTCATGATTCACGAGTTCTTTCTCAAAAAAATAGGTTGCTCCATTTGTATTGAAGTCGCAATCTATAAGCAACACTTTAAAACCACATTCAGCCAAAAGGGAAGCCATACTTAAGGACAGAGTGGTTTTTCCACTTCCTCCCTTGCCGCTTATGAACGCAATTGAATAACTTATCATTTTTCTATCCTTTCTGGATTAGTTAATGGACCACTTAATAAATTCTCATTATAAATCTTTATTTCTTCTTCGAATTTGTTTTCAATAATTCCCAGAGAATCTTCGGGGTAGTCACTCAAAAGGTTTTGAATCGTTTTTGCCAAATCAACGTTGCTTTTTCTTTCATTTCTCTTATGGCTTATATAACACAGCAAAAACAGTATGCATAGGAATATCAGGATAGCATTAGATTCTAGTGAGGTTAATAAGTCACTCCAAGCCAGCTTTGATAGCAAACTGCCCAAAAAAGCTGAAAAAAGCGCCAAAAAAACTTCGGAGGTTGAAAAAGCTCTTTGCTGCTCAGATGCACAACAAAGCTTCTTGATTTCTCTTATTTTTTCGACCGGAACAGATACAGAAGGGCGCGTTATCTCATATACGTGTGACGCCTTTTTTACGTGACTCACATGCAGAGCACTTTCATCCTGCGTCTCATTTGGATTCAGCTTTGTTTTGCTTTCGCTTCCCATTTATTCTTCAAACCTCAACACAGTCCTTGCTGATTACAAAATATCAATTAACTATAAAGACAACACTCTGTGTTCACTAATAATCCATTCTATATAAAAATATATAATTTGATAACGATTTTTCTTAATATATGAACTATCTTCGAACCTTGAGTGGAGAAACAAACAGCTTTCACACAGGTCCGTTTTTTCTTCGGGTTATGAAGAGGAGCCATCGCTTTAAGAGTTAGCAGGAAGCGTTCTATATGCCCAGCCGAATTATTCGCTTGCGCTTTTGCTCGGTGTACCGAAGCGTGGTCGCAGCGCCGCCATAGCTGTGGATAACGTAAGATACGATCACATCTGCGGAATCGACCATCCATCTGTTCCGCCGCGAAATGGCATATTGCAACGGGACCCCCTCCAGCGGCGGATAGATCGTATCGTCATAGAGTTCTGCGTTATGGTCTCGATCCAGGTATGCCAGGACCAGCGTAGATCGTATGTGTGGATATGTGGATTTCAGTTCCCGGACGGTCATGGCTGCCATGGAATCGAAAGCACCGTATCCACCCAACAAAAAGGTATCTGCACCTTCCGTTATCAGGTCACACAATACAAATCGCAGTTGCCTTGTGAGCTTGTCTGAACAAACGATATCCCTGTGTCCGCAAAATGTAACTATCATTGAATCCCCTCCGCTCCATAAATATATTTCATTTTTTAGATGAAAGCGCTCATATGCATGTGGCATCCAAACAGTGGCGGCTATCTCCATCAGGGTCAGCGCAGAGCCATACTATTCAAGGTTATCCACAACATTGGCCTGTATCATCGGGAATATTGATGTTGGTGCTGTATCTGAAACCGACCAGTTTTCTAAATACATATGAAGTGTCATTAACTGGATAGCATTATTGTAGCATCGTCTGCCCCTCCCGCAAGGTGTATCTTTGGGTGATAAGTCCCAACAATGGTACTAATGATCAATGTCTCATTGTTTTGGCTTGACAGGGAGCCGATGAATGATATAATGACAGCAGATGGCATTACCGAATTTCAGAGAGTGTCGATAAAATTCGGAAAGGGGAATTATATGCGAATCGAGCGCAGCCTGTATTTGAACCGATTGATCTCCAAGATGCACAACGGGAAGGTCAAGATCATCACCGGCATCCGACGCTGCGGGAAGTCGTATCTGCTTCGCCATATTTTCAAGGACTATCTGCTGGAGAACGGCGTTCAGGCCGACCATATCCTGGAGATCGCCCTGGATCAAAAGGAGTTTGAGAAGTATCGCAATCCCAACGCCCTGTATGACTATGTTCTGCATCATATCAGCGGAGGGGGCGACTACTTCCTCTTTGTGGACGAGATACAGCTCTCCTACAAGGTGAAGCGAGAGGACGCGGACCTGAACAAGATTGCCAAAGAGGATCAGGACTTGGCCTACACCACCTTCTACGACATTCTGAACGACCTCATGGCCAAGCCGAACCTGGACATCTATGTGACCGGCTCCAACTCCCGGATGCTGTCCAAGGACATCGCCACCAACTTTCGGGATCGGGGCAGCGAGATCCGCATGTTCCCCCTGAGCTTTTCTGAATTTTACGCCATGTCGGGCACGGAAAAAGCGGACGCCTGGGCAGAGTACGTGGTCTACGGCGGGATGCCCCTGGCCGTGCTGGAACCGGACGAAAGCGAGAGAGCCAACTATCTCTCCGGCCTGTTTGAGCGCGTCTATATAGCCGATGTGGTGGAGCGATACGGCGTGGAGGACGCCTATTTGGGGAGCCTCATCGACGTGGTGGCGTCCAGCGTCGGATCGCTGACCAATCCCCGGAAGCTGGCCAACACACTCAATTCCGTCCATCATGCCAACACCAGCGACAAGACGGTCAAGAAGTATTTGGACGCCCTGGAGGATGCCTTCATATTCGAAAAGGCGCATAGGTATGACATCAAGGGAAAGGCCTACTTCGATTCCCCTTTGAAGTATTACGCCACCGATGTGGGTCTGCGCAACGCCCGTTTGGGCTTCCGCCAGATCGAGGAAAATCATCTGATGGAAAACATCCTGTTCAATGAACTGGTGATCCGGGGCTACAGCGTGGATGTGGGGGCGGTCCGCTTTGCACAGATGAAGGACGGCAGGAAGATCGAAAAGATGCATGAGATCGACTTTGTGGTCAACATGGGGATGAAAAAGGTCTATATCCAATCCGCTTTCAGCATCGCCGACCCGGACAAGCGGCAGCAGGAGATCACGCCGCTGCTCAAAAGCGGAGATTTCTTCAAGAAGATCGTCATCACTTCTGGGAACAGTAAGCCGCACATGGACGAGAACGGGATCAGCTATATCGGCATTATCCCCTTCCTGCTGGACCCGGACAGCATAAACGATATATGACTGACCATTGAGCAATCACTATTCTGCTTGCTCGTCTTTGTTTTAAGGATCATCACGGAACATACACACGTGTATATCACTTAAGTCATCATTCTCAGTTTCAGTATAAGGAGAAGATCATGACAACATTTATTGAAGAAGCAAGACGCTATTATGAAAAAGAATATGATGTCACGCCGTTGTTGCTAGATGTTCAATCATCTTTTAGCTCATCCATCACTGAGATTAAGCCTGTTTTTGTTGCTTTGATTGATAAATTGCAGAATGCCAGCCCAAGCAAATACTGGAACCGGAAAACAGCCCACCAGGTGTTTGATAAACTGGAGTCATGCTTATCGCCAGGAATACCGACATTTTGTTTCAATGAAGAAGCGATCGAATACTTCCTCATGGGGTATAATGCGTATGAACAGTTATCTGAAACTTGGGCAGATATCCATGATTTCAATATTTCTCCTGAAATAAAGACCAGATTATATAGATTACCTCTGTATACATCCATTGTTGAGGGGTGCCTTTCGAATCTGCTAAGGTTTCTCGCAATACCATTATCTAAATGTGCCGGAAAAGATTATACCGTTCAAAGCAAACTTAACCCATTATTGGACATGGCACAAAGCAATGGGTTAAATGAAATAGCGGATCATGTCGATGTCAACATAAGAAACGCCATCAATCACGGCAGAGTATCTATTCAAAAGGAAGGTGGTTTTGACCATCTGGTTTTCTATTATATGGAGAACCATCAGTCAAGAAAAACGGAACTTCCGTTGTACGAATTTGATCAGCAAATCGATGAAGCATATGACATGGTAAGTGGAGTGATACTTGGCATCGCCTTGTTTATGAATCAACACATATCCTTATTAGATGCTGACGAAACAAAAAAGGGCTATGTTCCGTTTTCACTCTTTGCTATGGAGTTGAGTACGCCCGTAAATCGATGCGTAGGCATTAGTGATGTGCCAAACGATGAACAGATCAATGTCGATATGCATATTTCAGATTGCAAAGACAGAGGCCACTTGGTTCAACTGGCGATCACCCTTTCTATTTTGGTCTACACTCGCTATCAGAATTACAAGAAGTATTACATCAGCTTCTCTCACCCAAGGATGCTGACTGGATGGATGAGGTTTACACAGGCTCAAATAATTGAAATGATTACGAAAAAACCGGCGCTTGATGATATAGCCAAACAGGTCCTTAACAACGATTCGTTATTCTTTCCTCCATCTGAAGAAGAAATAGATCCTTCTGAGTATAAGTATTATTGTTTCCCGAATTATACAAAAGACGGTATATCGATAAACGAGGTAGCAGATTGCAGTCTGCCGGATCGAAAGAGGCTTAAAGCTCATATGTTTATCGGCGATATTACCGATAAAGAGGAGATATTAAGGAAAATAGACACTTCGATAGAATGGCTCAAGACGGTTAAGAATCCGCCTTCCCCGAAATATCCACAAAAGCATGGCAATATGCCGGCAGACTCGATCTACCTCAACGTTTATAAATACGACGAACGAAGAAACAAGGAATTGCTACCTAATAATGAGAACTTTGTTTGTTTTGTGGATTATAATCAATCAGGAACAACGACTTTGAAGGATGGCGGAATACTCCCAAGCATATGGAACAGATTATTCCATGAAACGATTGGCCTGTTGCAAATAGCATGGAGAGAAAAGAAAAACCTTACCGCACATTCAATTAAAATTGGAAGAAATGATCCTTGTCCGTGCGGAAGTGGAAAGAAGTATAAAAATTGCTGTGGCCGATGATTGAATCTTCCCTATTGTTTCTAATCATATGGAGAAGCCTAGAAAAACAAAACAGTAACTTATTATGTGTTCAGTGATATGATTTGTATGTTGTATCGAACAGCAGAAAGGTAGTCGAAGCGTTTCCATAGCTATGGAGTACATTCACGCTTATCTGCTGCTTTCATACCGCCCCAATGGATGCATGCCCATCTGGCATAAAAAATCATTGCATTCACATAATGAGCTGTTGGTCATAGTCATCAGCAACATTTGATAAGCCGTATGTTCAGAAGATCCATTGAAGGTGTACCCAGCCTTGCGAACCATATCCATTGAAAGAAGAGGATGTAGCTTCAGCCCAATGCAAAGGCAGATGACATTGGGCAAGCTGATGCGAGGATATGCATCTTTCTTAAATCGAAAGATACTGTTACGTGAAAGCAGGCAAGCTTCTGCCAATCTTTCGCAGGAGACTCCCTTTCGATCCATGTGTGCAGAAAGTGTTTCAGAGAAAGAGTTAGGAAGCTGCTGAAGGATGGATGCTACGTTTAGGGACCGTTTTGCCAACTCGATTGCGGGAAGGCTGCTGCCCACAATGAAGGTTTCAGCCTCCACATTATACCGCAGCATACCGTGTTGCATCCCTCGATTTTTTATGTCTGATTGCAAAAGTCAGGTAGCACTCCGCTATATGAGCTTTGGCATACTGAGTCAGACAAAGCAGCCCAACCACGTCCCGATAGATATACTTCTTCTCTCGGAGCACAAAACAGTTGTCGACATACGCGTAGCCGCCAGCTGAGGGAGCATCTCGAAAATCCTCGTTTTGAGCTAATTTCTGAGCGACCTTTTCAAAAGAAATAGTGTGATCCCGTTTTTCATAATAGGAAAAGGCTTTTTCTGCATCTGCGTATCCAAATTCAGACATACGAATCTTCGCCATCTATCGAAACACATCAAAATGATGGCCCAGCCGATCAATGTCCCTTTCCATCCGCAGTATAGGGGGCAATTCATCGTACTTACCATACCAATTTTCCGCTACGATTTTTGTTGACCAATCCGTCATAAGCAATCTGGAGGCTAAAAAAATTGCCTGCTACTCCATCCAATCTATCACAGCCCAAAAGCGAGAGGGACAATTGCTTTGCTTACGGCAAGTCATAGCGTCATGCTCCCGATTCCATACCCCCGCCAGCTGAATAGCTGGTCCATACAACAGCCAATGGACGATCTTGTGCATGATGGTCTTGTTCACGACATAGGAATAATAATACCCGTTCATCATCGAGTTAATCAGGATCGTTTCCCGCTTTACCGGTCTCAGAGTTGAAATACCAGCGTTCAGGTTCTTTATCATTGCAGTGGCATCCTCAAGGAACACCTTTTCATTAATCACTTTATCCTCGGGACCAAATGCACACCATTACCTTTAGTCCTAGGCTAGAGAGTGTCGCTGCTCATTTATTGGAACCGTGCTGTTTTTGTTTCGAGCGCATATCACCGAGCGCATACTGGATGCGATCCTATCTAAATCTCTTTTTCAAAGAACCAGTACAAGGTCATCTGGAAGGCAAGGCATGGAACGGTAATTCCGCGGGCAGCCGATAATGCTCTTAACGGTCATGCTGGAAAAATCATCGCTCAAGCTGCAAGAACAATGCACCAGGTGTTTTTTCTGTGAATGACTCCGCTATCCATAAGCGTTTACAGACTCAACGAAACTTCCATTAGCCTCATATACCGCTATACAAAACGAAGCAACGGCTAAAAGTGCCACACCGTTTTTGAAAAAAATGTCTATGGCGATTCCAGCCAACTGCCGCTATCCCGCGACGGCAGCCTTTCGTGTACTTACCCCTGGCTGCACGAAACAAGGAACACGACAAAAGTAAAAAAGAATGCTGCTCTTCTTTCCAATTTTCTCAAATCGTTTATTGCAGCTTAGCCGCCCTGCAAAATGCTATTCAGTTTTTCTTCTGTAACGCGCGGTTCAATGTAGTCGCCATTAATCATATTGAAAATGATTTGATCCTGCTCCCAGCTTTCTGGAATATCCTCATCGTCGTTCCATTTGTATCGATAGCTTATGTACCAAGAAGGAACGTATTGCCCTAAATTGGGGCTTTCGTTAACCGAAATCAATGAAATACCCGCCTCTATTTTTGTGATCTGGAGGTCCAGATACACGCCTTCTCGATAGGAATGATCTTTATAAATCTTAAAAAGCTGCGCGTCTATAACGGATTTCATTTCTGAATCAGGCAATAGTTTATCATTTTTGTTTCTACTGATTTCTCGGGAAGCGCCTATCCAGCTGAAAGCACATACCCCATTCTCATCTATGACAACGGAACATACCTCCTCCCCCCAGGAAGACCCTGAAACGGGCGGCGCGTCCGGATTGATATAATACCATTGACCATCCCAGAATTGTGCAGCATATCCATTGGACTGTTTTGTAAAAATAAACTTCCATCCATTCGAGCGAATAACACTGTCCGTGATGATCGTGCATGGTTCATAATAGAATAAGCGCAAAGGGATGTCCATCTTCTCTATATAATCCGCTGCCGTGGCAAGACTGTCTTTTTCAGAAATAGTGGGGTGTGGCATGAGCCATAATAAATGCTCCTTTTCAGAATCCGAACTGCAAAACAGGAGATTTTGCTCACACACATCTTTTCCCACAAATTGTATGTCCTCTGACCGATAATAGGAAAAGGAATTCCCACCCATATCAAACAGCGCATAAGAGACCCCGCCATCCCGTTCAAGAATGGTGGCGGCCATTTCGCCATCGTTTGCTTCGGCGAGACGGATAGGTTCGTATGAAGGGTTTTCGGGAGCATGTATTGCTTTTTCTTTGATTTCGTTTAAAACATCTTCTGATACATGCTCGGCCGCTTCCATTTGTGTTGCCATGTCAAGCCATTCCTGTTTTGATCGCACATATTGTTTGCATAAAACATAATTCTCACCAACTAACGCAGATAGCATCGACGAGATTCTATCCGCAGAGAATGTTTCCTTTTGCACAACACGTGTTTCTATTTCGTCATTTACTTGAATGGGGTCATCCGTCGTCCACTCTATTTCCAGGGAGGATTTGTAACGGTTGCAGGCAAATCCAACGCAAAGAAACAACGTTAATGCTATGCAAATACTCTTTTTCATTGTATATTTATCCATGAAGCGCTTTTAAAAGACCTGCAAGCTGGTCTTTTAAAAGCCGCGTTTCCTTTCTGTAAATTGCTTGCCAACAAAGTAGACTTTATCGTTCTCGGTATAGCTTGCATCCCACTTCCCCCTGTGGGCGTCCGTTTTGTCTGCCTAATACCCCACATTAAGATCAATGATCGTGCCATCCAGCGCGTTGACTGTCAGCAGCGGGTCCGTGCCGTCATATCCTTGCGCACCCCGCGCATCCATATCATACACCCCGAAAAAGGTCCAGGAGGGAACGAGATACCCTTGTTCCAAATCCCCTTTTTCCTGCACACGGGTTAGGCCCAAGCGTATTTCTGTCACCTGGATCGTTGCGTCCTTTTTGATTGTTGAGCTCTCGGTCCTTGCAAACTTCAATTCGATCATGTTCACAAAGCTTTTGATGGCGTCTTCCAGGGAGATCAGTTTTGCGCTGGGGACGGTCGTATCAAGGATCTCATATTGTTCATAGAATAGGAGGCCAAATACCCCGGCGTCGTCCACAAACATCTGTATTTTTTCATAATTCCATGAAGGAGCATAGCTGTCGGTGCCAAAGGCGCTATTGGAAGCATCAACATCGGTATAGGTGATATTCACCCCGTTGATTTGGCGCGTGAACAGAACCTCATATACGCATCGGCAATTTCGCTCTATATTATGCCTGTTCGGGATCAGGGGTGCGATACGTGCGCCGACGCAGGTGAACTCACGCAATCCAATGTCCTGCAGCACCTTCTGGGCAAAGGCTGTCGCGTCTTCCAGGGAACGTTCCGGCAAGCGCAGCGTTATTTCCCCTTGATCGATCCTCTCCTGGAATCTGTTTATTGGATTGGCACTCATAAGACACCCGTTGAATCCTTCCGTGGTGACAGTATACGCTCCAAATGCTTGACTGTCTTGAATGTCTCGCAAAAAATATATGTAGCCAGATTCCCCCATACACATCCCCATATCAAAGATCGTCTCCTGGTCAGACCAACCATAATATGAAACAAATTCATTTTCCCTCATTTCATCCAAGGGATCTTTCTCTTTGAACACAGGGATTTCCGGAGCCTCGCTGGCCTTTGATAGCAGATCCGCGATGGCCGCGTTCAGCTCTTCCACAGAATCGTATTTATCCAGTTCCCCGGCGTCCCGCCTGTCCGCCCACTTCTGCGCTTCCGCCAAATAGTACGCCCTCGGAAACCCATCCAGCGCGCCGCTGTCGTTGCCAATCAACCGCTTTGCGTTGCACAGGATATCCTCCTGGATCTGCCCATGCTGCACATGCACCACCGGAATGGCCGTCGTATCCGGCATTACGACTTCCGCGTCGATGGTGATCCGCACATCGGTGCGCGTAGATGCCACTTCCTGAAAAATATGCATATTCTCTGGCACTTCAGCCATCTCCCGCAGGGATTCCTGCTCGGCATTCCCTGCCGTTTCGATCATGCGCTGGGTGTCCTTTTTGAGAACCACTTCCGCCTCCGGCGTGGGCACGCAGCCCAGAACAAGGAGCGCAACAAAAGCAAATAAAAGTGCTGTCCTTTTTCTCATTTTTCTCGAAGTGCTCTCAAAAGACCGGCTTGCCGGTCTTTTGAGAGCCGCATTTCCTTTCTTTTAAATTGCCCACCTGCCAACGAAGTAAACCTTATCGCTCTTCGAAGAGCTCGCGATACTCATAAGCAAGTCACAGAATTGGTTGCCTGTTTTGGGTGTCAAATATTTTGCGCCGTTAAACCCTGTCTTGGTGATTTTTCTGGCATAGGTGCAAGGATCATTCCCTTGATACCCACGAAACCGGAAGTTTGATTGACCGTTCAAATCCAACTTGTCAATGTGAACGTCCATGCTGTTTTTTTCCTTCCTTTCCTTATTCTCAACCATCCGCTGTGAATCCCCGCCGGTTACATATATTGCCTGAACAGAATTTGATTCACCGGGAAAACGCCACGACTTTGTAGGCTTATCAAACGAATATGTTGCCGCAAACGTAGGCATTGCAAACGCAAACAGCAGCACAACAACGAGGATCGACGCAATACTCTTTTTGGTTTTCATTTTCTTTTCTCCTTATACTTTCTTTACTTTTTGTCCTTAAGGTGCTATCCTGTAAACAGCCTTTACAGAATAGCATCACAACGTGGTGTGAGCTTGTCCCGCTCAAATTATGTAAAGGCTTTTCTTGTCCCCAACCTCCTTTCTCCGCCATCCGCCTATCAACGGTGTTACCTTTGATTGGTCATGGCGTACAACAGTTTGCTTTTCATAAAGTGCCTGTCCATCCACACGGATCACTTGACGTATGCACTCAAATTACACAAAACGAGCCAAAACGGCAAAGTGCAACACATTTCACAAGTAAATCTGTAACATGAGGAACGAAGATGTTATGAGATTGTTTTTAGTTTCGAATAAGCGTTTGCAGACTCGACGAAGGTTCCATTAGAGTCATATACCGCTATATAGAGGCGCACGCGATAGGTTCCGGCAGATAAACCGCTTTTGCTTTTGTCAAGCGTTACAAGCTTCTTGCCCTGTTTACTCCAACTTGCCGCTGTGCTCCAGCCTGTCGATGTCTGCTTTTGCAAATACATGGTCATTTTTATGGTATCTGTGCTAACCATGGTCTTTGCCGTTCCCGAACAGGATGCGGTATTTCCGCTTATCTCCAAGGCAGCTGATAATATTGTTAGATCAACGTATTTTATACCATACAGTTCCTTCAAAGCAACGTTGCTTTCTTCCGCATGCGACGTTGCAAACGATGTCAAAGCTAATACGAGCGCCAACATAAGTACAATAATTCTTTTCATAATTAATACCTCCTGTATCGCTTTCTACTATACAAAACGATACAGGAGGATAAAGTGCAGCACGGTTTTGAAATTATTATTTTTCTTTTATATTTCGAGCAACTTTAAGCATTTCTTCCTTTGACAATTCTCCATCTACTGCAAATATGTTCGTTTCGGTTGACCATATTACGCATGACCATCCATTTTTCGTTATGAACTCTCCATATTCATCACCAATGACGACTGTTTCATTAGCGGCGTCTTCCGTATTCAGTTGAAGCACCGCTGCGCTGCTTGCAATAGTGATGTCAAAACGCACATTATTATCATCACGATATGATGCTATGTGCATGGATGTGATTGATTCGCTTTGAAACTGAACAAATCCATCTGGAATATAGGTAGGCACATAGTATTTTCCATCAAAGCCGAGTATCTCCTGATCAAGTTGATATTCGGTATATTGTGGCATAACTTTTTTAATCATCTCGCTAATTCGTCTCCTGGCCGCTTCTGAAGTGGCAGGAATCAAAAAAACAGTTAACACAATGCACGCAGCGGCAATCGCAATCCCTCTGCGCGGGATTCGAATAGGCATTTTGGCACGCCTCTTCGTTGTGCTCTCCGGATACATCTTATCCAACTCACGCATGAAACGGGCTCTTGCATCTTCGGGAATCGGTTCCTTATTCAGTTCGATTGCCTGTCTTTCCAAATCGGCGCTTTTGACTTTTGCCGCTTCAAAAACGATCTTTCTAAACAGGGCATCTTCTTTACGCTTTTGCATACCCATCCCCCTTGCAAATCTGGTATACCGCTTTTCGCGCTCTTGCCAAATACGATCTCACGGTACCGGGACGAACACCTAAGATCTTTCCGATCTCTCTATCCGTCATTCCCAAAAGATACTTGTACTCCAATACATGCTGCTGTTGATCCGGTAACTTCAAAAAAGCATCTCGTAATTCTTCGACAGAAATCCGATTCAAAACGGATTCCTCAAATGATGCCTTTTCATCCATATATTCAAAGGCAAATTCATCGTGATCCATGCTGCCGACGATATGTCTCTGTTTTGTTTTACGCCTGCGCAAGACGTCGATGCACCTCCTTCTAATACACATAACGAGAAAGCGGCGCAAAGTGCAGCACTCAACATTGCGTACTTTTTCGATATTAGAAATGATGTACGAAAAGAAATCCTGCACAACATCCTCGGCATCATGAGGGTTGTGAACGATCCTGTTTGCTTCGTTTAGAAGCAGTTGATAGTTTTGATTGTAGAGATCGACCAGATATGCACGGTCATCTTCTGATTGGATCGTTTGGAGTATCAATAGAAACATTGTGCTCGCCTCATTATCGTTAATGTCATTTTACAAGATTGTTGACGCTTGTCAATGGTATGGTGATAATTGCAATGACTATTAATGACGCTCACCTATTACCTATTACCTACAAACACTGCTATCCGACAAAAAATCCATTGAAAAGATATTTATAGTATTAATGGACTATTGCTAATTGTGAAGCGTTCATAGTGTTAACAGGTATTAAGCTTGAATAATACGGGGAGGTATAGGAAATGCTACTGAATCACATGGATATGTTTTTATGAATATAGTGTCAAAGTTAGTTTACCAATTGTGAGGCAACAATAAGCTTCCCCCTCTTTCAGTCTTTGCCACTCTATGGGCTTCTCATATCCTTCCCTTCTCAAAGAGATCAAAGAAGTATTGACTGTCCTATGAAAAGAGTACAGTCTCGAGGGCAAATATTTGAGGATGTCGTTTGCTTAATTATCCAAGATTTCTGACAAGAAAATAAATAGTAGCTGGTTCAACTCGAGATCCCTGCTAATGAACATAAAACCACAAACTGCTTCGGCGCATGGCCGGAGTAGTAGAACGGGTAGCAGGTGACGAGGATCAGGTGCTTGCCCTCAATGATCGGGATACGTAGTTCGGCGTCGCTATCCAGGATCTCCGTCTGCTCCACGATGTAGGTGTAGGTCTTGCCGTTGGGCATGGTCACCAGGATGGTGTCGCCGTAGTCGATGTCCTTCAGGACCAGCAGATGGTTACGGTTGCGATGGCCGTACACCACGCAGACACCCTCCTTCCCCGGCTTCGCGGAGGTGGGCAGCCAGCCAGGAGCCTTGTCTAGGGTGGATGTCTCCACGTTCCCTGCCACGGAAATGTTCTTGCCCAGGATCGTCAGCGTGAACGCCATGCCGCTTTCCACGGTAGGCTTCGGCGTGGTCGCGGGGCTGTGTGGGCCGCCGGTCCTGCCCGGTCGGGGTGTACCTTCATGGCTCGGGTCGTCTGTTACATACGGGGTCGGTGTCTCGGTGGCCATAGACGTGGGTGCCGGTGTGCTGGTCGCTGGGATCGCCGTGACCGGGTAGACGGTACTTTCCACATACGGGATACGGATGACTATGGGTGTCATGGTCGGAAGAATGATCGGATTCCTGGTTGCCTGGGCTATCGGCTCCGGGGTGCGGTCCATCTGCTCCCGGTAGATGAGATACGCGAAGGTTCCAACCACCAGGATCATCAACAGGACCAGGAGCGTTATTACGATTTTTGCTTTCATGGTTTCTCCTTTATCAGTCTGAATATGGTCTGCCGAACATATAGATCGGGTAATTCTTGGATTCCCACAGGTCGCGCACGATCACGCGCCCGTGTCCGCTGGAGGCTTCGCACACCTTCCCATCGCCAATATAGATGCCCACATGGTGGATCTCCTTCCACCGGTGGCAGCCTTCACATTTAAGGTTGACCCAAAAGACCAGGTCCCCCGGTTGGAGCTCGCTCCGGGCCACGGTCCGGCCAAGGCCATAGCAATACCTGGCCTGCCCAGCGGCGTTGGTGTACATCTTGTCCCCCAATACCGGGTCCACCTGCTTTATGGCCCAGTACGCAAGGCCGGAGCAGTCGAACTTATTGGCGCCCTTCGCGCCCCATACATACGGAGCCCCCAGCTTGGACAGGGCCGCCTTGACCACCTCCGCGCCTTTGCTGTTGGCCGGAAGATGGGTCACGATATCGGTCAGATCCACGCCGTTGGTCAGATCTACGCCAATGAGCGCCGCAAAGTAGGTGAAGTATCGGGGAGACATCATCTCCTCCAGGATCTCGTTTTGGTAGTCCGTAAACCCGTAGTGCTGGGCCGCCTCCTTGTAGGTCATGGCGTATTGGGTAATCGTCATGTACAGCACGGTCTTCATGGGCGGCTCCACCTCCGGGATCTTCCCGTCCTTATCCTGTGAAGGTTTCGGCACCACCGCGTCCTCGTCCACCTCTTCCTCCACCCTGGTCTTGTAGGTGTATCGGTTCATCACGCGGAAGACCGCCCGTATCCCGGCTTCGTCTTCCCTGGAGGGCGTGATCACATCCCTGGGATCAGTCGCGTCCGTAGTCGTCAGCACGGAGTATACGGCCAGTACATCGTTCCAGTTGTTGACAGATGCGGAATCGCCGTCGTTGTCGCCCTTATAGGTGACCTGGACTTCATCGTACCGGGCGTCCTGCTCATACCCCTGGACAATGTTCTTGATCTCCTGCTCGTAGTCGGCGTTGATGGAACGGACAATATCCGATATGGGCCGTCCTTCCTCCGTCTCGTTGGACCAGAACAGGCCAAAGGCTGAATTGAGCAATACAGCGAATACCCCGATCATGGCGATCACCAGTACCGCCACCCAGCCTCCTTCCAGGATTGCCGCAACCAGGGCTTTGACCCCTTCCGTGATCGCTCTAACCACCGCGGCCAGGAGCTTGGAGGCCGCCTGCCCGACTTTCGCAGCGACCCGTCCTGCCTTGACCGAGGCTTCCTTTGCGGCCTGTGCCGCTTTCGCGGAGGTCTGCGCCGCTTTCTGTGCGGTCTTGGCGGTCTGCTGGACCGTCCGCGTGGTTTGCTGTGCGGTGCGTCCGGTGTCCAGCGTCTTTCGTGTGCCTTTTACAGCCTTTTCCGGGGCCGCAGCTGCAAAATGCGCTTCTTTCTCTGTTCCCGGCAGGATGCTTTTCGCCGGAGATACTGCCCGATCTTCTGCTTTTGCGCCGGAAGCGGACGGGGCACGACCATACGGATCCTGTACCCGTAGGCCGGATGCGTTCTTCTGCCACTCCGACCGTTTTGTTTGCCCTTGGGCATGAGCCCTTCCTCCTTCTTCTGAAATAGGGGAACCCGCCGAAGGGTTCCTGTCGGCGGGCTCCATGGTCTGTTGATCTATGCTTCTGTCCCGGTAGGTCAGATGCTTCTTTGTGTCCTCCCTGGCCTGTGCGTCAGGCTGACCGCTTTCAGTCACAGGCTCAATGCCGGGATCGGTCCGAGGAGGTTCCTGTGCAGGGCTATCCGTGGTATATCCGGGTTGCTCGGACTCGACCGTTTCTTCACGCCGGATCTCTGCATCCGTGGAGGATCGTTCCCTGTCGGTCAGACGTTCTTCCTCGCACTTTTCCTGAAACTGCCGGATCGCCCGTTTCCGCAGCGTAGTTCCGGCTGATTCCAGCGTGGATTCGGTCTTGTGCAGAACGGTGCCGGCGTACGATTCCACCTTCTGCCCCGCATACTGACCGGGGGAAACATCCGGCTGCTCGTTTACCTCATCTCTGACCTTCTCAACGGCTGCCTGTGCATGCCTGACGGCATCCTTCACCACATGGTCTTTCGGCATCTTCTGGCTGTCCGAATGGCCCACAACAGGTTTTGCCGTCGCTCTTGGCTCAAAACCAGGGATTGCATCCGGCTCATAGGTCGTTGTCTCTGTCACCTGGTCCGTCTTTTTCGCGTGCGGCTGCTTTGAAAAGGCCTGTTTCTTGCGCTGATCTACTTGCCTTGGCTCCGTTTTTCTTGCAGAAGGCTTCTTATCTTCCATAGCTCATCACTCCTCTGCGCTTTGCCCCTCGGCGAGGCTGGCGACCATGGTCTTGGTGGTAACCAGCGGATACAGGGGATTGTCCGAAGGGATACGGTTCACGAAGGGGATGATGTTCCCGCCGCACAGGATAAGCCCATTGCCGGTGGGCGCATTGGATACGGAGGAAAGCTGCTCCGGGGTTATGCTCAACAGATGAGACAGAGTGTTCCGGGCATAGGCCGACTGATTGAACAGGACCAGCAACTCGGAGTTGGCCAGCATGGTCTGTGCCCTGTGGCTCTGGAGCATATCGTCCACGTCCTGGGTGATGCCCGTGTAGCAGGCGTAGTATTTCCGGGCCCGCTTCCACTGGGTGAACAGAAACTCGGAACTGTGTTCGCCCATGAGCAGCAGATAGAACTCGTCGATGAACACATAGGTGAACCGCTTCTTGGCCGCGTTCTTCAGGATGCGGTTGTAGATGGAATCCAGGATCACCAACATGCCTACCGCTTTCAGGGAGCTGCCCAGGTCCCGGATGTCGTAGCAGATCAGGGAGTTGTTCGTGTTCACGTTGGTGGGCTGGGCGAAGATGTCCAGCAAACCCTCCGTGTACAGCTCGATCTTCAAGGCCAGGTCCTGTGCGTCCTGCTCCGGCTGCTCCCTGAGGCACCAGTAGAAGTCCTTTAAGGTGGGTGCGGGGCCTTGTGAACCACGGTTGATGTAGTCCGAGAACACCATGGTGATGGCACGGGAGATGATTGACTTCTCCTCCGCCGTGATGGAACCGATCATCATCTCACAGAAGGAGGTCACGAAGTCCGCCTTCTCCTTGCAGGCGTCCTTGGCACGGGCGTACTCCGCGCCCATGTCCAGAGCGTTGATATGATTCGTAGAGTTGGCGGAGATGGTGATGACCTCCCCATGGAGGGATCGGACCAGGGGCGAATACTCCCGCTCCGGGTCGATGATGATCACATCGCAGTCGCCTCGGGCGGCCAGCTGGAACATCTCGGTCTTTGCGAACACCGACTTGCCGGAACCGGAAATGCCCAAGATCAGACTGTTTCCGTTCTGAAGCTCCCCGCGGTTGATGAAGATCAGGTTGCCGGTGATCTGATTCCTGCCGCAGTAGACCCCGTGGGTGTGCTCCAGGCTCTGGGCCCGAAAGGGCATGAGCGTGGCTGCGTTCTCCGTGGTCATAGTCCGAAGGGCGTCGATTCGACGCAGGCCGTAGGGCAAGGCGGTGTCCATGCCCTCCCGCTGACGATACTTCAGCACCTCGAACTCGCAGCTGTACTTTCGACCGGTGGAGACCAGCGTGGCGGTATCGCTGTCCAGCTGCTTCCTGCTGTCCGCCAGGTGGATCAGCGTTACGGTCACGAACTTCAGCTGCTGGTTCTCCTGGGTCAACTTCTTGAGCAGGTTCTCCGTCTCCTGCTGCTGTTGCTGGATGTCGTAGGGAAGCGTGGCGGACCAGTTCAGGTTCTGGTTCTGTTTCTGCGTCCACTTGGCGGCGTTGGTGGCGATGCCCAGCAGGATGTTGTTGACCTCCTTTACCGCTTCGCTGGTGGGGATCGAGATCATGTCGATGGACAGCATGAGGTTGCGGCCCAAGTTGCACATCTCCGCGATCATGGAATCCTTCAGGATAGTGGGATAGTCCCGAAGATACAGCACCCGCCCGTACCGCTTCCCGATCCGAATATAGTCCGGCTTATAGGAGAGGAAGGGCGGCACGATCACATCCAGGAAGGAATGGCCCCGGCGCATGAGGGTCTGCATATTGAAATGGTAGTGTTCCTCCTCGCCGGGATGGAAGAAGTCATAGAACACCCGCAGCCGCTCCTTGGCATCCAGTTCCACACATTTGGAATTGAAGGCATTGAGACCGGTTTGCAGGTTGGTGGCGATGGTCCTATAGTATTGGGAAACATCGTCGTGCCGGTCATGGAAGGAGGACACGGTGGCGTAGATGGAATGAGTGATCCGATTCCCCACCTTGGCGTCCGCCAGAAGGATGTCGTTACGACCCTGGACCAGCGGGTCCAGGTCGTTCCCCGGCAGAGGGATCAGGTTGTCCCGTATGGCCCGCTTGGGCTGGGTCCGATTGAAGATGGAGATCTTGGTGGTCGTTCCCGGTTCCTGACTGTTCAGCAGTTCCCCGTAGGATTTGATGATCTGCTGCTTGGCATCTATGGATGCCACGGCGTAGTTGATGTCCGTGAGCTGGAAGGTCTTGGAGTACTTCTCCTTCCCGATCTGGAAGATGCCGTTATCCCATATCCGCTGGATGGGGATGGCGTGTTGTACGGATCGAGGCACCTTGTAGGGCTCCCGTTCCCGCTTCTCTATGGTCTGCAACGTCTTAATCAACCTTCAGTACCTCCTTATACTTGCTGTCCGTGCTCAGCATCTCTGCGTACAGGTTGTACGGATGGTAAACGAGATACTTGGGCATGAGGATCTCGGACCGGATGAACTGGACTACGAACTTTTCCGCTGTCATGCCCTGGAATCGCACGAACCCGGCAAGGGCGAAGGGTATGGCTACCAGGATGCACAGCCACCCGATGATCTCCGTGCCGACGAACCGGCGCAGGCCGAAGTACATGCCCACCGCCGACAGGATGGCCAACACGGAACAAAGGAGCTGCCGCTTATTGAGGCCCATGAGAATGGACTCCTCGTATTCACGGATCTCCTTGACAACGTAGGTCTCCATTGAAAAACCTCCTCTTTTCAGTTTTTGAATATAGAAAAAGACGGCGTTCTGCCGTCTTGAATCGAATCGACATCCTCAACGATACCCGTATTCTTCGATATACTGTAATCGAAGGGATGGTGATAGATATGAAGTGGTTGCTGATCGGCTGTATCGCCGGATTCCTGTTTGGGATCGTTTTGAATCTTCCGAAGCTGATCGGGTTGGGGCTGCCGGTGCTGTATTTCCCTGGTTATCGTGTGGCTCCCCGGCTAGTCGTCGGCTCACCTGAATCTATCCAATGGCATCCTCTTCGGTCTGATTGGGCTAAATGTCCTCCTTTGGCTGATCAGCTTCGGGCAATTTGTGTACGACCGAATAGTCGAAAGGTGCATCCAGCAACGAGAGATCGCCGCAATAATAAAAAAGCTGAAAGAGAAAGGGGCCGTTAAGAAACTCGAAAGAGAATCTTTGCGGCTCTTTTCATGTGCCGACAAGGATGGGAAAAGGATTGTTTTTAGACAGGAGCGCATAGCTCCCCCTACCCTAAGGATCGGAAAATCTTTTTGGCTACGCAGTGGTTTTGAGTTTTTGGAGATTGTTGTAGTATTTGTAGAGGTTGTGGCCGATAGAAACGAGAAAAAAGCTCGGTTCGGACAAAATCAAGGCTTCTTCGTCGCGTTCGTCGGTAATCGCGGTCCTGCTTCATGATCACGAAGGTGCCTTCCGCCTGGATGGATCGGCTCCTTCTCAGCAGAGCACCGTGGATGGAATCCAGGTTTTGGAGCACCTCCTCATGGATCTGCGTCAGCTCCTGATTCAGTCGGATCGTTCGGTTTTGGTCGCCTTTCTTGCAATGTGCCGCATACGGACAGCCGCTGCAATCCTCGCAAGCAAAGACCTCCTCCTGCCGCCCATACCGGTTGCCTCTGACTGCTCTTCGGCAAGCGAACATCATCCTGCGACCGTTGGGGCAGATCAGCTCCCCCTGTTCGTTTGTCTGGAAGTTGACGGCACGGAAGGGATCGGAGGCATACTTCTTGTCCTTCGTTTCCTTCTCGTACAGGGGGAATTTCACGTACAGGCCCATCCCGTGTAACCGGCAGAACAGGTAGTTGCTGTATGAGCCGTAACCTGCATCCGCCACAGGGTACTCTGGGTAGAACCCGTATTGATCGTAAAACCGTTGGAGCAGTAGAATGAGGCAGTCCATGTCCGAGCGGTATTGCTGCACGTCCATGACAGCGATATATTCGTCCGCCACGCCGATCTGGATGTTGTACGCCGGGAGTAGCTGGTCGTTCCCCATATAGTCCCGCTTCATCCGCATGAACATGGCGTCCCGATCCGCCTTGGAATAGCTGTCCCGTTCCGGCCCGCAGATACAAAGCTTCTCGGTGTATTCCTTTAGCTTCTTCGTATATGCCTGCAATCGTTCGCAGTACCGCTGTTCCCGGCTCTTGTGGTGGCCCCGTCCCGAGACAAAGGTGATTTGCGCGACCGTTAAATATCGCTCTAGCAGCTGCTCCAGATACTCCGGCCTGTACTCGGTGTTGGGCTCCATGCGCACGCCGAAGAGAGCCAGAGACGCGTTCATCTCTTCCAGCAAAGCGGTGATCTTCCCGAATAGCTTGTACCGGCTCTTTTCCGTGCCCTTCTTCCACACCCAGCTGTACTTGTTCGCGTTCGCTTCCAGCTTCGTCCCGCCGATATACAGGTGATTCAGATCCACATGCTCCTTTTCAAAGATGCATGCATTGATCGCCTGAAATATCTGCTCAATGTTCCCCTGCAATTCTTCCCGGATAAAGTATCCGAACGCCACGTAGCTCGGCGTCTCCCAGTCCATGAGATACATGTACCGCAGATTCACCCGGCAGGAATCGTCCAGCGTTCGCAGTGCGGCATATCCATGCTCCATAAATCCGAACAGCACCGTTTTCAGCATATTGGCACGATCATACCCTGGCCGCCCTATCCTCCCGTTCGGACGCTCTCGCAGGTACTTCCTTACCTCGATCTCCTCCATGATTCCGTCAAATGCCAATACCGGGTCGCAGATGTTCAAACAATCTGCAACAAACACTGGTAATCTCCCCTGCTTTGGGGTATACTTTGTTTCGGTAATTTTGCTGTTTCACACAACCATTATACCACATAGCAAAGACTCCCGGGGACTTTTCCCCGAGAGTCTTGCTATTATTTTCCGGGACTTTCTTAACTGCCCCTTAACGTGTCGTCTTTTTATTCTGTCAACATTGGCCTGTTTGAAGTGCCAAGCGGGTGTACATTTCAATTTGGTAGAAATGAAGAGCTAAAAGATATACGTCTATCTTTTTGTTCAGTAGATCAGCTCTTGCAAGCCCAATAATCATACTGACATCATAACTGTCGTCCGCCTCTTCTCCGGGATACTCTGTATACCGACAAAGGTGCCCGGTTTCAGAAAGCTGTTTATATATTTCTTCACCATTTGTGTTTTTCCATTCTTTGCCTAGTGCCTCATACAGCGTAAAAAAATAAAGAAAATGTAATGCAGCAAGATAAGCAACCTTATAGTTGATAAGTAGATTGTTTACAAGATACTGGTTATACTCTTTTCTTTTCTTCCCGTGCAATTCATTAACACTACTTTCTTTTTGGCTGGCAATCTTGACTGCTTCATCATCGTTAAAAGAAAACGCCTTTTCTTTAATAAGGGCGCAGCATAATATTGCAGAACCTTTCCTGTAATCCAAGGGGTGCTCATTGTTGCCATTCTTTCCATGATAGCACTCTTTTTCCAAGTCGCTTCTAAGTGAATCATAGATTGCGTACACGCTATCTTTTAATATGCTAACATCCTTGATCTGTACAGCAAAAGAAATGTCAACCTCGGCCTTTGCTTCTTTAATCGCATCGTCAATACACCCATTGATAAGTTCTTTCAAAGAGCGAGGCAAATTCATTTAATGTACCCTTCGAAGCTTCCGTTCGGATCAACGCTTTTTTCGTTCGCAAGTTTCTTCATTCTTGACAAAACTTCTTGGAAACTAATATAGCTATTTGAATTGTTTACCAGCGAACAAACATCATCGTTGCGTCTGCACTCTCTCTTTGTCGTGATTGCAATAATCACAGTTACTACAATCATTAGTGTCAGGGAAGCATATGGTATAAGGTCTAAAATTTTCTCTTTCATAATATTATTTACTCTCTCCTTTTTACTATTTCGCAGATGGGGCTTTTTTATTCTTCAAATTATGAAGGAAGTACAATTCACAGGTAATGCAAACAATAGATAAAATGATAATTAGCATAAAGTTTTCAACCAATTCATCACTCCACTTCAATGCTCTAATGGAAAAAAGTACGGCGGATAGAGTGTATAACAACAGAAACGAAAACGATGCAATCACAATTCTTTTGTCACTTTGTTGCGATGTTTGAATCTCCCAAATGATTGGTAACGCCAGCGTTATCGTTGTTGGTAAAATAGCATCAATCAGTTTTGGTAAACACACCTCATTGCTCCATTTCTCTGCGTTGTACAAAGAAATAAAAGTACATAAAAGAACAATTGCATATGTTATCACAACCAACATAAAACTTTGTGATGATATCAGTTTCTTAAGTTCATCGGTCAACTTCATCTTAATCGCCCCAAACACATTTGCTTGCATGATGCGAATATTTTTTTGTATACATCTTGCAGCAACATTATAAATTCTATTCCGTTGGCTGTCAATAAAATTCTATTGCCACTAATCCAATCCTCCTCCCTCATTCTCCTTATTCTTCTCTAATATAGTATGCGGCATACCTTGTTCATGACTTCAAACAATCCTCCTCTCCCCATTCCTCTTAATCCCTCTATATGAAAAATGGGTGATTTGAGAGAGGAGGAATGAAAGAAGGGGCCGTTAAGAAACTCGAAAGAGGAGCTTAGCGGCTCCTGGGGTTGTGTGCTCTTACTGGAAGTCAGGCAGCATCTGGGCCACGAGCTGTTCGATCTTGCCGGAGCGAATGAGCTCGTTCATGGCACTGACGTCTACGCGAAGCTCGTAATCGTCCTCCCAGAAGGGGATTACGGATCAGACCAGGTCGTAGATACGACGATGGGCCGGGGGAAAGCTTGTCCGCGATGCCCCGCAAATCGATGTCCTGAACCGCTGCCATAAGCTCGAAGGCCAGGACGGATTATAGGTTCTTCACGATGGTCCGGCACTTCCTCGCAGCGGTGGTGCCCATGCTCACGTGGTCCTCCTGGCTGACGGAAGAGGGGATGCTGTCCACCGAAGCGGGATGGGCATAGACCTTGTTCTCGGAAACGATGGACGCCGCCGCGTTCTGGCAGATCATGTAGTCGGAGTTAAGTAAGGCCGCCCGGGGGGTGAGGAAGGCGGGCAAACCGTTAGAGAGAGTGGGGTTCACCATGCGTTCCAGGCGCCGCTCGCTGATTGAGCAGAGCTCCGCCGCCGCGATGCCTAAAAAAGTCCATGACCAACGCCATGGGCTCCCCGTGGAAGTTCCCGCCGGAGAAAATGCTCTCGTTCTCAGAAAACAGGATAAGGTTATCGGTGACGACATTCATATCGATCTCCAGGACGCTACGCACGTAGACAATAGAGTCCCGAACGGCCCCTTTTTAGAATCCGATCATTTCCTTGACCACGCGCTCACTCATCTTCACCGCGCCGACCAGGACCAGGAGGTTGAAGATCAGCTCGCCCATATAGCTCCACACCATCTGTACGGCGGAAGCGTTGGCGTCCGCGATCTGCGGCGGGGATGCCGCGAACGCGGAGTAGATGATGCAGGCGATGACGATGATCGCCCCCTGCAAACACACGCCTGCATAGCTCTTCAGATACTGCCACCCCACGCGGGAGGTCCCCTCCCCGGCGAAGGTCGCCAGCGGGATCGGAGCCAGGGCCGTGTACATGTACAGCTGGAAGAACCGGCTGTACACGGTCAGGATCATGACGAAGGACAGGACCCATACCAGCAATGAGCTGATCATGGCCACGATCCACAGGGGGATAGAATCGAAGAATCCGCACTCCAGGATCTTTTGCTGTATCACATCTGGCAACGTGACCCCCTGGGTCAGCACATTCCCCACGTTCCCGGCGATCCTCGATATGATTCCCTGGGCTATGGAGAAGATGGCCAGCAGGATGTCCATGCTGTAGGTCACAGCGCCTTTGGCTATGGCAAAACGAAGAAACAGCTTCAGCGCCTGCTCCGGGCGTTTCAGTTCAGAGAAGTTGGTCGTGGTCCGCGCCACGCCGATCACGAAGAACAGGACCAACAGCGCGTATGCGATGGACTTCATGCCACCGTGGATGTTTGAGATGATGCTCCAGATGGTGCCGCCGCGAAACTCCTGGGGGGAGGTCGTCAGCAGCGTCCATATCTCCTGCATCTTCTCCGTCCAGGTGGCAAGGGCTTTCAACAGGTTTTCAAGTACCCAGTTCGTTCCCATGGTTCACCTCCTAACGGGGGCAGGCGCATGGTCTGCCCCCTTCGATTGTCCTTGCCTGTTCTCAACCGGTGATCAGGGTCAGGATCTCTTTGGTGAACACGATCACGATGCCACCGGCAATGGTCATCATGCCGTTGGCCCGCTGGGAGGGGTCATGGGACTTGAGGCTAAGGCCCAGCTGCAACACGCCGAAGCCCAGCAGAATGATGCCCACGGCCCGGATCAGGCCGAAGATGAAGTCGCTGAGTTTGTTCACCACGGCGATGGGGTCCCCGTCCGCAAACGCGGTAGCGGCCAGGGCGAAGGTCAGCACTAGGACGCAGAACAGGGCGAACAGGGTGCGGATAGTTTTGTTTCGGTTCATTCTTTCTTTTCCTCCAATTCGTTTTCGAGATAGATGTATCGTTCGGCGTTCTCAAAGTCGAAGGCTTTATCGAACGGGATGTAGGGATAGGCTTTCGCCTTGTGGATGTAGGGCGGATACCCGCCGTTGACGGTTTTGCAGATGTTGGGGTGCCGGTTCAGGTCATACTTATCGTCCATCACCGCGGGAAAGCCGCGAATGAACAGCAGCGCCTTGCTGTTGTCCAGCAGACGCACTTCGTCCGGGGTCATGAGTTCTCGGCCCGCGGTCTGCATATTGGTGGAATAGCTGCCGCTCTTGCCCTTGGTCTGCCCGTGGGTCCGGGTGTCGATGGTCTCCTTGCCCAGGAGCTTGGAGATGTATTCGTGGGTGCTCTGCTCGTTGCCGCCCAGGTACAGGAGCGTATCGCAGTTGCCGGTGATGGTCTCCCAGCCATGCTCCTTATATAGCCCTTTGAGTTGAGCCAGGTTCTGGACGATGATCGTGGCGCTGATCTCCCGGGAGCGCATGGTGGCCAGGGACTTGTCGAATTCCTCCGGCAGGGACACGTTGGCGAACTCGTCCAGCATCATCCGCACATGGATCGGCAGCCGCCCGTGATACACATGGTCGGCCTGATAGTACAGCTCCTGGATGATCTGGGTGTAGAGCATCCCCACGAGGTAGGACAGCGACGTGTCGTTGTCGGGGATGACGGCAAAGATGGCCGTCTTTATCTTTCCGATCTCGCTGATGTCCATATCGTCGTGGTCGGTGATCGAGCAGATCTGGTCCATATTGAACGCCGCCAGTCGGACAGCCAGGGAGATGTTGATGCTCTTGGCGGTCTTTCCCGCCGCCTGTTTGTAGATCCTGTACTGCTTGACGGCGATATGATTGGGCTGATTCATGCCCATCTGTTGAAATAGCAGGTCCAGGGCAGACGCATAGGTCTCCTTATCTTCCCGCACATCCGCGTAGGACAGCATCTTCATGATCATTCCGAAGTTCTGCTCCTCCTCCGGTGCTTCGTAGAGAAGATAGAACATCATAGCCTCCAGCAGCGCGGTCTCAGCCTTCTCCCAAAACGGGTCGCTGCTCGCAGCGTTTTTCGGCGTGGTGTTGCGGATCAGATTGGTGATCAGCTTCAGCACGTCCTTATCGTCCCGGATATAGCGGAATGGATTGTAACCGTCCGATTGGGTGAAATCGACAAGGTTGAACGCCTTGACCGAGTACCCTTTCTCCAGCAGCAGGTGACCGACCGCAGCCAGGATCTCGCCCTTCGGGTCGGTCACTACATAGCTGCAATTACACTCCATGATCCCCGGCAGCGCCAAGGACCGAGTCTTACCCGCGCCGCTGCCGCCCAGGGTCAGAATGTTCAGATTCCTTCGGTGTCGATGGGTGTCCATGCCGATCCGCACATGCCGGGTCAACGGAAAGCTTTGTTTCTGCGCCAGCTGCCCGTTCAGCTGCTTTGGGTCGCCCCATTTGGCGGAGCCGTGCTCCTCGCCCTGGCGCAGATTCGGTCGCGTTCCGAAATAGACCATCCCGCCGAAGCCGTAGAGTGCCAGACACAGCAATATGCTCTTGGGCGTGTTGGCGCACCATTCGATCTGCCATGGGGTCTGTATCCGTTCCGTCAGACGGGAGAACACATCCACCAGGCTTCCGCCCAGGCAGGGGGCCAGTAGCAACGCGAACCAGATCACAGGCAACAGGAGGACCCCAAAGAGCAGCAGGTCCTCCTGTTTGGTATTGTTTCGATTGCCTGTCATACGATCAGCGGACCGTCCTCACCTTGTAGGGGCGGAGCTTTTCAAAGTGCTTCAGCACCGCCACGACCTTGCCGCGATACAGGGCGTCCTCGGGGAGAACATATCGCAGGCGGGACAGGGCGTTGATCACGATGTCCTTCTGTTCCTTGGTGAGTGTTACGCTATAATACTTCAACGGCACACCTCCTATCGTTCCTTATCGTCCTTGGCCTTCTTTTTTCGACGAACAGGAGCGGATGCTTCCTGCTCTCGTTGGTCCACCAGCCTCTGGTTCGCTTCCAGCTGGGCAAGCACAGAAGGTTTTTTGTCGTTATGCTGTTCCTCCGTCGGACGGCTTCGGTCGGGCTGCCTGGCTTCGGGCTGTTGCCTGGCACCGCTTGAGCTTCGCCTCGACGGAGTATCTTTTTTTGGCGGTTCCTCCTTGTCCGGCTCCACATGAATGTAGCCGATGCGGTCCAGGATATGATTGACCAGCGGGATGCTGCGGGCGGCGATCACCACGTCCACCTTCCCGTCCTCGGACTTCTTATCCACGAAAGGCGCAAACAGCACCTGTTTTCTCGCGGAAGCCTTGAAGTCCAAATACTGTTCTTTGGTCATGGACAAAACCTGAAGCTCCTCACCGGAGCGCAGGAGCTTCATCATGGAAGTCTTGCCGTAGACTTTTTTATGGTTTTTTGACCAAGCGACCAGGATGGCCGCCAGGTTCTTGGCTGCAGAGCCGGTCAGCCGGATGGCGACCTCGCTCCCGTTCACCACCATGCGGACGACTTCGTCCGCCGCTTCACCGTTCATATGGTTTTCCTCCTTTTGGGTATAACAAAAGGGAGACCTTTCGATCTCCCTCATCTGCTGAACCGTTACGGTTCTATTTGCATGATCCGCATCTGATAGGTTTTCCGTCTCCTTGGGTCAAAGTCCCATTCCATGGAAGTCTGCGCCAAGACCGTATGCCCGCTTTTCTTCAACAGGTCCAGCGCCTGGCTTGCGCCGTCAATCCCGCTGGCCTCACCGATGCGGCACTCCTCCAGGCCGACGATAACGTCCTTCCTTGCCCAGCGGAACAGGGCGTCGTTAAGCTCTGCCATGACCCCGGGGACCCACCTTCGGACCTTCTGCTCGATCGCTTCGGGGCGGATATCGATATATCGCTGGTACACGTAGGTCATCTGCGGAAAAAGGGTCAGCAGCTGAGAATGGACGCCGCAGCAGATCACATAGTCCGCGATCCCGTTCTGCTCCATGAGCTTATCCGGCTGACGGTTCATAAACGCCGCATCCATCTCCCGGAGAAACAGTCGTTCGACGGCTTTTGCGTCGGGCGCTGTCATGCGCTGCTGTTCACGTATGGCAGACAGCATGCGGTCGGCAACGGAACGATAGGTCTCATCCGGGATACCCAACAGGTCCGCCTGTATGAAGCACTCCTCCGGGATACGAACGCCCTGCCTTGCCATGCCCTCTCGCATGGCGTCCATGGTTCGATCCAAAAGCAACAGCCTGTCAAAGTGGTCACTGAGCCTGCTAAGATCGAAGTCATTGCAGGCTCCCGCGCCAACGATCAAGACGGTGGTGCGAGGATCGGTATGGCCCAAAATGAATCCCGTGAGCTGATCGCGGTATCCGGCCCAGTCCGTGTATGCGGTTGGGATCGTCTGCAAAGAAAGCAGGTCGTCGTATAAGTTTCCCATGTTTGTCTGTGATTCAAATATTTCTCTATGGGCTTCGGGCCCTCAAGTTTCTCGCGCAGAGCCTTCATCGTGTCGGCTGTTCAGTTCGATCTCGATCAGGTTCAGGGTTCTGAAAAAGCGCATGGTCGCAATCATAGGGCCGAAACAGGGGCAACCAAGCATGTTCCACCAGAACATATGCCGCCAGGATGTGTGAGGTCCCTTGATCTCCAACTCAGCAGCTTTCGCTTTCAGCTCCTCAGCGATGTTGGACATCCATACCAGCGTATAGATGAACAATGTCGGAATGCCAAGAAGATATGCCTGCCAGTATGGGCGAACATTGTGCCCAAGGATCTCCTCAAGTTCCTTCTGTAAGCCTCCTGCCGACATGTATACGAGAAAGAACAACCCAGCTGTGAAAAAGTCTATGAAGCCAAAAAGAAATCCCGGCCGATTTGTGTGTTTGAATCTCATATTCATCGGCGATCATGTTATCACATCGCCCACCGGGAAGCAAGGCGTCAGAGCGTTTCTTCCGGCTCATAGCTTGGTTCTTCCAACTCGTAGCTTTCCTCCAGCTCAATCTCTTCGCTCATTGCCCGTTGGATCTTGGGTGAATCCGCCTGTATCTGTTCGCAGAGGCGAAGCTCCTTCCGGCAATCGCGGAGCTCGGCGTTGATGGATGCGACTTTCTCATATACCTCGTTTCGTTCCGCCCTCAACGTCTCGACATCCACGCCGTTAAGCTTCCGCTCCGCCTCCAGATACCGCCTGTAATCCTCCTCGATTCCGGAGACGCCTTGGGCGTAGAGCTTGGGAACATCCTGCAAATGCTCCACGGTGGACAGAGCCGCGTACAGCTCTTTCCGTCGCTTCTTTTTGCTGTTATAGATGATTCGGCTCTTGGTCAGCGTTTCCATGGTCTTGTTGATCTCGTCCATCTTCGCCCGCAGATGGGATGCCGTGTCGATCTTGTTCCGTTGAAGAAAAGCGGCCTGAGCCTTGTACTGCTCAAACCGCTTTAGCTCCTTATAGTTCACCCGTGGGCACTGTGTCCGCTTGCCATGCCCGATGAAACCGAGAACATACATCCAGGACACATACAGGGCACGGAAGCCGTGCTGCTTCCCGTAGGGCACAAACGCTTTCTGCACCTTGGGCATAATGACCTCAAAGGTCGGGTCTGTCATGGCCCGATCGATGAACCTCTCGATGTCGTCCTCAGTCCAGGTCCTTCCTTTACGCTTGATCCGGTACGGGTGCGAATACCCGTCCGGGATAAAGGATGGATAATTGCTGTGATGCTTGACCGTATACCCGTGGTCTTCCATGAGGGCATAGAACTGACCCAGGTCCATGGCTTGGGACAGGCACTCCTCCACATCCTGATCGAACAGTTCCCGCAGGGTTAGCACCCCCGCCTTGTGAAGCTTCCACTCGGCGTAGGAGATGCCGTTGCCGCCCGTTTCCATGACCACGGACAGGCCATGCTCCCGACACAGCCGGTCAGAGATCTTCCGTATCTGTTGGTAGTACGACTCCGCCGTGCTGTGGTACTTCTTGCCGGTTACAATGCTGACAGAATTGAACGCCAGATGATTATGGATATGGTCTTTATCCACATGGGTCCCAAGGACAACTTCATAGTCGGAGAGGTGTTCTCGGATGAACCGGATACCCAGCTCATGGGCCAGCTCTGGAGTGATCTCTCCCGGTGCAAAGCTCTGGATGATGTGAAAAGCCTGGATACCATCAGTCTTCCCGATGTGTCTTTTTGTCTCAACCCATTGCCGGGCAGCGTCTTTTGAATTGCAAAACTGGCAAAAGGTTAGTACGGATTCTTCAGTCTTGTCCGGATTCTGGATGTAACGGATCAGTTTGTCCAAGCGCATGTTCTTGGAGAGAATCTTGGTTATCGCCATGTCTTCTCCCACTCGCGCATGAGGTGATGCACCTGCTGATTGGTCCGCTTTGCTTCCCTTAAGTCGCTCTCCGAAACCACGCCTGTGGTGTTCACCTTCCGCACCAGCTGATTGAAGTTGACGCCGATCTGATTGATTTCATCGGTCAACTTAAGAAAGTCAACATTGGGCCGCTCGCGTATCGGATTGCTTAGAATCAGGCGACGAAGCAAAGAAGCTTTCGATAGCCCGGTTTTTTGACATAGAGTATCCAGCGTGTCGCTTTCCTCTTTGTTCATCCACAAAAGATATTGCTTGTATTTGTGATCGCTCAAACCAACCTCCTTTCCCGCTTTGCGGCATATGGGTATTAGGGCAACAGCCCTAACAAGCAGCCGAAATATATATTTAGGCGATGCTTGCAAGGACAACGGCAGAGCCGATTGTCCTTCGTTCAGTGGTCTCAGCTCGGCCCGAAGGCACGGAGCTGAATCAATGCGGTTGCTTTTTACAGCAACAATGGGTATACTGGAAAGACGAAAGGAGATGGTAGATATGAAATCGTTTGTCCCACGGGACAAGATGAGTAAAAGCGCCAGAAAGAAGCTGGATGCTCAAAACCGCACCACTTGGGCGTTCAGCCCCGTCACAAAGGTCATCAAAAGCAAGAAGGTCTATGACCGCAAGAAACAGCCTCGGAACTACGAACCGTATGATTCCGAAGGCTGTTTTCTTTTACCTTTTTCTGCATGAAGGTCACCGTTCATCGTTCAGGTTCCGAGGCTTCCTTCTCCTTCTTGCTCTCCCGGTACTGTTCCTGCCGGTGCATGAGATCCTCGTTATAGTCCTTTCTGAAGTCCGGGGTGTGATCGTACACCTTATAGGAATCCTTCAGAATCTCCTTGATGTTCTCCGCGGCGTTTCGTCCTTGCTCGTCGTTGTCCAGACCCAGGTTCACGAACCTGATCTCCGGGTGGTCGATCAGGTATCGCTGAAGGGCTACCGGGGAGCAGCCGCCCAGGGACACCCGGTGGGCCGGATACTGCTTCTTCGCGTACCCGCACAGGGTCATGTGGGAGAGCAGGTCGATGGCGCTCTCGAATACCCAAACGGTGTCGCAGTTCTCCTGCGGGATCGAGAACGCATACGCCTTGTTGCTGCCGGGGGCGTCGAACTTGCCCTCGTTGAAGCAGGCACGGGTGCAGGCGTATTTCACTTCGCCGTCCTTATCCTTGCCGACGAACACCACCTGGGGCGGGCACCGCTTTTCCGCCCGCTCCCCGTTCTCGTCCGTGTACACGAAGGTGTTGGTCTGGTAGATCAGGCCTTCCTTCATATACTTGGAAACCAGCTTCGGAGAGATCCCCCGCTGGCAAAGATAGGCAAAAGCGGCCTTGTTGTTCTCGTTGGGCACCGGCAGCTCAAAGGGCGCGGTTTCCTTCGCCTCCAGCTCGGACGCCTTGGGCAGCGGGTGGTCGTCGATCCCCTTTTCCCCCAGCAGCGTCTGCATGGCCTCCACAAAGCCCATGCCCTCATACTGGGTCAGGAAGGAGATGGCCTTGCCGCCCATCTGGTGGCTGAACCAGTACCAGCGGTTCCCCTTCATGTAGAGGCTGTCGTGGTCCTTCATCTTGTACTGGTTTCCTTCGCGCTCCAGCTCGTAACCCCGAGACTGAGCATATGCTACCAGGTCGATGCTGTCCGCAGCATCGATCTGTTCCTGTGAATAGCGTTTCATGTATCCTCCTGTTAACGCTCGTATTCGTCCTCTGACCGTTCAGGGGCGTCCCTGTCGCGGTCGTTGCTGTCTTCGCCTATGGCTGCGCTCTCATGCTTGTCCAGGTTCAGCATGGCGTCCAGCTCCGTCAGGCGAGCCGTTTTCTCCTTTAGTTCCTCCTCCTGGGCAAAGGGCTTGGCGAGTTCCTCCTTCAGGTTCTTCTCCTGGGTGTGGAGCTCCACCAACGTCTTTTCATACTGAGCTTTCCTGTCCGGGATCCCCGCAAGAGCGTTGTCAATACGGGTGATGTTGCCTATGGCGTCCTCGCCCAGCTTGATCCAATAGGAAAGGGTGCCCTGGAGCCGCATCTCAAACTGTTGCGCTATGGCGTTGTAGGACACAAACAGCTCGAAGCCCATGTACTGCCCCAAGGGAGATTCCGCGCTGGACTTCTTGGCGGTACAGGCGGCCAGGATCGCCATGCCCGCCGCTTTTTTCTCCTCCGGGCCGTAGTGGAAGCCGGATACGGTCATGCCCGCAAAGCCGTCCACCTTGTTCTGAGCATACAGGGCCATATCCGTGTCGCACCCAGCGATGCTCTCCTCCGCCAACCGGATGTCCCGGGGGACCTTCTTCAGCAGCCGGTCCTCAATGGAGTATCGGGTGGACAGATAGTTGGATTTCAGGAGCTTCAGCTTGGATACCTGGACCTCCAGATCCATCTTCTCCTTGATGGCGGGATTCCCGGTGGCCAAGGCCTTGACTTCCGCATAGGTCAGCGCCGTCTCATCCACATCCTCGCAGGACCGGGCGGGGCTCTTGCTGGTCATGATCTGACCGATGAACTTTTGCTTGTTCTCTATGGTTTGCCACATATAGGAATCAAAAGTGCCCTGTGTCACATAGCGATAGATCTCGACCTTAGGATTGTCGTTTCCCTGACGCAGGATCCGACCCTCGCGCTGCTCAATGTCGCTGGGTCTCCAGGGGATGTCCAGATGATGCAGGGCGATCAGCCGTTTCTGTACGTTGGTTCCCGCACCCATCTTGGCGGTGCTCCCGAGAAGGATACGCACCTTTCCGGCGCGGACGTTGGCAAAGAGCTCCGCTTTGCGGGTCTCGGTGTTCGCTTCATGGATGAAGGCGATCTCCTCCTCCGGGACGCCGCGCTTGATCAGCTTTTGCCGCAGGTCGTCGTATACGTTGAAGTTACCGTCGTTGTGTGGCGTGGACAGGTCGCAAAATACCAGCTGGGCGGAACGCTGTTCGCTGCTCTCCTCCCATATCCGGTAAATGTTGTCCAAGCAGGCGTTGACCTTACTCTGTTCGTCATCCGGGAGTATGGGGTTGTTGAGCCGCTGATCCAGCGCCAGCTTCCTGCCGTCGTTGGTGATTTTCAGCATATTATCCTCGCTCGGCTCCACCTGACAGTCCCGAACCTTTTCGGCACGGTCAGCAAAGGAGGACACCATCTCCTTCTGATACTCGCTGGGCTGTATGACCTGATTGTGGTACTCTGCCTCCGGCACAGGAAGGTTAAGCATATCCGCCGTCTGCACGTCGGCGATGTCCTTGAACATGGACACCAGCTCCGGAAGATTGAAAAACCGGGCGAACCGGGTCTTTGCCCGATAGCCCGTTCCCTCGGGGGCCAGCTCAATAGCCGTCACCGTTTCCCCGAATGTAGACGCCCAGCTGTCAAAATGCTGCAAGTGGATGTCCTTCAGGCGCTCGTATTGGAGGTATCGCTGCATGGTGTACATCTCGGTCATGGAGTTGCTGATGGGCGTACCCGTAGCAAACACCACACCGTGGCTGTCCGTGATCTCATCCAGATACCGGCACTTCATATAGAGGTCGGAAGACTTCTGTGCCTCGGTCTGGGCTATGCCCGCGATGTTCCTCATCTTGGTATACAGAAACAGGTTCTTGTAGTAGTGTGCTTCGTCGATGAACAGGCGGTCCACGCCAAGCTCCTCGAAGGTCACCACGTCGTCTTTCCGTTTCTGACTGTTCAATCGCTCCAGCTTTGTTTCCAGCCCACGCTTCGTCTTTTCCATCTGCTTTATGGAGTACCGTGCGCCGTCTTCCGCCGCCAACGCTTCTATGCCCGCCGCAATCTCCTCGATCTGATACTGGATCGTCTCGATCTGTCGCTCAATGGAAATAGGGATCTTCTCGAACTGGCTGTGGCCAATGATCACAGCGTCGTAGTCGCCGGTGGCGATCCGACCGCAAAACCGTTTGCGGTTCTGCTTTTCAAAGTCCTTCCGGGTCGCCACCAGAATGTTCGCCGAGGGGTACAGCTGTAAAAACTCGCTGGCCCATTGCTCCGTCAGGTGGTTCGGAACCACGAACAAAGACTTGTGACAGAGGCCCAGGCGTTTCAGCTCCATGGCCGCCGCCGTCATCTCGAAGGTCTTTCCCGCGCCCACCACATGGGCCAGGAGCGTGTTCCCGCCGTACAGCACCCGCGCTATGGCGTTAGCCTGGTGGGGTCGGAGGGTGATCTCCGGATTCATGCCGGGGAAGGTCAGATGGCTCCCGTCGAACTCCCGGGGCCGGGTGCTGTTGAACCGTTCATTGTACAGGGTCGTCAACCGATCACGGCGCTCCGGGTCCTTC
>Ga0247611_10001060_pt1 | contig 51274 bp, 47 predicted proteins | sample 177DNAGHGhighgp2_FD_192422 | JGI IMG/M metagenome (GOLD analysis project Ga0247611, IMG submission 192422) | Sheep rumen microbial communities from Palmerston North, Manawatu-Wanganui, New Zealand - 1770 DNA GHGhigh gp2 | ecosystem: Host-associated > Mammals > Digestive system > Stomach > Rumen... | reverse complement strand
TAACCTTCTTTTTTTAATTCTTCAGCTAAACTATGGTATTCAGAGTCTGGGAAATAATTAAAGTTAATTGCTTTATTCATAGGAAATTGACTAGTCATCATCATTAGATCACAGTCACTACTACTACCATTTTTTATTTGATCATACAAATCAAAGCGATATGAATTATCTAGTAATTTATTTAAGTTAGGAGTTATTTCTTTACCATTAATTGTATTACCAATACATAAAGATTCAATTGCTTCCATTTGGATAAATATTAAGTTACTATCCTTTAAAACTCCACTAGCATTTAAATTATCTTTTGCACTTAATTCATCTTCTATAAGCAAGTTTTGATAACTTTTAAAATCATTTAATACTGAATCAGTAATTTTAGCTTTATTACCTACTTCAATAGAATCTTTAAAATCTATTATGTGATATCCTAGTGAAGTATATGCGGCAACCTTATTTTCTGTATTAGTTGATGCGCATGTTTTTTTAGGGTTAATAGTTGAGAATGCTATTAAAACTAAAAAGCTCATTGTACATAATAGTGGTGAATTTAACTTCGGATATTTGAACAAATCCTTTTTAAATCCAAATATTAACATAAATATAATAAATGGAATATCTATAAAAAATAAAATGTCTAACCATGATGCATAAATTGATGGATCTAAAAAGTAAGAATTACCTTCTGTTGATCTATCTCTATTCATAAATATCCAAAATATTCCAGGTGCTCCTTGGAAGCATCTACAATATACCATATCAACAACATTTAAAATCATTATAACCATATACATTATAAATATATAAATGTATCTACCTTTTTTCTTAAAGAATAAAGAAATAGAGAATATGAATGCTAAAAACATTAGTTCTAATATTAATTTAAGTCCTATAAAACCTTCACCATAAAACAAATGATATCCAAAGTGATCTGAATGATGCATAAATCCTACAAGTAAGGCATTTTTTATTAATATTAATAATGCAATTAGGCATACGAAAATGATGCTATAATTCTTCGCTAGAAATTGTTTCAATTTCATTAGTTTCATCTTCTTTCTTCTTTTTCTTTCCTTTAAATGTCATAAACACAGTTGTTACACCAGAAACCATTATTAAGAAATAATAACTAATTCCTCTAACCATTAATAATGCTGCAACAGATAAGTTTTCAGGATATATTCCTTCATATAATGATTGGAATGTAGATTCATAAGCACCAACTCCACCAGGAATAGGAAACGAATCAGCTACAAGCGCTATAACTGTTTGTACAGCAATAATATATATAAATGAACTACCTGATAAGCCTAAACCTTTATAAATAAAGAAACCAATTGAGAATGTCGCAAGTCTCTTTAAAATACAAAGTAGTAATACAACAAATGAAATAAATAAATGTTGTTTAACAAATTTATTACTTTCTTTAAAATCTTTAATACTTCTTCTTAGTTTTCTAATTCTCTTATATGGTTTTTTTACTAAGCCTCTTTTATGTAATCTAAGAATAGTTTTTGTTCCAACTTTATAAACAAAACCACCCATAAACATACAAACAATTGAAATACTTGCGATTATTAAGTTACAAACTACACCAAATATTAATAAACCTACTTGAACCCAGCTGTGTCCTATAAATAATTCACTATATAAGCATACAGCAATAATAGCCATTATAATTAAAGCAAGTTTATTTAAAAAAGAATATAATAAAACCATTGTTGTCGTTTTACTTGCAGGATAATCTCTTTTACTCATCTCATAAATCATTATAGGTTGTCCACCAACCGCAAATGGTGTTATTTGTGAGAAGAATAAATCAATACTACAATATCCAAAACCTTGTAACGTATTAAAACGCATATCGAATTTATGAGTCATTACTTTATAACATAAGCCTTGAATATAAATTTGCGCAAAAACCATTAATAATGCAAGTGAAAAATATAAGGGACTCATTTGTTTAAATGCATCGCCTAAACTTTTAAAATCGCAATCTTTTAAAAGGATGTAAAATGAAATAACGTATATTAAAATAAGTACTACTGGTTTCCATATTTTCTTTAATACTTTTTTCACCTTCTCACATCCTTTTTATAATTTATAATTTATATTTTAGAACACTCCACATTTTCTTAGAATAAGAATAGTTAAAACTATAGCACCAAATATAACCATACCAATAACCATTGGTAATTTTGGCTTTTTTACCTTTATTCTAATAACAAATAATAGTCCAACAATTGCTAAGCTCATTAAATATACTAATTGAAACCACTCACCAAAATCTTCTTTAAATATAACAATTAAAGGGAATATTAGTGCACTTGTTGTAATAGGAAGGCCTATAAATCCTGTATTAGCTCCACCTTCAGTTGCTTGACGTTCTTCTTCAAGAACATTAAAATAAGCAAGTCTAACTAATCCGCACAATACGAAAAGCGCTAAAACAAGCCATTGCCACCAATGCTCTATCTCTGTAGCAAAACCAATTGCTGCTGGCAAAACACCAAATGCAACTAAATCAGCAAGTGAATCAATTTGCATACCATATTTCTTTTCTCTTTCAGTTCTATTTTTCTTAGTTCTAGCAACTTTTCCATCAAATAAATCTAAAAAGCCAGAAATAAGCAAGCAAACAGCTGCCGCAAAGGCGTTATGATCTACTACGGCAAATCCAACGCCTAATACAGCAGATATTAAGCTTAAATATGTTAAATAAACTGTGTAACCCCAATATCCTACCATATGTACTCTCCTTTATTAGTGCTTCTTTTGGAACTTTCCATCTTTAGTCTTAATAGAAACACTAGCATTTTGATTTTTAGCTAAAACCTTAAGTCTAGCTTCAGCTTCAGCCTTAGTTTTAAAAGTTTGAATAACTTTATCGCTACCTTGAAGCTTTATAATCCACATCTTGTCTTCTTTTCTGTTTGATAAATAATACTTCTTTGCTTCTGCCATTATAGTTTTTCTCCTTTCCTCAATTTTTCTAATATTTGTTTAAAGTTATCTGGCATATCTACCGTAAACTCTAAATATCTTCCATCTTTAGGATGGTTAAAACCAATTAATTTTGCATGCAAGAATTGTCCAGTATCTCCTATTACTTTTTTAGGTCCATATAGTGGGTCTCCTACTAAAGGATGACCAATATATTTCATATGTACTCTTATTTGATGAGTACGACCTGTTTCAAGTTTGCATTCAACAAGTGTATAGCCATCAAAACGCTCTAAAACTGTAAAATTAGTAACAGCAGGCTTCCCATCTTCAACTACTGCCATTTTCTTTCTATCAGTTTTATCACGACCAATAGGAGCATTAATTCTACCCTTATTTTCTTCAATAACTCCATACACTAAAGCAACATATAATCTCTTAGTTGTCTTGTTTTTTAATTGTTCAACTAATGAATTATGAGAAGCGTCATTTTTTGCAACCATCAAAAGTCCTGATGTATCTTTATCAATTCTATGAACAATACCAGGACGATTAACTCCATTAATTCCTGATAAGTCTTTAACTTGATACATTAATCCATTAACTAATGTTTTTTCTTTTGTAGAAAGAGTAGGGTGCACTATTAAGCCTTGTGGCTTATTTACTACAAGCACATCACTATCTTCATATACGATATCTAAATTCATATTAACTGGTTCAATATCATATGCTTCATCTTCTGGTACTTCTATTAAAATCAAATCATTTTCTTTAACTTTATAATTTGCTTTTGTTTCCTTTTCATTGACTGTAATATTTTTACTATCAATTAATTCTTGTATTCTAGTTCTAGATAAATCTGTTTTAACTGATAAATATTTATCAATTCTTTCCATCAAATTATCTTCTACTACTATTTCAATTACTTCCTTCATTAGAATCACCACCATCATCTAACTTAGAAGTATTATCTTCATTTTCTATTGTTTCATTATTTATAGTTTCTTTTTCTTCATTATCTATTTTTTCTTCTTTAATCTCTTCTTTAACTAAATTAGTTTTATTTTTATCATTTTTATCGCTTAAGAAAACTAAATCAATTAAGAATATCGCAAATCCTACTACTAGTAAGATATCCGCAATATTAAATACAGGGAAATCATAACCAAATATATCAAAATCTAAAAAATCAGTAACACTTCTAAAGAATAATCTATCAATTAGATTTCCAATTGTACCTCCAATAACTAAAACTAAGCTTATTGAAAATACTAGTTTTTTCTTAAAATCAATATTCTTAAATAGATATATGAAATAACCCAAAATAATTATAGAAATAATTATAAGTATAACTGTAAATCCAGAGAAACCTCCCCATGCTGCACCTGTATTTTCAATATGCGCTATATTAAAGAAGCCAGGAATAATAGTTATATGATAGCCTTCTTCTATATTTAATCTAATAGCTACTTTAACAAGTTGATCAAGTAATATTCCAAGAATAATAAATACTACCCCAATTATATAATTTTTCTTCTTCAAGAATATCACCTCCTAAAAAATAATTACATATAAAATGTATAAGATTAAAACTGAAATACTAATAATAAGCATATCAATTAATCTAATATATAATAATTTAATATTTTTGGCATCTTCTATATTAATTAGTAAATACCTATCCTTAAAGTAAAGTATTAAATAAACTAATAATAAGCTTACTAATACCATAATTCCAAGTACTATTTTAAAATAGTGAGATAAATATATGATGTTTAATATTATTAAATATGCTGGTAAAGTGATTAATAAAGCCATTATTATGCCAAATACATATGCTTTAAGTAATGTATATGGACCCATATATAATCCTTTATATTTTGTCATTTCATCATTGTATTTCTTCATTATTCTAATCCCTCCAAGAAACTTACTGCCTCAGCTAGAGTAGAAATATATACAACTTGCATATCAGTATTTAATTTTTCAATAGTTTTACCAGCTAATTCAGCATTACTTATTGGGACAAAGAATATATCACAGTTATTATACATGGCTGTATATATTTTTAAATCAACACAGCCAATAGCACCAACATTACCATATTCATCCATTGTTCCTGTACCTGCTATTTTATATTTAGTACCATAATCCTTATCAACTAAATCATCATATAATTTTAAACTTTGCATAAATCCAGCGCTAGGTCCTTCATTATTTGATGGATATATTTTAATATTATCATTATTAATTTCGTAATATGCATATTCTAATACTACTTTATCATTTTCATTTAAAGTAATACTCATTTCTTTAGATTCTCCATCAATATTACGCAAAATAGCAATTTCTTTATTTTTTAAATTATTAATAGAATCTTCATAATTACTACCTAATACTACATCGCCAACATTTAATACTTTACTATCAGTATAATATACATAAGTACCAATATATTTATAATCAAGATCAATATTAGCTAAATCATATGCAGCAATAATAGATGAAGAAATCGCACTATTATGCTCTATTTCACCTTGAAGTGATTCAATTTCACTAGGTAAGCCACTTTTTTTATAAAGTGTTACTGTATCTAAGTGATCATATAAAAACTTTTGAAATAAGCTTACTTTATCATAATAATATACACTTGTAGAATAGTAGTTACTACTACTATCTAATCCATCAATTTCAACAACATTACTAACCCTAGAAATACAACCTGGCATATAAGCACAGTATTTTGTTTTAATTGTTGTAATTAATAATATAAATAAAGATAATAAGGAAAATAAGATAATGATTATATAATGCTTTTTAAGCGCGTTCTTCATTTTCTATTGATACCTTAATCTTATCAATCTTTTTATAACTAATTCCAGCAGCATCAAGCATTTTTTTGCTTGCAATATCTCCTTCAGTACCATTATATTTATCATCCATATAAACAATATGCTTTATTCCAGATTGAATAATTACTTTAGCACATTCATTACAAGGAAATAAACTAACATATAATGTTGCACCATTAAGATTACTACTTGAATTTAAAATCGCGTTAACTTCAGCATGAACAACATAGGCATATTTAGTAGTTAGAAATTTTCCTTCTCTTTCCCATGGAAAAATTTTATCTTCGCATCCTCTAGGAAAACCGTTATAACCAATTCCAACTATTCTTTTATTTTCATTAACAATACAAGCACCAACTTGTGTTGATGGATCTTTACTTCTTTTTGCAGAAAGTAAAGCTACGCCCATAAAATATTCATCCCATGATATATAATCAGTTCTCATTATTTATCCTCCTATAAATTAATACTATTTTCTAATGTCAATATGTACATCCTCTAATTGTTTTTCATCAACAGCTGATGGGCTTTCACACATTAAATCTCTAGCAGATTGTGTTTTAGGGAAAGCTACAACATCTTTTATATTATCAGTATTAGTCATTAACATTGTAATTCTTTCTAATCCCATACCAATTCCACCATGTGGAGGTGTACCATATTTTAAGGCTTCTGTGAAGAAACCGAACTTATTCTTAATATCTTCATCAGTTAATCCTAAAGTTTCAAACATTAATTTTTGTACTTCTTGGTCATATATTCTTAAACTTCCACTACCAAGTTCATATCCGTTTAGTACAATATCATATGCATTAGCATAACATTTTTCAGGATTAGTCTTCATATATTTTATACATTCATCCTTTGGACGAGTAAATGGATGAGTTGAAGCATACCAACGATTGTCTTCTTCACTCCATTCAAATACTGGCCAATCAATAATCCAAGCAAATTCAAAACGTTTTGGATCTAACATATTTTCTTTTTTAGCAATAAAGCTTCTTAAAGCACCTAAAGATATTTGAACAATCTTTAGCTTACCATAAGTAATTAATACTAAATCACCATTTTCTAGTTTTAATGTATCAATTATTTCTTTTTGTTTAGCTTCATCTAAAAATTTCATAATAGATCCAGATAAAGTATTATCTTGATATCTTAAATAAGCTAAACCTTTTGCTTTATATTTTTTGGCTAAATTAGTTAATTCATCAATATTTTTTCTAGTATAATGATCTGCATTTTTTACAGTTATACCTTTAATAACTCCATCCATAAATTCAATATGGTTAAATAAATTAGTACAATCAAATAATTCCATACCAAATCTTAAATCAGGCTTATCAGAACCATATGTATTCATAGCATCTTCATATTTAATTCTTCTAAATGGAGTAACTAAATCGATATCTAGTACTTTTTTAAATACATGTTTAAACATACCTTCAACAATACTTTGTATTTCAGTATCAGTTAAAAATGATGTTTCTATATCAATTTGAGTGAATTCTGGTTGTCTATCAGCACGTAAATCTTCATCTCTAAAGCATCTAGCAATTTGGAAATACTTTTCAAAGCCTGCAATCATATATAATTGTTTAAAGATTTGTGGAGATTGTGGAAGTGCATAAAACTCTCCTTCATAAAGTCTAGATGGAACTAAATAATCTCTAGCTCCTTCTGGAGTAGACTTTGCTAGTATTGGAGTTTCAAGCTCTAAGAAATCTTCACTTGTTAAATATTCTCTAACTGCTTGAGTAATTTTAGATTTAGTAATGAAGTATTTTTGCATACAAGGTCTACGTAAATCTAAGTATCTATATTTTAATCTTGTATCTTCTAGCGCATCAGTATTATCCGCAATAATGATTGGTGGTTGAAGACTTGTATTTAATATCTTTAGTTCAATACAATCAAGCTCAATATCACCAGTAGGTAGATCTTTATTTTTAGATTCTCTTTCAATTACTTTACCTTTTACATATATTACATATTCACTTTTAAGTTGATTAGCAATTTCATAATTAGGATTTTCTGGTTTAACCGCAATTTGAGTTATACCATATCTATCTCTAATATCAATAAATATTAAGCCACCAAGATTTCTCTTTTTAGCAACCCAACCTTTAAGTTCAACAACTTTATTTACATCAGTTATTCTAAGTTCACCATTATTATGTGTTCTATTCATTTTTATTTCCCTCACAATCACAGCTGCAGTCATTACATGATGAATGACATGAAGCACAACTATTACTTCTTAATTTATTTACTACATATTGATATAAGCTATCAATAGGAATTGTTACTTGTTCTGTTGAATTAGGTGTTTTAACATTAATTACATTGTTTTCTAATTCATTATCACCAAGTATAGCAATATATTTTGCATTATATTTTTCAGATAATTTAAATTGATTTTTTAGTTTACCATCTAAATAATCCATTTCAGTGATTAAACCACCTAAACGCATATCATTAACTATTTTAAATGCTTTTAGTTTTGCTTTATCACCTAAAGCTATAACAAATAAATGAGTACTGATATCACTACTTAAATCATGTTCAGCTTCTATTGCTGTAAGTAGTCTCTCAAGGCCAAAGGCAAAACCAATACCTGGAGTTGATGGCCCACCTAAGTTTTCAACTAAGTGATCGTATCTTCCACCACCACACATTACATTTTGACTTCCAAAGCCTTCAATACTAGCTTCTATTTCAAAAATTGTATGAGTGTAATAATCTAAGCCTCTAACAATCATAGGATCTACTTCAAAATCAATTTCCATTTCTTTTAAATATTCTAATACTTTATTAAATCTAGCTTTAGCATCTATAGATAAATAATCAGTTATTTTAGGTGCATTTTTAAATATTTCTGTATCTCTATCAACCTTACAATCTAGAATTCTTAAAGGATTCTTTTCAAGTCTAACTTGACAGTCACTGCAGATTTGATCTTTATATTTAGTAAAATATTCTACTAATGCTTTTTTATAGTTTTCTCTAGTTTCATCATCACCTAAAGTATTAAGTCTAACCTTTATTCCTTTTAAGCGGAATGCTTTTATTATTGTAACAGCTAAACTTATTACTTCAGCATCCATAATAGGCTCTTTTGAACCAAAGCATTCAACACCAAATTGATTAAACTGACGATATCTACCCTTTTGTGGGCGTTCATATCTAAACATTGATCCAATATAGAATAGTTTATTAATAGGTTCAACATACATTTTATTTTCAATAAATGCTCTAACAACTCCTGCAGTACCTTCAGGACGAAGTGTATTTAATCTATCTCCTCTATCCTTAAAATCATATGTTTCTTTTTTTACTAAATCACTAGTTTCACCAACTGTTCTATGAAATAATTCACTAGCTTCAAATATTGGTGTTCTAATTTCTTCATAATTAAATATTTGGCATACTTGCCTTATTTTATCTTCCATAAAGCTCCATTTATATGAATCAGATGGTAAGATATCATAAGTACCCTTCATCTTTACAATAGCCATTTTATTCCTCCTTATAAAGCAAACTTTTTCTATTTGCTATATCAACAATAAGCTTATATTCTTTTATTATTTTAACTTGTTCCTTCATTAAATCTATACTAATAGGGTTAAATAAATCATATTTATCATTTTTTGCATAATAAATATAGTTATCAGTAATGATTGTAAATGTATTTGGATCATATGTAAATGTTGATTCATTTGATAATGCATTAACTCCTAAGCGTACTCCCTTATAATCTAAATCAAATAAATCTACAATTGTGGTAAATAAATCTATTTGACTTCTAAGTTTATTATTTACCATGTTTCCTCCTGTAAGAGTATTTAGTGTACCTGATCCATCAAATATAATACCAGGAACTCTTGTATTATTAAGTTCAAATTCTAATGTTGATTGTTTTTTAAACAATTCTTTTTGTTCTTTTTTTGTTAGATATGAACCATGATCTCCATACAATACATAAACTGTATTAGGATCATTTTTCATTACTTCATATAAATCACCTAAATAATCATCAACATATTTCATATATGCTAAATATCTATAAAGCATTTTATTTTTATACCCAAAAGTATTGTATTCTTCTTCTTTAGGATTACCTACAAATGGTGTATGACTTACTGTCATTATTTGGTAAGACATAAATGGAGCAGTTAGAGATTTAGTTACTTCTTTTTCCCACTCTATTACAACTTTATCATCTACCCATCCATTTATATAGCTTGTTGGATCTTCATCTTCACTTTTATGAGTATTAACATATTCTTCAAGTGAATAAAATTCATCATAGCCAAACATTACTGTATGGACTAATTGTCTATTATAAAACTCTTCTAAATCTCCATGAAACGAATAACATGTTGAATTATATTTTTCTTTAAACATATCGGCTAGTGTTTGAAAATCATAATTAGCTCCATTCTTTTTACTAACCTTAAAATCCCAGTGTTGTGTATTTTGTCCTTGGGGATTAACACCAGTATTAATAGCAATTTCCGCATCTGCAGTTTTTCCCTGACCAGCTGATGTATAGAAGTTTGATAAATAATAAGAATTATTATCATCAATAATCTTATTTAGATTTGGCATTAATTTGACGCCATCATATTCTAAATCTATACAATAAGTATTTAGTGATTCAAGTTGAATAATCTTTAAGTTTTTACCACTTAAAGAGCCCATATAAACTCTAGAATCAGAATTTTCTTCATCTAAAAAGTTTATATAATTGCTATCATTTCTATTAAATTTATTTACTTTAACTGTAACTTCATCATCTTTATATTTGTTTCCAGAATAATAGAAATTCCATCCACAAACTTCATATAAATAATAGTTATAAACACCAGTATTTTGGCATCCATATAAAGCTAAATCTGAATTATATGGCCAGTTTTTCTTTATTGATAATCTAAAAGATAAAGTCATTGCGAAGCTTAAAGATATAGCAAGAATACTTGATGCGACCTTTTTGCTTGTTGTATGAGATTCTCTTTTAGCATTAAATATTTCTTTTTTTCGGCATATTAACGCTATTACAATAAAGATAACGCCAGGTATTAGAATTAAAAACATACCAGATGTAAATAATTCTACAAATACTTGTTTAGCTACATTTACTCCTAATTCTCCAGCGGGGTTTTTAGTTAATGACATTTGTCTAAAACTAAAGAACGTGAAATAATATCTTGAGTATACCATTAAAGCATATACTATAACTGATAAAACAATTTCACAAATACCTAATGTATATATTCTTCTATAAGGTCTTCTTACAAAGATGAATATAAATAAACAAATAATCGATAGAATTGATATATTACCAATTAGAGATGTAAATTCACTCTTAAATGTTCTTTTAAACGGAACAATGTATGGATTAAATGTTTGAGTTGTAAGTAAATATGTTTCAAATAATAGTATTAACATGAATAAAGAAATAAAGATAGTTTGAATAACTATTGCTTTATTTATTTTCATTACCTCGCCTCCAACCTACTCCTTATATCAGTATTAGTTAAGTATTTAACTATTTCAAGTCCAAACTCTATAGAAAAATACATGCTTCTTGCGGTAATGTAATTAGAACATCTTGTAACACCTGTTTGCATATATTTTCCATCAATATATTTTTCAAAGCCTGGATAACATGAAAATTCTTTATCTTTAAGTTGTTCTCTAAGTAAGCTAGGTGCAGCACAAATACAAGCTATAAGCTTATGTTTATTATCAAATCTTTTGATTGCTTCATAAACTCTAGCATCATTAAACAATGAATTCATTACTGCACGGCCACCAGGAATAACTAAAAAATCATAATCATCAAATATAATATCATTATAAAAATCCTTTACAATGATTTTATGACCATATTGAGTTTCTAAAACCTCATCATTACTCATATTTACTTTTACAATATCGATACCACCTCTTCTAATTACATCAATAGTAGATAATGCTTCTGTATCTTCAAAATAATTATCAAGTAAAATTAATCCTTTCATATGGTCCTCCTTAAAATTCAAGCATTATAGTTGTTGGGCCTAAATTAGTAAATGTTACATTCATATCGGCTCCAAATATTCCTTCTTCAACTTTAATGTTGTATTCTTTTCTTAAAATTTCATTAAAAGCTAAATATAATTCTTTAGCACCATCTTTAAGTGCACCACTAAATGAAGGCCTGTGCCCCTTTTTAGTATCTGCATATAAAGTAAACTGTGAAATGGATAAAATAGATTCACCCATATCTAAAATAGATAAATTAAGTTTATCATCACTATCAGGATATATTCTTAAATTAGCTACTTTATAAGCCATCTTTTTAACATTTTCAATAGTATCATCTAAGCCAAAGCCTACAAGTAACATATATCCTTTATCAATTTGTCCATTTATTTTTCCTTCAATTTCAACTTTTGCATCTTTTACTCTTTGTACTAAAACTCTAATTGTTATCTCTTTCTACTTGCATTACATATTTAATCTTGTTAATGTTAGCTATTAAGGTATCTAATTCCTCAATATTTTTAACCATGATTTTTATTTTTGTAACTACAAGTCCATCTTCTTTTTGATTTGATTGAAGTTGTAAGATTGAAGAGTTTGATGCATTGATTGTTGAAATTAAATCCGCAAATATAGTATTATTTTCAGATAATATCTTTATTCTACAAGAATATTTTCTATCACTATTGCCTTCCCAAAATACTTCAACGAATCTCTTTTTATCTAATTCTTTTATATTTTTACAGTTAATAGAATGTACTATTACTCCATTACCTTTAGAAATATAACCTACAATTGGATCACCTGGAATACAGTTACAGCAATTACCAAGTTTAACATCGGCATTACTTACACCTGAAACTATAATACCAGTAGATTTATTTGCTTTTTCTATTCTTTGACTCTTTAAGATTTGTTTTTGTAAGTTTTCTTCATAGTGATATTCTTTACCTAAAAGTTTAGCAACAACAGTTTTAGGTGAAATTATTTTCTTACCTATTTCTACATATAAATCATAAATATCTTCAATGCCTTGACGTTGGAAATGTTTTCTAATAAACTCACTAGTTATTTCAGTATTAACCTTTTGAGCAATTATTTCTTTTTCTAATTCTTCTTTTCCTTTATCAATTAATTCATCTCTATATTTATTATTCAAGAAATTCTTAATTTTTGCTTTTGCATGATTAGTAGTAACTTTTTTAAGCCAATCTTCTGATGGGCCAGCAGAATTCTTTTGAGTTCTAATGTTTACTACATCACCTGTTTTAAGAGGTGTATCAAGCATAACAATTTTATTATTTATTGTTGCACCAACTGCATTATTACCTACATCTGTATGTATTTTATAAGCATAATCTAAGGCAGTTGCTCCACTTGGCAAGGCAACAACTTCTCCTTTTGGGGTAAAAACATAAATGTTTGTATCAAGTAAATCTGTTTTAACAACATCAACGAATTCATGAGCGTCCTTATTAATGTCTTGATCTTTTGATAGCATTAATAATTCACCATACCATTTTAGTTTTGTTGCCATTTCAAATTGTACTTTATCTTTTGAATATGTTTTGTTTTCTTTATAAGCCCAGTGTGCAGCGATACCTACTTCAGCTACATCATCCATTGCTTTAGTTCTTATTTGTATTTCAAATATTTCTGAATTTACACCTACAACTGTAGTATGAAGTGATTGATATAGGTTTGGTTTAGGTACAGCAATATAGTCTTTAAAACGTTTAGGTAGTGGTACAAAGTGAGCATGTATAATACCTAATGCTTGATAACATGTTTCAACCTTATCAACTATAATTCTTATTGCTAATAAATCATATATATCATCAAAATCTCTATTCTTTTCATACATCTTTTTATAAATTGAATAGATATTTTTAATCCTACCTTTTATTTCATATTTTTTTAGTTTTATAGTTTTAAAATGTTCTTCTAAGGCAGTAATCATATCATTAATTAATTTTTCTCTTTCTGCCTTTTTAGCATTAATTAAATTTGAAATATGATAATAAATATCAGGGTTTTCATAACGTAAAGCTCTATCTTCTAGCTCAGCTTTAATTTTAAACATACCAAGTTTATGAGCTAGTGGAGCATAGATTTCTAGTGTTTCTTTTGCTTTTCTAATTTGGGCTTCCCTTGGCATAGCATCCATAGTGCGCATGTTATGTAATCTATCGGCAAGCTTAATTAAGATAATTCTTATATCATTAGCCATTGCAAGTAACATCTTTTGATGTGTTTCAGCTAATGCTTGTTCTTTAGAATCGAATGTGATTTGATTAATTTTTGTAACACCTTCTACTAAATAAGCTATATCTTCACTAAAGTTAGTTTTAATATCTTCAAAAGATGCTTCAGTATCTTCAATTGTATCGTGTAATAGGGCTGCGGCTATTGTAACTGGTTCAACAGATAATTCAGATAAAATATAAGCTACAGCAAGTGGATGAATTATATAAGGCTCTCCACTTTTTCTAAATTGACCAGTGTGCTTTAAAAAAGCATAATTATATGCCCTATTAATTAGGTTTAAGTTTTCATCTTTTTTTAAATATTTTCTACAGCTTTCAAGTAAATCATCGATTGTTACGTTTTTTACCTGTGACATAAAAATCACATCCTTTATTCTAGTACTTTAAAATTGATTCTATATTCTTATGGTTTAATAAATCTCTTCCCTTTAAATCAACTAATTCAACAAGGAAAATAAAACCAACTACTTCTCCTTTGCTTTCTTCAATAAGCTTTTTAGCGGCATTTACTGTACCACCTGTAGCAAGAAGATCATCAACAATTAATACTTTATCATTTTCATTAATTGCATCTTTATGAATACAAATTGTATTTGTTCCATATTCTAAGTCATATTTAACTTCTATTGTTTCTCTTGGAAGCTTACCTGGCTTTCTAACAGGAACAAATGGTAATTTTAATTTAGAAGCAACCGCACATCCAAATAAAAAGCCTCTTGCTTCTGGTGCAGCAATTTTTGTTGCTCCAACTTTTTTAGCATAGTTAACCATTAAATCAATTACATAGCTATATGCCTCACCATTATTTAGTAATGGTGTAATATCTCTAAATAGAATTCCTTCTTTTGGAAAATTTGGAATATCGTAAACATATTTTTTTAAATCCATAAAAAATCACTCCTAACATTTAAATTATACATTTTTTACTACTATTTTTCTATATATTTTATATAAAAAATATATAAAAAAAGGCAATTTTTTTGCCTTTTTATTCTAATTTTGATAATTTTCTTAAATTTAAAACATATCCATTAATCTTTTTACCTTGTAATAAAACTATTTTTTTATTAGCTTCAGGTCTGATTTCAAAGCTTGTTTTATTATTGTGAATTATAATATCGCCAAAGCAATAATTAGGTATTTTAGTTAATTTTGAAATGAAGTCAACAAACTCTTTTGGCTTAACCCCATCATTTCTACCTAAATTAAGTTGATAATATGAAAAAGATATAGTTTTACCGAATTTATCTTTTCTATTATGTTCTTTATTTTTCCTTTTATATGGTTCTTCTATTTCAATTTCTTTATATTCTTTAACTTCTTCATTAACGATTTTATCAATTAAAGCATTTAAAATATCTATACCATCATATCCTTCAGCAAGTAATTTATTAATAATAGGTTTATATGTATTTTTCTTTTCAGAATTATCAATTATTTCTGTAATTTCTGAATATATTTTCTTTTGTTTTTGTTTAATAATTTCATCAACTGAAGGTATTAAAGCTTTTTCCATTTTACTTTTTGTATAACGCTCAATTTCAGCTACTCTATTTTTACCCTTACCAGTAACAAAACTTAAAGACATACCACTTAAACCAGCTCTACCAGTTCTACCAATTCTATGAACATATGATTCATCATCTTGTGGTAAATCATAGTTAAATACAGCTTCTACCCCTTTAACATCAATACCACGAGCAGCGACATCAGTAGCAATTAATATTTTTGTTAAGCCACATCTAAATGAATTCATAACTCTATCACGTTGCATTTGTTTTAAATCACCATGTATTCCATCAGCTTGATAATCATGTTCTTTTAGGGTAGTAGTTAATTCATCTACCATACTTTTTGTATTGCAAAAAACCATTACGGAATTAAATGAATAAAAGTCAAGTAGTCTAATTAATAGATCAGTTTTACTTGATTGTTTTACCTCATAATATAATTGTTTTGTCTTATCAACAGTTAGTGTTTTAGATTTAATAGTTATATTAAATGGGTTATTTAAATATTTTTTACTAACACGTCTAATTTCATCTGGCATTGTTGCTGAAAAAAGGGCTGTTTGCCTATTTTCTGGCGTAGTTTTAAGTACTGTTTCAATATCTTCAATAAAGCCCATTTTAAGCATTTCATCAGCTTCATCTAATACTAATATTTTTATATTAGAAAAATCTAAATTGCCTCTATTCATATGGTCGATTATTCTACCTGGAGTACCAATAACAATTTGTGGTTTACTCTTTAAATCTTTAAGTTGTTTATCATAACTTTGTCCACCATAAATAGTAGCTAGTTTTATTTCACGATTAAATTTTAAAAGTTTTACATATTCTGCATATACTTGTAAAGCTAGTTCTCTTGTTGGAAGCATTACTAAGCCTTGAATAGTTTTTGATTTAGAATCTATTTTTTCTATCATAGGTATTGCAAAAGAAAAAGTTTTGCCAGTACCTGTTTGAGCTAAACCAACAATATCTAATCCTTCTAGCATTTTAGGAATTGCTTCATTTTGAATATCAGTTGGTTCTACAAAACCAAGTTCTTCTATTGCTTTTTTAGTTCCAATAGAGATATTCATTTCATTAAATAATATTTTTTCCATATAATCACCAAACCCAAGTGATTATAACATAATAATTATATTATTACTATGTAAAATAAATAAAACACACTAAAAAAGCGTTTTTAGTGTGCTTATTTCTTCTTTTTTGGCATTTTTAATAGGCCAATAATTATAGAAATTATTGCTAAAGCTATTAAACATACTCTAATAGCTGTTAGTAAATATTTATCAAATGGTTGATCAAAGAATATATAAGTACCTAGAGTAATTAAAAATATATTAAAGTACTTAATTAAGCCATTTAACAAGCTACTTTTAAATATCTTTACTCCTCCATTAGAATGATATCCTCTAACTATTTCTACTAAGCCAAATATATAAACAACTAGACCAATAGTTCTACTTATATTTAAATGTTTTATCTCTTTATTTGTAACAAGTACAAATCCTAAAAATGCAATTAAACATAATTCAAGTAGAGTAAGCAAATTAATCCATTTTGATTCTTTTTTTCTAAATGTATATGGTAGTAAGAATAATACTGAATAAACAATAATACCTATACCTAAAATTATATTTGCTCTATCAAGAATAAAATCTTTTGGCCCATCAAATAATGATAATATTAAAAATACTATGCATACTAAACCAAATATTTCATAAAAAATATAAAATATTGTCTTTTTTATACCTTTTTTCTTAACATCATCATTTGCAACTTTTTCATTTTCAACTACTTCATCATTATTTTCTTCATTAATAATTTCTTCGTTATTATTTTGCTTTTTCATTTATTAAATCCTGAATAGCATCCTTTATATCACTTCTTTTAAGTGAATAATCAAGTGTAGCTTCAACAAAGCCAACAACTGAACCTATATCATAACGTTTACCTGTAAGTTCATATGAATATATATCCCTTGTTGCACCTAAACGTTTTATAGCATCAGTTAATTGTATTTCATTACCAGCACCACGTTCTTGTGTTTCAAGATATGGGAAAATATCTGGTGTTAGAATATAACGACCACTTATAGCTTTTTTACTTGGAGCTTCTTCTACTTTTGGTTTTTCAACTAGATCAATAACTTTACTAAGTTTTTCATCATCAATTGTTTTACAAATACCATAACTAGAAACTTCTTTTAAAAGTACTTGTTTAACACCTAAAATAGGAGAATCAACTTCTTCATAGGCATCAATTAATTGCTTAATTGCGGGTTTTCTACACATCCATAAATCATCACCTAAAAGTAAGGCGAATGGTTCACTACCAACAAATGATTTAGCACATAATACAGCATGTCCTAAACCTATTAATTCTTTTTGTCTTACAAAGAAAATATTAACCTTATCTAATAATGAAGTAATTTCTTTAAATTCTTTATCTTTATTTTTTTCTTTTAGTTTAAATTCAAGTTCAAAATTTCTATCAAAATGGTTAATGATAGAATTTTTATTTGCACTAACAATTATTAAAATATCAGTTATACCTGCTTCTACACATTCTCTAACTATATATTCAATAGTTGGAGTATCAACAATTGGAAGCATTTCCTTTGGAATAGCTTTTGTAACTGGTAAAAATCTCATACCATATCCTGCAGCAGGAATTACAGCTTTAGTAACTTTTTGCATAAAATCTCCTCCTATACATGTTTTTGACTACCCCTAGTCATCATTGGGCTATTTACTATTTCATCAAATTCTTGAGCTTTACCAAATAAATATCCTTGATAATAATCAACTTTTAATTTAGATAAACGCTCAAATGAATCTTTATCTTCAATAAATTCACATAAAACTTTAAATTGTATATTAGCATATTTTTGACCTTTTTTACCAAGTTCTTTAATATTACCTATTATATCATAAACTTGTTCATTTTCTTTTGCTTTCTTTACTAAATCGCCATCAATTTTAACAAGTTCAAAGGCATTTGTTTGGAAATATTTCATACTAGTTTGTCCAGCACCATAATCATCAATGGCAAAATCAAAGCCTTTTTCTTTAAGTTCAATTATCTTATTTAATGCTACTTCTTCATTTTTAAATTCATCTTCTTCAGTTATTTCAATAACAAATCCACTAGGATCCATATCATATCTATCAAATAAGTTCATTAAATCACTAACAAAATGCTTATTTTCTAGACAGCTCATTGAAATATTAAAAGTAATAAATGACTTACATTTCTTTCTATCAACATTTATTAACATATTTTCCCATAGATATGAATTTATTTCATATTCTAATCCTGCATCTCTAGCAATTTCTAGAGCAAGAGGTGGAATAATATAATTACCTTCATACCACCAACGCATTAAGCATTCCATTCCTTTTATTTCATAATCTGTTGGTTTGTTTTCTTCATTAAAATCAGCATGATTAGATACAATTGGTTGGAAATAACTCTTAATTTTTAATTGTTTCTTTAATCTATCTAATAATTCTCTTTTCTTAAGTTCATAATCTTTCTTATTATATGATTCTTTAAGTTTGTTAAATTCTATTACTTTAAGTTCTACTTCCTTCATTAATTCCATATCTTTAATTAATTGGTTACATAAAACTTTTGCGGTTTCACCTAATTCAAAATCAAAATCAAATATTTTAATATTTTTATTTTTTTGTTTTGCTTCCATATATTTAGGATATAATTCTTTAATATTTTCTTTAAATGCTCTATCTTTAACGTAATTGTTAAGTATAATAAATGGGACAAATAACAATCCACTAACAACAATATTAATAAATACAATTAAAATCGCAAAGTAATTATCAGTAATTCTATAAGCATTATAGAAAATTACATCGTAATTACTAATGCCATTTGAATCTAAATTAAATCCTAAAAATAGGAAATAAGTTGTAATTGTTGTAACAATAGGAATAATTAATGTAGGTATTATAGAAAATGGATTAAGTATTAAACTATATCCATAATGAATTGGTTTAAATAATCCAAATGCAGATGTAGGTAGTGCTGCTGCACCATAAATCTTATCTGTTCTTCTTTTACTAAATATAATTAAACTTATTGCTAAACCTAACATCATTGGTATAAATATAAATGCCACCATAAAGTTAGGATTAATAATCCCCTCCATTTGTGCACCACTAAGTGGTTCATCAATACCTATACCAAAAAATAAACAAACAAATGTAATAAATGCGTATATAACGCCATTTAATAAATCAATATGAGCGTGTTCGAATATATAAATAAATGGTTTAGCGATTAGATCTATTAAGTGTCCATCAGTAAATGGTTGTATAATCGATAAAACAGCAAATGTAGGTATAACAACTGCTAAGAATGGAAGTAGTAAGTGTAGAATTAATATAACTGTTTTTTTCGCATCAGTTGTATATACTTTATATTTTATTTTTTTATTGTTAGTAAAATATGAAAATACTTTAACTGTAATAAAACTATAGAAAATACCTAAATATAAATTTTTAAATCCAAAATTTAATTCAAGACCAGTTTCATTATTTATACTACCAGATAATAAAAATACACAGAATATTGCCGTTATGATTGTTACAGTCATAACAGGATAACTAGTAATTTTATCTTTCATATATTTATATGTAAGTATTATAGTAAAAAATAAAGTAATAATGCCTATTGTAATTTCTACGCCACCATTTAAAACACTGCTTATTCCATTATCATTAATGAAATTTTGATATGAATCAATTGGTAAATTTAAGAGTATAGAAAAAATAACACCTAAAACAATAATTGGTAGTGTCATTACAATTGATTTTTTTAAGCAACCTAAAAAATTACTATTAATAAAAAACTTATTCATTTTATAATATGGCTCTTTTATTAATGAAATAAACTTATTGGAGTGTTTAGTTTCTTCTTCTATGTTATTTATTCGTTTGCTATTCATTGATTTTTGCATAAAAACTAAACCTCCTTATTACATAATAAAAGATGCCTAGAAATAGTCAAGAACGAAGTTCCTGAAAGATTGGTGGCCTCTTACTTATAAATTAGGATTCTAGTAACACGACTAGCATTCACACATCATAAGTCTTAGCCCCTAATAAGTAAATGTTTGGGTTCCGCATGTTTTCTAGGCACTTATATTATACCATTTATCCAAATGAAAATCTATATAATAAAATTATATATATTTTATATGCAAAAGAAAAAGGCTCATATAGAGCCTATAATTCTTATTTTAAAGCATCAATTAATTCAGCTTTTTTCATTTTTGAATATCCTTCGATATTCTTATCTTTAGCCATTTCTTTTAATTCAGCAACAGTTAAGCTATTTAAATCAACTGCAGGAGCTTTAACTTCTTCTTTAACTTCAGCTTTTTTAGGAGCAGCCTTTTTAGGAGCTTCTTTTACTTCAGTTTTTTCAGCTTCTACTGATTTACCGCTTGCTTTAGCAGTAGCAACCTTTTCACCATTGTTAGCTTTCTTAGCAGCTTCAATTAAATCTTTGAATCCTTCTTTATCAAAGATAGCAATTTCAGCTAATACTTTTCTATTAACTAAAATGTTAGCCTTGTTTAATCCAGAGATTAATAAAGAGTATTTGTAATCATTTGCTTTACAAGCAGCATTGATTCTTGAAATCCATAATTTTCTAAATGCTCTTTTCTTTTGCTTTCTATCTCTATAAGCATATGCTAATGAACGCATAACTTGTTCATTTGCTGTCTTATATAAAGTTCTTTTGCTTCCAAAATATCCTTTAGCTAATTTTAAAATTGCTTTACGTCTTCTTCTTGTTGTGTATCCACCTTTAACTCTTGGCATGACTATTTACCTCCTAGTATAAACCCTTAATTCTCTTGATATCGCTACTTGAAATAGTAGTTTCTCCAGATAATTGACGGTTTTGTTTTGTTGTTTTGTTAGCTTTTAAGTGTCCTGTATAAGCATGGTGACGCATAACCTTACCTGTACCAGTTACCTTAATTCTTTTTGCTAATCCACGATGTGACTTTTGTTTAGGCATAATTCTCTTCTCCTTCTTATTTTTCAATATTTGGTGCTATGACCATAAATAAATTCTTACCTTCTTGTTTTGAAGGTACATCAATTTTGCAAGCATCTCCAACCATATTTAGTAAATCATCAATAATTGCTTTACCAAGTTCTGGTCTACCTGCCAATCTACCCATTAATCTTACAGATATTTTAACCTTATCACCATCAGCTAAGAACTTTTTGCAAGCTTTAGCCTTTGTTTCTAAGTCATGAGTTTGAATTGTAACGCTAAGTCTAATTTCTTTTGTTTGAACAACTTTTTGATTTTTCTTATTTTCTTTTTCACGCTTTTGTTGATCAAACTTGAATTTGTTGTAGTCTAAGATTTTAGCTACAGGTGTTTTAGCGTTTGGAGCAACAACTAATAAATCCAAATCTAATTCATAGGCTTTATTTAGTGCATCAGTTTTTGACATGACACCTAATTGTTCTCCTGTATTAGATATTACTAATAATTCCTTAAATGGAATTGCTTCATTTACTAAATCACTATTTTGTTTTTTAACCGGTTTAGAATTTACTGGTATTATAGAAATCACTCCTTTTATTTTTTAAAATAAATAAAGCGGACACAAAGCCCGCTATAAAATCTTAAAAAATATTTAATGACTTTTTTACCCATTCCTTCAGTAATCGGGTGAAAGCGATGCTTTTCTTTCCATTTTATTTAATTCCTGTATTATAATAATACTTTTTCAAGTCATTGTCAAGCATAAATACAAATATTATTAATATTTTTTTCGTTTTAAGCAAAATTATGACTTAACGCATATATTATAGCATATATATTTATTTAGTCAACAAAAAAAACAATTGCTATTCTTAGGAAAATTCGCCAGATACTTTCCTAAGAATTTCATCCGCCAAAATGAAATAGCAATTGTTCTTTTCTTTTATACTATATATCAGTCAAGAGAAAAAGTGACTGTCCTATTAAAATTAGGAAATAGTTTAGTTAGCTATTCTTTCTTTTTCAAATTCAACTAAAGATAATACATGCCTACCATAGCCTCGCTTTTGGTATGCAGGAATTAAATACATACTATCAATTTCATTATCGATAATAGATACTGTTCCAATAGTTTCATTTTTACCCTTTATTACAATTTTGTATAGGAATGATGATTCAATATCAGATTTAATTTTTTCATCTGGAATTCTTAAAGTAGATTCCATACCACTACTATTTATGTAATGTGGGAATAATTCTAATACAATGTCATTAATTATTTTGCAAATTTCATCGTATTCATCCATTTCTGCTTTAACAATTATTAGATCGTCCATGAACTTCTCCTTTCCTATGTATTAAGTGATTCATCTATCACTTACCTATATTTTATCATATGTAAGCATTATTTTCAATACTTTAATTATAATTTTTTTAAAATTATAATTAATTTCTTAATTATGAAAATATTTTCATAAAAAAAGTAAGCTGAATTTAATCAACTTACTTAAAATCTTTTTTCGTATAATAAATTGTAATTATAAAGCCTAATAAAACTATCAAAAAATAAATAGTTATATTGTTTAAAAAATACACTTTTACTTTTGATTCATCAACAACAAGCGTTGGAAAAAAATAGTTAATAATATATACTAAGCTATTCTTCTTAACTGTTGTTGTAGTAAATATTTTCATAGCCCAAAATAAAACTAAAACAATAAAGCATGATAATACATTTTTAAATATTTCTATTAGTAAAATACTTACAAAAAGTAAAAATAATCCATTTATATATATAAGTAAAAAATCGCCTATAAAAGAGATTTTTATCTTATAATATCTTAGAAATATTATTGGAATAATATTAAAAATAGCAAATGATATATAAATATAAAATAGTTCAAATAATGCACCACATAATAGTTTAGATAAAATGATTTTATATCTATCTACTCTAGGGATTAAATATAAATCATACGAATTAGAAAACATAATAGATAAGAATACACTTAGAAGCCCAAATATTGCGATTAAAACATTATATGATCCAGATACATATGATTTATAATATTCTTTTTCAAATAATATTTTACTTGCTGTACTTGATAAAAAATTAGTATTAAACATAAAAGAAATAAATAGAATAATAAAACTAATTGATAAAAAGAAAATAGATTGCTTTGATAGTACATATTTAAAATTTATACCAATAAGCTTAAGAAATTTCATTAACTTCTCCATTAATAAATTCATATTTATCTATTTTCCATCTTTGAAATAACTTTTTATAATGAGTTACAACTATTATAGTTTTGCCTTTTTTATTCTTCTCTTTTAATAATTTAACTAATATATTTATTGATTCTTGATCTAAACCATTAGTTGGTTCATCTAAAACATATAAATCTTTATCTTCCATCAAAAGCTGAATTAGTGCTACTTTTTGTTTATTTCCTTTTGAAAGTGATGAAATATATTGATTTTTATCCATATTAAATAATTCTAAATATTTTTCATAGTTACAGTTTTTAGATAAATATGATAAATCTTTTAAGAATTCCTCTATAGTTATATAGTCAGGTAAAATTGTTTTTTCTGGCATATAACAATAACTATTATAACCCCTAATTATTTTACCTTTTTCTTTATGAATTAAATTTAATATAAGCTTAACTGTTGTAGATTTACCACTTCCATTATGCCCAATAAATATATTAAATGTACCATCATTTATTTTAAGATTAACATTTTTTAATGCTTGCTTTTTTCTATAATAATAATTTACATCTATAAATTCAATCATATATCCTCCAAAATAAAAACCGCTTATTTAAGAGATTAAACACTAAATTCATATTTGTTAATAAGTGAATCATCAATAGGTAATTTATAGCCATTATCATAGAAATTAAATGTATCTAATATTTCTTTATGGCTTCCAGTTGAATCACTATATTCTATTATTATAAAGCTTTCTTTTAATACTAGTTTTCTTTTATAACTAAGTTGTAATTTTAACTCTTTTTCCATAAATCCTATTATAGTTTCGTTAATATTATATTCTAAGCTATCAAATATTACATCTGTACTTTCTGTTTTTACTAAATCTACATATTTGCCTAAATTTATTCTATCAATTGTTATATTACTAAACTCTTTGTTTTCTAAAGACATTGTAATGCCAGATAATGTTTGATATGGGTTATATGCACACATACCTGATAAGGTATTATTATTTATATTTTTTGGATTATCTGTATTACTATCATAAATCACTTCAAATACGCCAATAGGAATAGTTAATATTTTATCATCTGATATTATTTCCATTTTTGCATTATCAAATAATAAATCTCCTTCTATTTTAGGTATTGATAAATCATAAACATACGCAACATATTTATCATTATCATATTTGTATGAATAATTAGTTTTCTTTATATTATTTAGTTTTAAGCCTAATCTTAAATCATTATCAATTATACTTATTTGACTTACTAAGCTTGTTGTATTATAAATATTATCTCTTGTAAAATATAATACTTGGCTAATTTTTCTATCTCCTCCACCTATAGAATAATTATTAGCCATATTAACTGATAAAACCTTATCTTTTTTCTTATTAGAACATGCGTTAATAACTAAACATATAATTAGCGCAAGACTGACAATAGATAGTATAATTATTATAACTTTTCTCATTTTTTAATTCTCACCTTCTCCATGCTATAATACTCGGTACCTACATTAAATATCTCAAATGCGCCTTTTTTTGTTCTTACCCAAAAGAAATATTTGCTTGCTACTCCTTGATCAATATAGCCTTCTCCTTTAATACTTATTTTAAGTATTGTTCCTGGGTCTACCTGTGTTTTTGTACTCCAATCAGTACGCGTTGTTTTAGTTGATGAACTTGAATAATCAATTTTTAGTTTTACATCTAAACCAGCTTTAAGCTTTTTTATATCACCTTTTAAGCTTACTTCAAGATTACCTGTGACATTAAAGCTTCTTTTTGATATTTCTTCTTCTTTGAATTCAAAATTATAAGTTGATGGACTGGTTCCTTCATTACGGTACATAAATATTACTCCTGCTGTATAGTATACTTTTTGATGTTTTGTAAATAAATATGTATTCCATCCTGAAAACTTCTTATTATCTACCTTTTCATAGTATCCATCTAGCGATTCATCATCCATATCAACTAATAATGAATAGCCATCCTCTTCAAATACAAGCTCTGGATATGACATATAGTCACCTCCACTAGCTTTTGCGGTATTTGTGCTTATAAATACAGTAAGCATTAATACCATAATTGTTAAAAATATTATTTTCTTCATTTTTCTACCTCCTTACCCTATATATACGTATAAACCCTATAAAATCTTGGGTAAAAAAACAAAAAAATGATTTTTATTTAAATATATAAAAAAAATAGGGTCTAATCGACCCTATTCAGATAATTTTTTCGTAAAATCCTTAAGAGGTATTGCCTTACTGAATAACCAACCTTGAGCTTTATTACATCCGTTTTCTTCAACGAATTTAGCTTGATTTTCAGTTTCAACGCCTTCACAAATCATTTCAAGTTCAAGTGTATTTCCTAAGTTAATAACTGATTTTAAGATATTAGATTGTCTAATTGATTCTTCAATGCCTCTAACTAAATCCATATCAATCTTTAATATATCAATATTAATAAATTTTAAAGAGTTTAGTGATGAATATCCACTACCAAAGTCATCCATTAAAATCTTAAATCCAAATTTTCTTAGCCTATCAACTATTTCAATTACTTCTGTTTCATTTAAAACAAATGCACTTTCAGTAATCTCTAATCTTAAATATTCAATAGGAATATCATATTTTTGAACTAATTTAGTAATATAACTATAAAAATCAATACTAAACAAATCTATTCTACTTACATTGACACTGATAGGAACAGCTTTTATCCCACTATCAAGCCAATTTCTAATAATTTTACATGCATTTTCCCATACAAACATATCAATATTTACAATAAAACCATTTTCTTCAAAAATTGGAATGTATTCGGCTGGGGCAATATATCCACGCTTTGGATGATGCCATCTAGTTAACGCTTCTGCAGAAATAATTTTTCTACTCTTTAAATCAAATACTGGCTGTAAGAATATTTCAAATTCATTATTGTCTAATGCTTTTTTCATTTCATTTGAAATATTATCATTTTCTATGATACGTTTTTTCATTCTAGCATCGCAGTAAATATGATTTTTAATTGCATTTCCTTCAATTTCTTTTACACCAAATTTAGTTTGTATAATAAGTGCATCAACTGATTCATAAACATCATCAACATTATAAATGCCATAATATAATTTAACTTGATATAATGGGAAATTATCTTTTACATAGTTATCAAGCTCTTCCATAAATTTCTTTTCATTAACAAATGCACTATTAAACGATACAGCGAAATCTTTGGTGTCTACTCTGCCTCTAAGCATACTCTTGCCGTTTTTCTTAATACCAGTTGAAACAACCTTTAATAATTCTAACGCTTTATCTTTTCCAAAGAAACTTCTAATTTCATCAAATTTATAAATTCTAATTATCATTAATTTATAATTTCTCTCATCATTAGAACGGAATAATTTCTCTGTAGCTTCAATGAATTTATTATTATTAAATAAATCAGTATCAGAATCATATTCAACTGCTTTCTTAAGCATTCTTTGATAATTATATTCATCGGTATCATCTGTAACTAATGCTCTAACATTAATTTCATGATCATTTTTCTTATATACACTAACATTAATTGAAATATGTCTTTCATTAAAATCACTTGTAATAACTCTAGTTTTAAAATTGAATGGTTCTGCATTTTGCCCATCAACAAGATTATTAGCATTTTCTAAAGTTTTCTTTGTAAGTAACAATTGTGATTCTGTTGGCAATAATTTATTAAGAGCGGATTTATCATTTTCACTATATCCACCAATTCTATAAATACCCTTACTTATATATTCACTAATTACATTTTTATCTTCAATTCTAAAAACACAAATACCACCATTTATATTGTCTAATATAGATGTAAGCATATCATTATTTTCTTTATAATCAGTTAAAACTTTTTCTCTTAATGTTCTATCGAAAATACATAATACAAACTTAAGTGCCTCATTATTTTCAATGTTCATAATTTGCGTAAATACAAATTCAAAAATGTGATCATTGTTACTGTCATCAAAATATTTAACTAAAGCGCTATGATGTTCATAATCACCTTTTGCTTGATTAAGTATCTTAATAATTTTTGCGCTATCCTCATTATCGAATTTTGCTAATAAATCTTGATAATTGACATTTCCAAAAATATCAAGTGCTTTTTTATTTGAAAATTCAAAGAATAATTCATCTCCATCAATTTTTAAAAACATAATTGATGCATCAATAGCATTTGAAACAATAAATAGTTTATTTCTATTTGTTTTTACCATATCTTCATATGCTTCAGCAATTCTAGTTTCAGAATATTTTATACGTCTATCTATTGACTTAACAAACGCAGATATATAATCAGTAGTTATAGGTGATGCAAGCAATGTAATTGTACCTGCTTCAACAATAGCCTTACGCATTTTTTCATCACCATTTTTATAAATAGCTGTTAGTGGTAGCAATTGAAATCTTAAATCAGAATACCAATCTTTAATCATTTCTACAGCTGTTTCATTTAGAATAAGTGTATCAACAATAATAGAAAAAATATTTGTATGATTCTTTGCTAAATACTTATCAGCGTCACTACGAGTACTTGAAAAATGTAATTTGAATTCTTTATTTAGTGCTGTTTTAATTATCTTGCTGTTTTCATCAGTTGCTCCAACAACTAATATTAGTTGTTTAACCAATCCCATAATAACGCCTCCTTTACAAGTTTCCATTTAATTTATTATATCATATATTTTTTTAAAATATAAGCGCTTTCATTTATTTTTTTCATTTTTTTGCTATAAATATAAAAAACGCGTAATTTTTAGCTAATTATTTACGCGCTTTTATAAATTAATTCATAAATTTTTCAATATCATCAATTTCTTTAATTATTACACTACTTAAGTTTTTTCTACCATCTTTTGTAATTAAAATATCATCTTCAATTCTAATTCCAATTCTTAATTCTGGTATATATAAACCTGGCTCACATGTAACAACCATACCTTCTTTAAATTCTTTAAATTGGCCTACATCATGTACATCAAGTCCAAGTAAATGGCCTAGTGAGTGGAAATAATACTTATCAATATCATCTAAATTATCTATTATTTTTAAATCAAGTAATCCTTTAGCAAGTATATTTCTTCCATAGTTTTCATAATCTATTCTACTAACACCAGGAGCTAAAAATTCTATTGATTTTTTATTAGCCTCTAAAACTATAGAATATATTTTCTTTTGTATATCAGTAAACTTACCATTCTTAGGGAATGTTCTAGTAATATCAGATGCATAATTATTTTGAAGCGATCCTAAATCACATAATACTAAGTCATTATCTTTTGCTTCACTATTATTTGATTCATAATGAAGTATTGTAGCATTTACTCCTGATGCACAAATGGTTTTAAATGACTCACTAGTATTATGATATTTTAATCTCCATGTATAAAAAGATTCAATTTCATATTCATAAGAACATTTACTCGCATTTTTCATCATTTCATAAATGCCATCTTTTGTAATAGATATTGCCTTACATATATTTTCTATTTCAAAATCATCTTTTATCATTCTAAGTTTTGCAATATTATTATATAAACTTCTAACATAAATATTTGAATAAGTTTCTTTTATTTTTTTAGCATATATTTCATCTATTGTTTCAAAATTATTAATTGATTTTCTAGCTAAATTAAAATATACTGAATCAATTTCTCCGTAAATAGATTGATTACCTACATTTAAATATCCTGATAATACTCTATCAAAATCATTAAGTGAATAAACTGTAGAAAGGCCCGATATTTCTTCTATCTCATGACGCTTTAAACGTGGTCCTATCCACATTTCACGTTCTTTACTTCTTTCTTCAGTAAAGAAGAATTCTTTATAATTTGTTTCTCCTTTAACTAACATATAAATACAATTATCTTCATTTAAACCAGTTAAATAATAGAAATTCTTATTAACAATAAAAGGATAGTCTAAATCTTCTGAAATGTTTTTCTTTAATCCAGAGAATAGTAAGGCAACACTACCATTTGGAAGTGTTGCGATAAATCTTTCTCTTCTTTTAATAAAATAATCTTTCATTAGATTTTGTTTATAATCTCTAATACACTATTTTTGATTTCTTCTAACCTTTTAGTTGCTAAATTCATTGTTACTGCTTTTACACCAAAGTATACTTTTAATTTTGGTTCAGTACCACTTGGTCTTAAAATAAACCATGATTCATCATCTAGAATGTATTTAATAACATTTGATTTTGGTAAATCAATTTTCTTGTTGCTACCAGTAACTGTTTGTAATTTGTAATCTTCTTTAACAACAATACCTTTAATATCAACTTCATTATTTCTAAAATAATCCATTATACTTTGAATCTTTGCAGCACCATCTAATCCCTTAAGTACGATATTTTCTATACCTTCAATATAATAACCATATTCAGCATAAATATCATTTAATACATCAACTAAAGTTTTCCCTTGTGCTTTATAATAGTTGCATGCTTCACAAGCCATTAAGCTAGCTTGCATAGCATCTTTATCTCTTACTTTATCACTAACTAAGCATCCATATGATTCTTCAAATCCAAAGAAATAGTTACCTGTTTTTTCAATTAGTTTAGCTTGTTCACCAATGAACTTAAATCCAGTTAAAACTTCTTTTACTTTTAAACCATTTTTAAGTGCAATCTTACTTGGTAAGTTAGATGAAACTATTGTAGTAAATAAGTATGAGTTTTCAGGAATTGTCTTAGTATTTTCAAGTAAATATTTTAAGATGATTGAAGCTGTTTGGTTACCTGTTAGTAATACATATTCACCATTATGAAGTGGTGCAATACCTAATCTATCAGCATCTGGGTCATTAGCAAGTAATATATCAGCTTTTACTTTTTTTCCAAGTTCTATAGCTTTATCAAATGCTTGCTTATTTTCTGGATTTGCACTACTTACACTAGAGAAATCAGGATCATGTACCATTTGCTCTTCAACGCATAATACATCATAACCTAATTGTCTTAAAATTTTTGGAGCAAATACACTACCAGTTCCATGAAGTGGAGTATAAACTACTTTTATATTTTTATCATCATTTCTAAGGGAAATTTCTTTAACCATTTCTATGTATTTATCATCAACATCACTACTTACTGTATTAATAAGTGTTGGATTTTTTTCAGTTTCAATAGAGAAAATATCTTCTACGCTATTAATATTTTCAATTACTTGATCAGCAAGTCTTGGAACTAATTGGCATCCTTCACTATCATAAATCTTATAACCATTATATTCTTTTGTGTTATGACTAGCTGTAATCATTACACCACCTGTAGCATGTAATTCTCTAACAGCAAATGATAAATATGGTGTAGGACGTAATTCATCACATACATAAGCTCTAATGCCCATAGAGGCTAATACTTTAGCTGTTTCAATAGAGAATTCCTTTGAATAATGTCTATTATCAAAAGCAATAACACAGCTTGGATTATTTGATTGAGTTTTTAGCCACATACCAAATCCATAAGTTGCTTTTCTAATAATATAGATATTTAATCTATTTGTTCCAGCACCAAGAATACCACGCATACCACCTGTACCAAATTCTAGGTCGTTAGTAAATGCTTCCTTTTTTTCTTGATCTGTCATTTTTAGTAATTCTTCTTCAATTACTGGATCTAGATTTTTTTGATTAATCCATAATTCGTATTTTTCTAAATAGTTCATAATATCATCCTTTCATTTTGTTTATTTAATAAATAAACATAAAAATACATTTTAATTATAACTTTTATAAAGTATATTTTCAATAAAAATATACAAGTTGATTAATAATTAACAATATTTTTTACAAAAATCTTTTAATTTTTAAAAAAAACAAAAGAGGATTAAATCCTCTTATTATTTCTCATCTTTAAATTTAAGTGAAATATCAAGTGCTTTAAACGAATGTGTTAGAGCACCAACACTTATATAGTCTACTCCTGTTTTACAAACAGATTCTAATCTTTCAAATGTCATATTGCCACTTGCTTCTAACTTTTTAATTCCATTATTTATTTTTACACATTTACTCATTAGTTCATTATCCATATTATCTAGCATAATGATATCACATGGTGTTTTTAAAGCCTCTAAGAATTGTTCCATTGTTTCTACTTCAACTTCAATTTTACAATTAACTTTACCATAAACCATACTTACAGCTTTTGTAATAGATCCTGCGGCTTTAATATGGTTATCTTTAATTAAAACCATATCGCTTAAACCATATCTATGATTAGTACCTCCACCATCTTTAACAGCCTTTTTAGCAAAGAATCTTAATCCTGGAGTAGTTTTTCTTGTATCAAGCAATTCAGTTTTACCGCACATGTATTTTAAATAATTATTTGTAGTTGTTGCAATACCTGACATATATTGTAATAAGTTAAGTGAAGTTCTTTCACCCTTTAAAAGAGTTCTAGTATTACCTTTAATAGTTGCGATTAAATCACCTTTATTTACTTTTTCTCCATCTTGTTTATAAATCTTAAATTCAATGTTATCATTTATTAATTCAAAAGTTCTTTTACAATAGTTAATTCCCGATATAACGCCATTTTCTTTAGCAATAAACTCTGCATAAGATATTTCAGCTGGATCGATTATATTATCTGTAGTAATATCACCTTCTGGCATATCTTCATTTAATGAATTAAGCAAAAAATTATCAATTTCTTTATTAGTCATAGTTGTTTTAGTTGACTCTAAAGTGACAGCCAACAGACTCCTTTCTAGCTAGGGCAGCTTCAATAATCATCATTGCTGTAGTAGCCATATTTAATGTTTCATAATAATAATGAGAATGAACTAAAGTTTTGCTTAAGTTTTTAAAGTGTCTACCAATTATTTTTTTAGCTAACTCTAATCCTTCTTCAGTTCTAACAATACCTACATATTTATCCATTACATCTCTTATTTCACTTCTAATAGGATGGAAACTAAACATTTTATGTGTTACATCATAAGTTTTAGGTTCTCTACTAGGTATAGTTAAATCAGATTTTTTAATATCTTCAGCTATTCTATTACCAAATACAACACATTCAAGTAGTGAATTAGAAGCAAGTCTATTTGCGCCATGTACACCACTACATGCACATTCACCATTAGCATATAAATTCTCTAAATTTGTTTTACCATTTAAATCTACTTTTATTCCACCGTTACTAAAATGTTCTACAGGAGCTACAGGAATATAATCACGCTCCATATGTATACCATATTGTAGTACTTTATTATAAATAGTAGGGAATCTTTCTTCTAAGAATTCTTTAGATTGATGAGTTATATCTAAGTATACATGATCACTCCATGTATCATACATTTCTCTATAAATAGACTGGCTTACAATATCTCTTGGAGCAAGTTCTAATCTTTCATCATATTTAGGCATAAATCGCTCACCATCGACATTTTTTAAAAGTGCTCCTTCTCCTCTAACAGCTTCACTAATTAAGAATTTTTGTCCATCTTCTTCTGTGTAGAAACCTGTTGGATGGAATTGTATAAATTCCAAGTTTTCACATTTAACATTTGCTCTATAAGCCATAGCTATACCATCACCTGTAGCTATTTTTGGATTAGTTGAATTCTTATAGATAGCTCCAAGGCCACCTGTTGCTATAACTGTTCTACTAGCAATACAATCAAACATATTGTTTTCTTTATCAATTAAAACAGCTCCAATACATTTATTATTTTCAATTAATAAATCAGTAGCCATTGTTTCTTCAAAAATAGTTACATTTTCTTTTTCTACAATTCTCTTTTTAAGAGCACGCATTATTTCATGACCTGTAGCATCTCCACCAGCTCTTAAAATTCTTCTACCTCTATGTCCACCCTCTTGGGCAAGAAGTAAATGTCCTTCTTTATCTTTATCAAATTCAACACCAAATTCCATTAATTTTTCAATGTTACTTCCAGCTTCATATACTAAAGTTTTAGTAGCATCTAAATCATTTATATTGCTTCCAGCCTTTAAAGTATCTTCAATATGCTTTTTTAGTGCTTCATCATTTTTTGTAAGTTCAGCAGCAATACCACCTTGTGCAAGTTCAGAATTCGCAATATCTTTAGTATCTTTCATTACAATTGCGATTTTTATTTCTTTTGGTAGATTTAGCGCAATAAACATTCCTGCTAATCCTCCACCTAAAATTAAAACATTAAACTTTTTATCCATAATTACACCTTCTAACTTAATTCAAGCATTTTATCTAGTGCTTTTTTAGCTTTAACTCTAATATTTTCATCAACAGTTATTTCAAACTCTTCATTTTTTAAACAATTATATACATCTTCTAGTGATATTAGCTTCATAAACTTACATACTAAACATTTATTTAATAAATAGAATTTCTTATTAGGATTTTTCTTTTCAAGTTCATGAATTATACCCATTTCAGTACCTATAATAAATTCATCTTTATCAGATTTAGAAACATAATCAATTATTCCTTTAGTACTACCTGCATAATCAGCAAGACTAGCAACATCATATCTTGCTTCAGGATGTATTAAAACAAGTGCATTAGGATGTGCTTCTTTCATTTTCAATACATCACTAACAGTTAAATTATCATGTATATTACAATTACCATCCCAAAAATCTATATCATAGCCATATTTATTTTTAGCATATGTAGCAAGGTTTTTATCAGGACAATATAAAATCTTTTTATCCTTATAATGTTCTAATATTTTAAGTGCATTACTACTTGTTACACAACAATCAGATAAAGCCTTTATATCGGCATTTGTATTAACATATGAAATAATAATTCTATCAGGATTATTTTCTTTATATTTTATTAAATCTTTTGCTGTAATATCATTAGCCATCTTACATGGTAAGACTTTATGTGGCATTAATACTTTCTTTTCTGGTGATAAGATTTTTGCTGTTTCACCCATAAATGTTACACCACAAAAAACAATAATTTTTGCATCACTATTTTTAGCAATAACACTTAAATTATATGAATCTCCTAAATAATCCGCAACATCTTGCACTTCACCTTTTTGGTAATAATGAGCAAGAATAATCGCATTTTTTTCTTTTTTTAGTTTATTAATTTCTTCTACATAATTCATATACATCACCTTTAATATTATACCATATTGCTATGTTTTTTTAAACTATATTTAAAAAAGACTACATTAAATGTAGCCTTTAAAATTTATATTCCTTATTTTCTTTCTTTAAATCAGCTTGTTTTATTAATTTATCCTGTCTAAGTCTACCTACAACAATATATTTTGCTATATTAAATTTCTTGCAAAATATTTCTAATGATTTAGCTGAAAAATCATGAATAGAAACAAAGAAATCGTATTGTCCACCATCTATAATAGTGAAATTAGCAAATCTTTTTGCATAATCATCAAGCGGTTCATTTGCATATACAATTTTGAATAAATTTTTATGAATTCTATATGTGTAAGATAATTCTACTAAAATATTATATAAGAATAAATATGCATCATTTGTTTTATCATTAATTCCTATTATTACGCTATTTTCCCTTGGTAAGAATCTTACAAATGAAGCAATATTAGAATCTTTAATATAAGGTACTACCGCAACATTAATACCATTATTTTTTAATAATTCTATTATATTTTGATATTGATTTTTTTCTACTAATGTAAGCTTTTTTAAACCATCAACTATATTAGTATTTTCTTTATAATCATAGTTGTGACCTCTCTTATAATTAGTAATTGAATATGCATATGAAATAAATGCATTTTGTAATACCATTATTTTTTCTTCTGGTTTAAAGGCTGTATCTTTATAAATATTAAATAAATCATCTGATTTTAATAATTCAAGTGAATTAACCATCAATTTCTTTCTTAAATCATAAACTACATTTTCTTTATCAGTTAAGCTAATAGATTTATCAACTACTTTTTTTAGAAAATCTTTATCAAAATATTTTAACACTTCTATTTCTTTATGAATATTTTTATAATTCTCAATATCAATTAAATACTCTTCATATCTAGTTTGTAAATTCATCCAATTAACCACATCTGTGTTAAAGAATGAAGCAATCTTTTTAGCAACATCAACATTAAGATTAGCTTCTCCCTTAATTAGTTTATTTAGAGTTTTTAGTGGTATTAAAGTTCTAGTAGAAAATTCATTAATGCTAATACCTAGCTTATTAATTTCTTCTTCTAAAAATACTCCCGGATGTTTAACTTCTACTATATTAGCCATATATAATCCCCCTATTTATTCTTATTATATATTTCAAGTAATCCGTATAATGTTAAATTTTCAATTCTTTTTATATTATGCTTACATAAAGGTATAATAACCCCACTTAATCCTCCTGTAGCTATAATACTTACATTAGGATTATTAATCTCTTCAATAATTCTATCAATCATTCCATCAACCTGACTAGCAAATCCATATAATACACCAGATTGCATACAATTTATTGTATTAGTTGATAATACTTTTTTAGGAACTTGTAGTTCAACTGATGGTAATAATGCGGCATTATTAACTAATGCCTTCATTGAAATAGATACGCCAGGAGCAATAGAGCATCCTAAAAATCTATTATTTTTAACATGTATATATTTAGTTGCAGTACCTAAATCAATGACAATTGATTCATCATAATATTTCATTGCGCCTGCACTATCACAAATTAAATCTGATCCAACTGATTTAGGATCATCACATTTAGGTTCTATTCCTGTTTTAACACCAGGGCCAACAATAAGTGGTTCTTTTTTTAAATATTTTACAAATAACTTTTTTAATGCACTAGTTATAATAGGTACAACAGATGAAATAATAACATCATCTATTTTATATTCATCAAGCATGGTTTTAATTATCAAGTAATATTCATCAGTTGTAATATCTTTAACACTTTTAAATCTAAAAGTATTTAATATTTCTTTACCATCAGAAAATCCAAATAGTATATTTGAATTACCAACATCTACTAATAAAACCATTAGTGCACCTCCTAGTTATTATATTGTTCTTTATCTTTACTATATTTCTTTTTTTCTTCTTCAATTAAATCATCAATTGATTTTTTATTTTCATTTTCAATCATAAATGCATCAAAATCTTTAGTAAATCCTAAATCATTTTGATAAATTAATACTCTAATTAAGTATACTAATACAGGCGATAATACTACGCTTACAGCAAATTCAATTGCGAAGTTTGTTCCAATAACAGCTTTTATTACTGCCATTGCATTACCATAAATGCTTGTAAAGAATACTGAGGCTCCTACAATAAATAAGCCTGTGTTAATAATAGGGATTACTAATCCTGCAAGAATAACACCAACAGCAAATAATGTATTTTTACTCTTCTTGTCATTCTTTTTCTTTGCAATATTTGCAAATAATTTAAAGATTAATCCACTAACTAATCCCGCAAATCCTGTTTTTAAAATACATAGAATTATAGTTGCGGCTGGATTTACTGGCATAAAATATGCTAGTGTAGATGGAGCAACAATTACAACTATGCCCATAATTGCTCCCAAAATCATTCCTACAATAGGTCCATATAAAATAGCTCCCACTGCAATTGGAATTAGTGCCAATGTGATGCTTACGCTACCAAATGTCACATAATTAGATAGGAATTGCAACCCAACAACTAAACTTACTAGTGTCGCAATACCAACTAATTTCTTAATCATAATACTGTTTTTCATATTCAATTTCCCTTTCTTTCTAGGCCACGATGGGTCCCATAAGTAATCCTTTCGGATCCATATAAATTATAGCACATTACATATCTTTATTAAATAATAAAGCGTTTTTATAATTTTTTAGTTAAAAAATAGAATATTATTTACTTTAACTTGGTAAACTAATGCAAAAAATAGCTATTAACAATCATGAAAAAACATAGAAATAGCGCCATTATTTTAAATTGTAAATTTTTTTAATTTTTTTTCGATATTTTAACTTTAATTTAACATACAAGGTTTATTATATAAGTAGATAGTAAAAGTAAATATGGTAATTCGACTTATTTTATATCTCTCCCCCATATATCTTGAGTATTTTAGCAACTCCCCAATGCTTATCGTATTACCTAATTTACTATCAAAAAGAACTCATTTGAGTTCTTTTTTTGTTTTTGGTAAATTTTTTTATATATTTTATATAAATTTATGGTAAAATATAAGTAAAGGAGTGATACACATGATAAACATTATGGTCATTGAAGATGACGATTCAACTAGACGTTTAATACATTTTTTGTTAAAAGCTAATCAATTTACAGTTATTGAAGCTAAAAATGGTAATGAAGCACTTGACTTAATGAACAAATATGACATTAAGTTATTTATTGTTGACTTGATGATGAATGAGATGGATGGATTTGAATTTACTAAGACTATTAGAGATGGTGGTTCTACTACTCCAGTGCTTATTCTAACAGCAAGAACATCAATTATCGATAAGAGAAAATGTTTTGATTTAGGTGCTGATGATTATCTAACAAAACCATTTGAGCGTGAAGAATTAATCTTAAGAGTTAAAGCTTTATTACGTAGAGCAAAGATTAATACAAGTCATCAAATAACTGTTGGAGATATGACATTAGATTATAACGGCTTAAGTGTAACTAGAGGAGATACTGTTACAGTTATTCCTAAGAAAGAATTCTATTTATTATTTAAGCTTCTTTCTTATCCTGATCAAGTATTCACAAAAGAACAAATTATGAACGAAATATGGGGTATGGATACAGAAACTGATGAAAATACTATTAAAGTTCATATTAATAGAATTAGAAATAGATTCCCTGATTACCCATTTGAAATAGTAACAGTTAGAGGCTTAGGTTATAAGGCGGTAAAGAAAGATGAATAAAAAAGACAAGAAAAGTTTCTTTTCTGACTTTTCTTCTGTTGTTTTCATATCATTATTACTTACAGCTATTATATCAATATTCATAACTTATTTAGGACTATATTATAAAATAATTGATTTTAAGATATCAGATTTAATTCTTAGAATTTTATTAGCTTGTTTCTTATGTGTTATTGCGACTATAATCATTAGTGTTGTTGCTAATCACAATACAAAAAAGTATAATGATAAATTAGCTGATGCTATATTAGAAGCCGCAAAAGGTAATTTTAATTACAAATTAGATGTTAAAGAAGATTCTTTATTTTCTGATGTTTCTATAGCTTTTAATAAAATGAGCGATGAATTAAGCCAAATAGAAATACTTAGAAGTGATTTCATTGCGAACTTCTCTCATGAATGTAGAACACCAATTAATTCAATTTGTAATTATGCAGAATTACTTAATGAACCATCTTTAACTGAAGGAGAAAGAAATGAGTTTATAAATATCATTATTTCTGAATCAAAAAGATTAAATAAATTATCTGATAGTATTTTACAGCTTGCAAATATAGGTGTTAAAACATCACACTTTGAACCTACTGAATTTAGACTTGATGAACTATTAAAAGAAATAATAGTTGAAAACGATCAAAAATTTGGCGATATAGAATTAAAGTTTGCTATTGATGAAGTAACAATATTTGCTCGTGAAATACATATATATCAAATAATAAATAACTTATTAAATAATGCAATTAAATATACTAAAACCAAAATATTTATATCATTACACGAAGACGATAATATAATTAAATTCATTATTAGTGATGATGGTATAGGTATGAGTGAAAATACAATTGCGCACATTTATGATGTTGCTTTTCAAGCTGATAAATCACATAATAATGGATGTGGTTTAGGAATGAGTATAGTTAAAAAGATTATAGATTTAGAAGGCTATGAATTAGATATAACTTCACAGCTTGATAAAGGATCTACATTTGTATTAAAAATTGATAAAACAAAAGAAATAAAAAAGGCTTCGTAAAGCCTTTTTATTTATTCTTCATCTGTTGCAATAATTATCGGAATTATAACTGGTGTTCTTTGTAATTCCTTATATAAGAATCTAGATATTTCATCTTTGATTTCTTTTTTATAGTCATTCCAATTTACAAATTTATTTACTAACATTTTTGAGCTTACTGCCATAAATCCATCAATTATTCCTTCATATAAATCAGGATTATCTTTTAAGCTAATAAAGCCTCTAGAATAAACTTCAGGACCTGCAAGAATATTTTTTGATTTTGGATTTAGATTGGCAACAACTAATAAAATACCATCTTTACTTAGTTGTTCTCTATCTCTAATAACTACATTATTTACATCACCAGCAATAGCACCATCTATTAATATTTCACCAGCTGGGAAGCTTTCAATTTTCTTTTCCCTAAATCCACCATCAAATATTGCGAAATCGCCATTATCTAAAATAATAACATTATTAATATCAAAATGTATTTCATTAGCAATATCAATTAAAGCATATTGATGATTAAATTCTCCTTTAACAGGAATAACATATTTTGGTTTTAAAATATTAATCATCATTTTTATTTCTTCTCTTGTTGCATGACTTGTTTCAAGCAACTTTTTATTTAGAGTGTTAATTCTTGTATTTACTCTAGATAATAGATCAAGTGTTTTTGCGGCAAGCTTTTCAGATCCATCTGTAGGTGTAGTCATTGTAATTATTGTATCCTTACCTGTGATATTAATTAATCTATCAATCTTTTTACACATTCTTTGAAGCATAAAATATGGTTCATGTCTATCACCAGCAACTATTACAACCATATCATCATCATTGTTAGTATTTTTATCATCAATATATCTAAGTGATACTAATTTTTCTTCGGGTATTTTAATATAACCTAAGTTTATAGCAATATCTACTAATCTTTGTGTTTTTCTACCAATTATAGCTACTCTTTTATCATATTTTAAACTTACATCAATAATTTGTTGAATACGTCTTAAATCGTTTGAAAATGAAGTTATTATAATTCTACCTGGTGCATCTTTAAATATTGCATTCAATCGTAATAGTAATTCTTGATAACTTGAAGTAAGTAAATTTCTAGCACCATAGCAATCGCTTAAAAGGGCTAGAACTCCCTCATTTCCATATGTAGCTAGTTTATCAAAGCTAGTTCTATAATCATTATTTACATTTTGGTCAAATGAATAATCACCAGTATAAAGTATTATACCATCAAGTGTATTAATCGCAATACCAAAAGCCTCAGGTACACTATGAGTTAAGCGAACAAATGATACTTTAACATCATTAAAATCTATGCAATCATCTTCATTTACAGTATGTAATCTATAATTATCTAAATTCTTCTTCTCAATTAAAAAAGAATCTTTTACAAGTGCCATTGTAAAATTAGATGCATAAACATCTATATTAATCTCATCTATCATATAAACAAGTGCATTTATATGATCATCATGAGCATGGCTTAAGAATATTCCACATATTCTATCTTTATTTTCTTTTAAATAATGGTAATCAGGTATAATTGTATCAATGCCATAAAATTCTGATGGTGGTACTTTTATACCACAGTCTAAAACAAATATTTTATCATCAACTTCTACAATATATAAGTTTTTTCCAATTTCTCCTAAGCCACCTAGAGCTCCTATTTTAATTAAAGGCATAATTTATCTCCTTTCTAAATGAAATAAATACATAAAATATACTGTATATTTTAGCATCAAAGGAATCATTTTATAATTTATTTCATCATAATATTCTTTTTTTAGTTTATCTTTATAACTATTTATTAAATCAACATTCATCTTAAAAATAGTTTTAATATCTTTTTTTAATAAATCAGAAAAATCTATATCGTTAACAAAATATTTTTCAATATTTTTTGTTAGATATCTTTCATATTTTCTATGCTTTGAAAAATGGTATAACGGCGCTATTTTCATACCAGTAGCATGAGGAATAGTAAGCATATCCATAACAAAATGAAGAGAAAAGCCTAAATTATAATAATCACTTGACTCTATTGCTAAATCAAAATATTTAATTAAATTTGTATAAGCATTATCTGGATTCTTTTTGATTCTATTATTGAATGTATCAGTCTCTTTATCATATATAGCATAATGACTTCCTATAGTTTTATTAATATGATCAGGATCTACTACTCCTTTTAACAACTTATCAATTAAAGTGTTATCAGTTATTTTATATTCAGGATATTTATCATTAAAAATATCAATAGCTTTACGCATTAATTTCATATGTCCTTCTGAGTTCATATCGTTATCACCTATTTATATTATACTATTTATTATTATTTTTTTAAATAAAATAATAAATTAAAGCGTATACATGAAAAAAGCACTTTTAAAAGTGCCTTTTAATATGTTTTTAGTTTTTCTAGTGCTTCTTCAAAAGTTAAATTAACAAAATCTTGAGCATGAATTGTCTTACCATGCGCATCTTTTGAGAAAGCTCCAAGTATTATACCAGGAATAACTGATTTAACATCATTAGGTGCTTTAGGTCCACCTAAATTAGTTCTACACCAACCTGGATCAGCAAGGCTTATAGTTATATCACTATCTTTATATCTATATGCTAAATCGTTAGTGATTTTATCTAGTGCAGCTTTACTACCAGAATATGCTGGTTGTTCAGGCTCATGATTAATTCCGCTTGTTACATTAATAATATAACCTTTATCCATTTTCTTTAAGAAATGATAAGTAATAAATGTAGGTGCAATTGTATTAACCATAAATTGTGGCATAAAAGAATCATAACTAGCATTTAAAAAATCAGTTGCATAACCTATTTGTATACCTGCATTATTAAATACGATATCTACATCAACATTAATACTTTTTAACATATTATTTATTGAATCGATATCTTCTAGATTTGCTGCTCTTAAAATATATTTAACATTATATTTTTTTATTTCTTCTTCTATTTCTTTTAAGTTTTCTATTTTTCTAGCTTGAAGTACTAAGTTATATCCTTTACTTGCCATAAATTTAGCAATTTCAAATCCTACTCCACGACTTGCACCACTAATAAAACAATATTTTTCCATTTTAAAATTCCTCCTTAATTTTTTCTAATTTTTCTATTAATTTATCACAAAATTCATCAAACTCTTTATCTTCTATTTGACACTCTTTATGACTTAAGACATAATCAATTGTCTTTTTAATTCCATCTTTAAATAATATTTCTTGTTTAAAGTTTGGATTAAATTCTTTAACTTTTCTATTATCAAATATTACACTATTAGCTTTATCACCTATTAAAGTTCCTTCAAAATCTCCCAAATCCGCAAGTAATTTTGATGATACATAATATGGCTTTAATTCAACGTTTAATGCAGATGCAATATATTTATAAATATTATTCCAAGTTAATACTTCATCGCCTGTAATTTGATAAGCTTCACCTATTGCCTTACTATTACCAATTAATGGTACAAATAGTTTTGCGAAATCATAATTATTTGTCATAACCCATAAGGATTCTCCATCCCCATGAATTATAACTGGCTTATTTTCTAACATTCTTTTAACTACTTGATAACTTCCTTTACTACCATGCACTCCAAGAGGAACACTTCTTTCATCATATGTATGGCTTGGCCTAACTATTGTAATAGGGAATCCTTCAGTTTTATATTTATCTAAGAAAAATTCTTCAATAGCTTTTTTATCTCTAGAATACTGCCAGTAAGGATTTTCTAGAGGTGTTGATTCATTAATTATAAAATTATCAACTGGCTTTTTATAAGCTGATGCACTAGATATAAAGATAAACTGTTTTGTTATATCTTTAAATAATTCATAATCACGTTTAGCTTGATCCATATGAAAAATAATAAAATCACATACACAATCAAAACTTAATCCTTTAAGCTTTTCTTTAACTAGATTAATATCACCATTTATATCAACATTTATTTCTTTAATACCATCAAGTCCTATATTTCTATTTCCTCTATTTAATAAATATAATTCATGAATTCCTTCATTTAATATTCTTTTTGTGATTGCCATACTGATAGTTCCAGTACCACCAATAAATAATATTTTCATAACGTCACCTCAATAACATTTTACTAAAAAAAAGATACAAAATATATCAGATATTATAGGTTCATAACATAAAAAGACAAGTAAAAAGTTACTTGCCTAATATATTCTTATAATATTTATATTGATAATTATATTCTTTTTCATGCTTTATTGTTGTAGCTTCATCATGGCCAGGATATACTTTTATATTTTCATCTAAATTATCTATTAAATATACTAGTGAATTAGCCATATCTATTTCTGAACCTGTAGGTAAATCGCATCTACCACAAGACTCCTTAAACAAAGTATCTCCACTAAATAATTTATTATTAAATAAGTAACAAACAGATCCTTTAGTATGACCTGGAGTATGCAATACTTTTATATCATAATCATTTAATTTTATAACATCATCATTTTTAACTTTAATTATATTTAAATCTTTATAACTAAATGGCATATCTAAATTAAATGAATCATATAAGCTTAAATTAGAATACTTTAGAATTTCAACTTCTTTTTCATGTAAATATATTGGACAATTAAATTTATTAATTAAATAAGTATGATCAACATGCGCATGAGTTAAAAGTATTCCTAAAACACTTAAATTTAGCTCATTTATGCATTTTTCTATTTCTTCATAATTTCCACCAGGATCTACTATAAAACATTTATTAGAATCAATTATTAAATAAACATTCATATTTATAATGTCATTTGATATTATTTTTTTAATCATTTTTATCACCAATATGATTATATCATAATATATCTATATTATTAATTATCATTTTAGATATTATTTCTTTATATTTTAATCTATCATTTATTATATCTATTCCAAAGACACTACTTCCACTATCTTTAATAGATGAACCTATATGATAGATAATTTCATTCTTATAATTAAAATCTATTATTATAATTCTATCATGGAACTCTTTGTTTTCTTTAATAGCTAAATTGATATTTGTGTCTTTCTTAAAGTCATTTATGAATTCTTTTGTTAGATTGTTAGTTCCTTTATTATCACTAAATATTACTATTTTAACTTTGGGATTAACACATTTAAGTAGTAATAAAGTTTTTATATCTATATAATCATCAATAACATAGATAGAGTGTCCTGCTTTAGAAAAAACCTCGTGAAAAAATACATCAGCTTCTATTCTTTCTCCTTTAAAGAATAGATAATTACTCTTTTTATTGATAAAGTTATCCATAAGAAGTGATAAATCATTTTTTATTATATCTAATTCTTCTTTTGTAGCAAATTTATTATTTTGATCATTAACTAGTTTTATAAGTTCATTAATTGATGATAATTTATTAGATTCAATTAAATAATCTTTCATTTGTTTGAACAACCTGATAAGTATTTTACTTTGATGAATTGCAAGTTCTCCTTTAAGTACTGTCATTAACATATAAATGCCTTGTTCTGTAAAGGCATAAGGCATTTTTCTTGTGCCTCCCCAACTTGAAGTCACATTTTGTGACATCAAGATTAATTTATATTCTTCTTTCGTTAGTTGAAACATAAAATCAATGTCAAACTTATTTATATTTCTTTGTATTTGCTGATTAAATGATCTTGTGCTATATCCATATATCCTTGCTAAATCAAAATCTAACATCACCTTTTCTCCTCTTATTTCATATATAAGAGAATTAATTGTTTCATTATTAAGATTTGGTATAATTATTTCACTATTCATCAAAGTTCACTCCTTATTAAATTTTATAAAAAAATAAAGAGCTGATTTTTATCAACTCTTACTTCTTTTCTTTGTGTAAAGTATGCTTTTTACATTTAGGACAATATTTCTTTATTTCGAAACGTCCAGGGATTGTTTTTTTATTCTTATCAGTGTAATAATTTTCTTCCTTACATTCTGTACATAATAATCTTATAAAATCACGCATGGTTAAACCTCCCTACATTAATTAATATATTTTCCTTTATATATTATATCATTTTTTTATAGTTTTGCAACTAGTTTTTTTATGTTATAATTAATTTGGTGATATAAATGCGTAAAACAACAAAAACAATTAAAATAGGCGATAAAATAATAGGTGGACTTAATCCAATTTTAATACAAAGTATGACTAATATTAAGACTTCTAAAGTCGATTTAGTCATAAAACAAATTAAAGAATTAGAGAATAGTGGATGTGACATAATTAGAGTATCTATTTTAGATATGGATGATGCGAAAGCTATTAAAGAAATAAAAAAAGAAATTAATATTCCAATTGTAGCGGATATTCATTTTGACTATAAATTAGCTATAGAAGCAATTAATTCAGGATGCGATAAAATACGCTTAAATCCAGGTAATATTGATAATTATGAGCATATTAAGGAAGTTGTTAATTTATGTAAAGAAAAACATATACCAATAAGAATTGGAGTAAATGAAGGAAGCTTACCAAAAGATTTATGCCTATCACCAGAAAACATGGTTAAAGCGTTAAAAAGACATATTGATATATTAGAAAGTCTAGATTTTTATGATATATGTATATCACTAAAAGCAAATGATATAAATTTATGTGTTAAAGCTTATGAACTAGCTTCATCTATTTATGATTATCCTATGCATATAGGTATAACTGAAGCAGGGCTTGATTATAGTGGTTTAGTTAAATCAAGTATTGGTTTAGGTATTCTTTTATATGAAGGTATAGGTGATACTATTAGAGTATCACTAGCAAGTAATCCTATTAATGAAATAACTGCGGCTAAAGAAATTCTATCAAACTTTAATTTGTATAGTAAACCAACACTTACAGTTTGTCCTACATGTGGTAGAACAGAATATGATTTAATACCTATTGCAAATAAAATAAATGAATATATTAAAACCATAAATAAACCATTAAAACTTGCGGTTATGGGATGTGTTGTTAATGGAATAGGAGAGGCTAAATATGCCGATTTAGCAATATGTGGTGGTAAAAATAGTGGTGTAATTATATCACATGGTAATATTATTAAAAAAGTTGATGAAAAGAATTTATTTAATGAATTTATAAATGAACTAAATAAATTAATTAAGGAGTAGATTTCTACTCCTTTTTTGTTGAATAAAAAAGGATAATCAATTACGATTATCCTTAATTATTAAATTATTGATTAATTTTACCTTCAGAATCCATAGTATAATCAGTAGAATTTATACGGACAACATTAATATTAATTGATCCAGATATTTCTCTCCAGTTTGAAGAGAAATTGACAACTTTGCTATTCCAAGATGCAATAGTTCCATCGTAATTAATCTTTGTAAGGCTTGATGTATCACCATAATAGAATGCATCTTTACCAATATATGTAATATTAGTTGTAACGCTAAAACTACTAATTAAATTACAACCAAAGAATGCATTATCATCTATATATAATGAAGTAGCTTTATTATCAGTAAAACTTATACTTGTATTAAGAGTCTTACCCATATTCTCTAAACGTGCTTTACTCCAATTCATAATAACATTATAGAATGCATATTTACCTATATACTCTAAGTTTTTAAAATAATATAATGAAGTGCTATCAATTCCAGAATAATTTGCATAATAACAATAACACATCTTAAATGCTCCATAACCAATACTTGTTATGTTTTCTTGAATGTAAATACTAAATAAAGTGTACTCTAAGCCAGTAAATGCAAAATCATTTACTTTTATAGATGAATAATTATTGCTAACACCATATAATTTAATAGAATAATTAGCAGTAAAATTATTTGCTGAACTTCCGCTATAGCAACGTAAATCAAATGCAGCAACTGGAATATTTCCTGTATGATCAATTCGAATACTTAATTCTTTTGGCATATAAACAATATTTGTATCCTTATCAAATTTATCATTCATTACACCAGTTGATTCATTCTTAGTTATTTCAGTAGGATAATTTGCCTTAATTGCATTACTACCACCATTAGTAGCTCCAAAGAATGTATAAGCAAATGTATATTGTTCATCATAAGTATCAGTACAATTTATATTTTTTCCAACAAAAGGAATATCAAAACTCTTCATATTTGCACATCCATCAAAAATACCTTTTCCAAAAGTAATCTTATCGTGATTATTCTTTGTATTCATATACAAGCTTTCAACACTAGTCATTGCAAATGCATAATCACCTAGTGTAAAGTTTTCTGGCAAATATTGTATTTCACAATTTCCTGTATTCATTAGTCCAAATGAATATAATGATTTAAAGCCATAGAATGCATATCTTTCAATTCCAAGGAATCCATAACCGGTATTAAAATTAAAATCAACATTTGTTAGATTAGTTGGATATTTATCATTAGCAAAAGAGAATGCACATTCAGGAATTCTATAATTAGCACTAGGGCAAAGAGTAACTCTAGTCAATGAATTAGGAATATATCTATTAGTTCCAACTACAACAAGTGATCCACTATAAATATGTTGATTTACTAAAACTGCATTTGTATATGTATTAGTAGGGAAAATATAACTGAATAATGCAGCAGCACCTGTTGCACCATAATAATTACCTGTAAATGGAATTTCTAATGCTTCAAGATTAGAGAATCCTTTTACGCATCCATCTGCAATTTTTGTTACAAATCTAGGAATGTATAATTTTGTTTCACTAGATGCATAAGTTTCCATACCAGCTTTAAAGTTAAGAATTTCACATGTAGTCTTGTCACTCTTGAAATCAAAATATTTTAACGAAGAACCATCGTTATCATTAAAATCAATAGTTATACTTATATTCTTATCAAATAAGTATCTTAGATTATATACTGTTTGCCCATTAAGAATATATCCATTTAAAGTCACTTGGCCACTTGTTATTTTATCAGCACTAACGCTTCTACCAAGATAAGGAATTAAATCAATATATAACCACTCAGCATAATTTATTTTAACAGATTTATATAATTCTGTACTATAAGATTCAGTAGAATAACTACCGTCTTCAACTTGATATTTATATCCACCAAATGAAATTGTACTATTATCTGACATCTTATGTTTTGCAATATTAATTGTAACAGTATATTCGTTAACGCTCCAATTAGCATAATATGAATGAGCACTTAAGACTGTAATTTGTGTTGCGGTATATCCATTTTCATCTGTCCAACCATTAAATGTATATCCTGTTTTAGTTGGATCTAAAAGTGTAATAGGAAGTGAATCTGTATATGAAATATATCCTGGGTTAGATTCATTATTTGTTCCGCCATCTAAATCATAATAGATTTTAAATTTTCTTGGAGCAAATCTAGCTTCTAAATAAGTATCATCTGTTACTGTAGTATTAAGTGTTAAATCAGTAAATACTGGATCAGCATCTTCATCTGTTGTATTAAACCATCCTAAGAATTCAAATACTGTACTACCTTGAGTATATGCAGCAGTTGCGCTAATTGCTTCTCCTTTACTTACTTTAACATTTTCACATTCACCACTAGTAATTTCTCCATAGTTAGAATCACCATCTCTTAAAGTGATTGTTACTGTATAATAAGTAAATACTGCGCAAATATCATAACCAGAATAATCAATTGTAAGTGTTGTTGTACTTGATGTATCAATATATTCATCACTATTATTATCATACCAACCAACAAATGAATATCCCTCTATTGGTGTTGCTACAAGTGTAAATGTATTTCCATTTGATATTTTCTTAGATGTTATTTCTTCATCATCAATTTTAACAGTTCCATATTCTTCTGTAGTATCTTTAAGAATATCTTTTGATATTGTTACTTCATAATATGTAAACATTGCTGTTAGATTTAAATCTCTGTCAAACATTTCAAATGGTACTCCAGATGTAATACTAATGTAATTTTTATTATCGTTATCATACCATCCACTAAATGAATAACCATCAATAGGTGTAGCTGTAAGAGTTACAAGTTCACCATATTCATATTTACCATCTTCATTACTTTGAGTTACAGTACCATAATCTCCAGTAACTTCTGGGTCGATTGCTTTACTTAAAGTTATAGTATGAACATTAATTTCAAATTTAGCTGTAATTGTTACACTTTCTTTTGGCATAGCATATTCATAACTTGCTTTATCTGAAATTAAAGTTTCTCCAATAAACCATCCAACAAAATGATGTCCAGTTGCAGGAGTTGCTTCTAGTTCAACTTTTGTACCAGCAGTGATGCTTGATCCATCATAAACTGTACATGAACCATTACCATAAACTTCAGTAGTTAAATCAAAGCTATCAAACATAGCTTCATAACAAATAGAATGTGCTGGAATAGTAAATTTATATTCTAACTTATCAGATACAAATTTTTCAGCATCAGTATCATACCAACCAATAAATGACCAGCCAGATGCTTCTTCAACTGTTAATATAACTTCTGTACCATAATCTGCTTTATTTTGTAAACTTGATAAATTACATGAAATTGTACCAGCATCACTATTTCCGTTTTTAAAGTAATAATCATATCTATCTATACTCCATTGAGCATAAATAGTAGTATCTCCGTGAATTAGATTCTTTTCAAAATCCCATTCTTTACCACCTTCAGCAGCTGTATACCAGCCGTTAAAAGAATGCCCTTCTTTTGTAGGTTCTTCTGTTGGTTCTTTTGCATAACTATCATATGCTACTTGTTGGCTATCTATATTTGAGCCTCCACAAGTATCAAATGTAACTGTATCAACTTCAGGAACATAATCAGCAATAATAGTTATTGTTTCACTAGAAGAATCTAAATCAAATGGTTTTAGTGATTTTCCTTTTCCATCAGTTAACATTACTTTGTTGATAGTTTTTTCTAAAACATACCAACCATTAAATGTATGACCAGTCCATACTGGTACATCTAATGTAAAGTCTTTGCCATATTCAATCTCTTTACCAAGACTCCCGCCTGGAATTGATCCTTCACCTACAGAATAAACCAATACAACTGTTTTGGCTTTTTCTTTTGTTGTAGATTTTGTTGTAACATTTTTTGTAGTATCACCAGGCTTAGTTGTAGTATCTTTTTTCTTACCACATCCAAATAGTAACAAGCCCATCATAGCTACAAAAGCTATTTTTTTAGCTTTCTTCATATATATACCCTCCTTCATATGAAAAAATACACTTTAATTATACAATATATATATTCATATATACAATAGTTTTTTTACTGAAATTTAACTTTTAATGAAAATTCCTATTTTTTTCATATTCTACCCAAGATTTTAGATGTTTCATACGCATGTATAGAGTAGGAGGATAAAAAAATGAACGAAATATTAACTAATGATTATTTAAACGATTTAAAGATAATTAAAGAGACTATTAGAGATAACCAAAA
>Ga0247611_10001059_pt1 | contig 51316 bp, 32 predicted proteins | sample 177DNAGHGhighgp2_FD_192422 | JGI IMG/M metagenome (GOLD analysis project Ga0247611, IMG submission 192422) | Sheep rumen microbial communities from Palmerston North, Manawatu-Wanganui, New Zealand - 1770 DNA GHGhigh gp2 | ecosystem: Host-associated > Mammals > Digestive system > Stomach > Rumen... | reverse complement strand
CCAGAGTATCAATGGCGACCTCTTGCAGCACTCTATGAGTATCTCCGGTCAGGTCTATCTGTACAATGAACTCGACACAGACTCTCGCGACATCGTGGGAGCCTTCGACAAGGAGAATGTATGTCACGGCTTTGCCAACATCACCCATGACGTACAGACTGGTGAGACGGCGCTCTACCTGACCGTCTACGACAAGGAGGCTGAAGGCAGGGAGTTGAAGTTCCGCCTGTGGCAGTATAGCACCGGACGTGAGATCGTACTGACACCAGAGAAGAACATCACCTTCAAGAGCCAGGATGTGCTGGGTACGGATAAGCCGGTTCGCTTAGACGGCGGCAATAGTTTCGTACAGAACTTCAGTCTGAATGCTGGATGGAACTGGGTATCGTTCAACATCAGCAGCAAGCAGTTGGAGGATGTGAACACCCTGCTGAAGAACATGACTTGGACGAATGGCGACATCCTGACCGACATGAACAGCAACCTGACACTGGTCTATGAGAACGGAGAATGGCAGGTATCCGGCACACCGAAGAACGAAGACGGCACGCCGAAGACGTTGACCATCTCGCCGAAGAGTTCATACGCCATCAAGGTTCAGAAGGCTTGTGACTTCCCCATCGACGGTACTGTCATCACAGAGAAGGAGGAGCGTACCATTCAACTGGAGCCGGGATGGAACGGCATCGGCTACACACCGACGACGAACCTGACCGTGGAGACCGCCCTGAGCGACTACTACGATTATGCTGAGGAGGGTGACATCATCAAGAGCCACACTGAGTTCGCCTACTTCTCGAAGTCGGGCAGCACAGGACACTGGCGCGGCAGTCTGAAGTACATGAAGCCCGGCGAGGGTTACATGCTGCTCCGCAAGGGTATCACAAATGCCTCGTTCACCTATCCGTTCTACGAGCCGAACAGCAACTTCCGAGAGGATTGGTCGGATACCAACCGCGCCGCTTCCTCTGCCCGTCGCACCATGTCTGTCTCTGCCGTCATTGAGGGCTTCTATCCTGAGGAGGGCGACAGTCTGGTGGCATACGCCGCAGGTGGTGAGAAGTGCGGAATGGTCAGTGCGACCGACGAGGTGCTCTACATGAGTATCGGCGGTGAGGCGCAGGCTGGTCTCTGGTTCACCATCGAGCGTGACGGTGAGGTCGTTGCCGCTACCACTGGTATCATGGACTTCCGTGCCGATGCCGTAGTAGGTAGTCCCGACGATCCAGCGAAGATCAGTTTCGAGCCGCGCGGTAACGACGAGGGCAAGTGGTACACCATCGGTGGTATCCTGCTGCCTAACCGTCCAACGGCAAAGGGTGTGTATATACACAATGGTAAGAAGGTAGTTATCAAGTAATCGAAATAAAGAAATGATGAAAATAATGAAATTCATGTTCATCCTGTTCGTAAGCCTCGCTATCGGGGCTTGCGACAGCGATGACGACAACAATACCAATAACGGTAATAACGGGAACAACAGTGAGAACACCAATGGCGGCGGCAACAACAACGGTGGCGACAACGGTGACAATGGCAACGGTGGCAATGACACCCCGACTGCCTACACACAGACCGCGCTAAGTGAAGCGCCAGTGTGGCAGATCGACTGGAACAACGACCAGGAGAGCCCGAACTGGACGGAGCCTGACGGAACCTTCTACGAGAACTGGACGATCCTGAGGGTACAGATAGAGGATGAACTGCAGCCATACGTTTCCGCTGATGACCTAATGGCGGTCTTCGTGAATGGTGAACTGCGCGGACTGGCAAGTCCTGCCACCAGCCTGAGCGGTGAGCAGACGGGCAAGGAAAAGTTCATCATCAAGGTATGGGGCAACGAGACAGAAACGGAAACGGTGAATATCTCGCTGCAATACTACAACAAGAAGTTAAAACACCTCTTCACGCTGTCTGACGATATCACACTGGACTCGGACCAGACGACTGGTATTGACGAGGTCTATATCCCTCAGTTTACCTATGGTTCCCCCAAGTATCCTGAAGTGAAGACGGTGAGTGTGGAGAGTCTCCTGACAAAGGTGGGCATCACCCCCACTCAGGACAACATGGTGAGTGCCTTCGTGGGCGATGAGTGCCGTGGTATTGCGACACTCTCCGCTGGCGGCAACACATCACTCGTCATCTATGGTCGTAAAGCAGGAGAGTCGGTGACACTGAAATACTACGATGCGGCAGATGGTATTCTGTACACCATCGCCGATGCGGTGAAGATGTAATCGTGAAAATCCTTACAGGCGGAACTGGTAACCGAGGGTAATCCAGAGGGAGTTGGTTTTCCATGAGTCCTCTACCTCAAGGGCGACGTTGCAGAGATTCATCAGTCCGATGTTATAACGGAGGTCGGCAACGAAGTTCTTATAAGTGTAGGAGATACCTGCGGGGATAGAGATGTTGAGACGTTTGAAACTGCTGGTGTTGTCACCTTGACTATATTCACCTAAGCCGTCCTGCATCTTTGCCTTCAGGAGATAACCGAACTGCACACCTGCCTTCAGGGCCAAGCCCGGCAGGATCCTCGGCTCGATATAGAAGTTTGCCAATACAGGGATATTCAAATAATGGAGAGTTTGGGTTACTTTGCCCAAACTCTCTACGTTTCCATAAGTATAGCCCTCGTTGGAATAGAAAGCACCCACGGAGACACCGATCTGCTGACCAGCCTGATACTCGGCATCCACACCAGCGACAAAGCCCCACTTACGCTTCGCACTATATGACTTGTCGCCGCTGTCTCCTAACACCCATAAGTCTTCCACGGACACGTTGGATGAGTTGATACCTGCGCGTGGGGTAAGTGTCCACGTACCTGTCTCCTGCTGTGCCTTCATACCCATTGAGAGTCCTAAGAAGGCTGCCATCATGATGATCTGTTTCATTGTCGTTACTTTTATTTGCTTTTATAAAACGTTATGAAAAATGTTTTATTACTTGCATATCAGCAAGTTTTTTCGTAACTTTGATGTCAACGACATCGAAGTTACTTCGTCTCGGAAGAAAAAACAAACGAGTTTGTTTTGTTCTTCTCTCGTTTTTTCGTAACTTTGCCATCATGATGAAGAAAAGTATAACTACATGGCTGATGGCGGCAGCGATGTTGCCCCTGTTTGCGCAACAATTGCCGATGCATCTTTGGTACGACAAGCCTGCACGGTATTTCGAGGAGTCGCTACCTATCGGTAACGGTAAGTTGGGTGCCTTGGTATATGGTGGGACAGACACCTGTCTTATCCATCTGAACGATATCACGTTCTGGACGGGTAAACCTGTAGACCGCAATCTTGATGCTGAGGCACACCAGTGGATTCCAAGAATCAGGGAGGCTCTCTTCAACGAGGACTATCAACTCGCCGACTCCTTACAACTGCATGTACAAGGTCCCAACTCACAGTTCTACCAACCCTTGGGAACACTCTGTCTCATCGACGAGAACAAAGGGACGGTAAGCCAGTACCGCAGGGAACTGAATCTCGACAGTGCCTTGGTGAACGACCAGTTCCTGCGTAACGGCAAGTCCTTCACAAGGGAATACTTCGCCTCGTATCCTGACAAACTCATCGCCATCCGACTGAAAGGAGATATCAACTGTAAACTGGTGATGACCGCCCAGGTACCCCATCAGGTAAAGTCGACAAGCAACGCACAACTCACAATGACGGGGCATGCCACAGGTGACCCGATGGAGAGCATTCATTTCTGTACGATGCTGCAAGTGAAGACTGACGGGACTGTGAGCGCCGCAGACTCCACCCTGACCATCAGTCATGCGAAGGAGGCTGTCATCTATCTGGTCAACGAGACGAGTTTCAATGGCTTCGATAAGCATCCTGTCAAGGACGGAGCACCTTATATAGAGAAGGTGACGGATGAGTTATGGCATACGCGGAACCTGAGTTATGAGGAGTTCCGTGACCGTCATGTCAAGGACTATCAGCAATACTATGACAGGGTGAAACTGAATCTGGGAGGACAGACACCGTCCGCACCTACAGACCAGTTACTGAAGCATCGTAAAGACGACCGTTATCTGGAAACACTCTATTTCCAGTACGGACGCTACCTGCTGATCTCCTGTTCACGTACTCCTGGTGTTCCTGCTAACCTGCAGGGACTATGGACTCCTTACCTGTGGTCACCGTGGCGTGGCAACTATACCGTGAATATCAATTTGGAAGAGAACTACTGGCCCGCCTTTGTTGCCAACCTCGCAGAGATGGCAATTCCTTTGGACGACTTTATCAAGGCTCTTGCTGAGAATGGCAAATACACGGCAAAGAACTACTACGGTATCCATAAGGGGTGGTGCTCCAGTCATAACTCCGACCTCTGGGCGATGACGAACCCTACAGGAGAGAAACGGGAATGGCCCGAATGGGCTAACTTCAACTTAGGCGGTGCATGGTTGGTAGAGGCACTATGGGAGCGTTACCTGTTTACAAAAGACAAGGAATACCTTCGCACGACAGCCTATCCGCTGATGAAAGGTGCCGCAGACTTCTGCCTGGACTGGTTAGTCAAGAACCCCAAGAATCCGAAGGAACTGATTACGGCACCCTCAACCTCCCCAGAAAACGAGTATATCACAGACAAGGGTTATCACGGTATGACCTGCTATGGCGGTACTGCTGACCTTGCCATCATCCGTGAACTGCTGGAAGCCGTCATCACTGCAGGTCCCCTGTGTGGAGAGTCTGTCACTGCCTATCAGACTGCCCTGCGGAAACTCCATCCCTACACCATCGGCAAGGAGGGTGACCTGAACGAATGGTATTACGACTGGCAGGACAAAGACCCGAAGCACCGCCACCAGAGCCATCTCATCGGGCTCTACCCTGGTAGTCATCTGAAGGATGCCAGACTAAGGGAGGCGGCACGTCAGACACTGATCCAGAAAGGCGACGAGACAACGGGCTGGTCTACGGGCTGGCGTATCAACCTCTGGGCACGACTCCATCACGGAGAGAAAGCCTATCAGATTTACCGCAAACTGCTTACCTTTACTGATGCACAAGACGACCAACGCCCGGGTACCCGTCATGCCGGTGGCACCTACGCTAACCTGATGGACGCTCACCCACCCTTCCAGATTGACGGTAACTTCGGAGGTACGGCAGGTGTCTGTGAGATGCTGATGCAGAGTCAATGCCCAACACCAACCACTACGACTATCGAATTATTGCCCGCTCTCCCCAAGGAGTGGAGCGACGGTAAGGTCAGCGGACTCTGCGCCCGGGGTGGCTATGAGGTTAGTTTCGAATGGAAAGACGGTAAGGTGCGCGATGCCCGGCTTAAAGCGAAGAAGGCAGGTACCGTCACCTTATTATATAATAACCAAAGCAAGACATTCAAACTAAATGCAGGACAGACCCTGCCCGTGAAGACATGGTAAAGAAAAAGAATAATATCAAAGACACTACCCTCGAAGAGGCTAAGAACTGGGGCAATGCCAAATATCTGGACGAAGGTCTGATATTGTCTGACCGCATTGCTGACGCTCCAATTCCGAACGAGCCGACTCGTATGAACTTCATCCTGATGGCATTATGTAAGCATGGAAGGGCACAGTATGCTATCGACACCCGTGAGCAGACCGTCAAACCTGGTGACTTGCTGTTTATCTCTGAACGACATATTGTCGACAACTATATGTCATCACCCGACTTCGAGTGCCTATGTATCATGGTGTCAACGGAGTTCTATCACGGATTTATCCAGAATGTGAAAAATGTATCGTCATTACTCCTGTTCTCCATGAACAACCCTGTAGTGTCGCTGACCCCGAGAGAGATGCAGGTGTATAGCAACTACTACCAGACCATCCGTGAGAAGATGAGCGACCATGAGCATCACTACCGTACAGACTTGGTAAAGGCATTGCTGCTTGCCATGTTCTACGACATGAGTAATGTCATCTGGCGTGTGGAGCAACAAGGAGCCAAGTCGCAGACCCGTGCCGATGTGATTTTCGCCCAATTCATCCGCCTGCTGGAACAACATTTCCGCAAAGAGCGGCGTGTCAGTTGGTATGCCGAGCAACTCTGCATCACCCCCAAATACCTTGCGGAGATCGTCAAACAAGTGAGCAAGCGCACCCCTAATGAATGGATTGACAATTATGTCGTCCTTGAGATCCGTGTGTTGCTCAAGAACTCCACGAAGAGCATCAAGGAGATATCGGATGAATTACAATTCCCTAACCAGTCGTTCTTAGGGAAATACTTCAAAGAGCATATTGGTGTCAGTCCTTCGCAGTATCGAAAAGGGTAGCCACCTCACATAACTCGTCATACCACGCCTGACCGAAACGGCGGATCAGGGGCTCTTTCAGAAACTGATAGACGGGAAGGTGTAATGCCTTCCCTTTTTCGACGGCATCATGACAGACTGCCCAGCGGTTGTAGTTCAAACCGATCAGTCCACCAGAGAATTTCTTCTCACGGATGGGATAGAGCGCACAACTGATGGGCTTGCAGAAACGGGTCTTCCCACCACGGAAAGCCTTCTCTAACGCACAGAGACAGTTGTCACCGTCATAACAGGTGAACACACAGTCCTTGCCCCTCACGATACTCGTCACCAAGTCACCGTCTTTATCGGTATAGGCTACCCCCTGCTTGTCTATCACGCTCTGCGCCGATGCGGAGAGGTCACTCCATACCGTATCCAGCACTTCTTCAATACCAGCGATCTCATCCATCGTGACAGGAGCACCGGCATCACCCTCGACGCAACAGATGCCCTTGCACTTCTCATAGTCACAACAGAAGTACTCGGTGAAAAGGTCGGAGGATACCAAGATGCCGCCAACCTCCAGGATGGGGGGAATATGATCTACCATTGGATGGGTGTTAGTCCGTTTTGCGTTAAATAGGTATTACAACGGGAGAACTGGTGCTGTCCGAACCAGCCTCCACGATTGGCACTCAGCGGAGAGGGATGTACAGACTCCAAGACGAGGTTCTTCTCTTTGTCAATCATATACGCCTTGCCACGGGCATAACCTCCCCATAGCATATACACTAAGTGTTCCCGATGGGTGGCAAGGGCATGGATGGCGGCATCGGTGAATTTCTGCCAACCTAACATGGAATGACTGTTTGCCTGATGGGCACGGACGGTCAGGGTAGCGTTCAGCAACAGCACCCCCTGTTCTGCCCAGCGTGTCAGGTTACCCGATGTAGGCATCGGCGTACCGAGGTCGTTCTGTATCTCCTTGAAGATATTCTGCAACGAGGGTGGAAACGGTATCCCGTCCTGCACGGAGAAACTCAGTCCATGTGCCTGTCCCGGCTCGTGGTACGGGTCTTGTCCGATAATCACCACCTTCACCTTGTCGAACGGACACAGGTTAAAGGCGTTGAAGATCAGTTTTCCTGGCGGATAGCAGGTGCCGGCACTATATTCCTGTCTGACGGCATCGGTGAGTTGTTGGAAGTAAGGTTTCTCAAACTCCTGGCTGAGATGCGCTTTCCAGCTCTCCTCTATCTGTACACTCATAACACTTTTTTCTGGTTTTGCTTGCAAAGGTAAGACAAAAAATGTATCTTTGCAAACAAATTATAGAGATTATGTTACCTTTCTTCAAGAAAAAACCGATAACAGGTTATCCGAAGTCTTTTGCCAAACAACTCATATGGCGTATCATGCTGAGGATGCTTATTATCATGATTTTACCTGTGTTCCTGCTGTTCTGGTTGACATACGGTGTTGTGACGATAGGTGCCCTGGGAATCGGTGATCGTGTGCTGAAAGGTGAGAAAGAAGGGGTACGGCGTATCGCATCCGATCTCTATATGGCAGCCAACAATATAAGACCTTTCATTGAAGAGGATCTGGACAAGCCTGATAAGATGTATGACATCATGAATCAGACGCTTAAACTGAATCCGTATATGCGCAGTTGTGGCATCTACTTCATTGAGAGTTATTTCCCACAGAAGGGGCGTTTGTTCGCACCCTATGCCTCACGGCGTGACAGTGTCATCATGGAGTCGCAGGACGCTTGTGATCAGGGAAATGATTACGTGAAAGCAGCGTGGTTCAAGGAAGCCGTTTCCAGCAAGGAAGGCTATTGGGCAAAGCCTTTCCTTGACAACGACAGTGCGCAGTCGCCATTGGTGTCCTACCTCCTGCCCATCCATGACCGTCAGCATCGTACGGTGGCGGTATTAGGTGTTGACCTGTCGCTCTCCTGGTTGAATGAGAAGATACAACCTTACACCTTTATCCAACATCAGGACGAGATATGGAATCCGGAATATCAGATCTATTACTACATGACTGACAGTGCGGGCACGGTGTTGATACATCCTGACACGAGGCGTTTGGTAAAAGAGAACATCAAGTCTTATATGACAAATGAAGCGGACAACGCTCTCGGGCATCTGACAATCAACGATAGCAAGCAAGACCAGATCGTCCTGGATGGCGAGAATGTTTTTATCAATACCCAGAGTGTGAAACACACCGACTGGTACATCTCCATCGTCATACCTAAGTTCTTTATCCATACCGCCGGGTTTATCGTTGCCGGTATCGCCATCATATTTATCCTGATAGGTCTGCTGGTCGTCTATTTCTTCGGTCGCAAATCCATTAAAAAGGCTGTCAGACCGCTGAACCAGTTGGCAACCACTGCCGACGAGGTGGCAAAAGGAAACTTCAAGACAGAGCTGCCAGAGTTGAAGAGTCACGATGAGATACACCTGCTTCGTGACTCCTTCGAGGAGATGCAGCTCTCCCTGACACAGTATATTGAGCAGCTACAGACCACCACAGCCCAGAAAGCCACGATGGAGAGTGAGCTGAACATCGCCCATAACATACAGATGTCGATGCTGCCAAAGACCTTCCCGCCTTACCCACAGCGCTCCGATGTCGATATCTATGGCATGCTGGCACCAGCCAGAGCCGTCGGTGGCGACCTCTTCGACTTCTACATCCGTGACGAGCATCTGTTCTTCTGCATTGGCGACGTATCAGGCAAGGGTATCCCTGCCTCACTGGTCATGGCGGTCACCAGGTCTCTGTTCCGTAATATCTCTGCGCATAACTCCGAGCCTGCTGCCATCGTGTGCTCCATCAACGAGGCTCTTGTCGACAACAACGATACGGGTATGTTTGTCACTTTGTTCGTCGGTGTCCTCGACTTGAAGACGGGACGCCTGCTCTACTGCAACGGAGGTCATAACCCCCCATTGCTCATCAGCGACCAGGTGACTGAGATGTCCTGCGACCCCAACCTGGTGGTCGGTATCATGCCAGGCTATACGTTCGTTGCTGAGGAGACGACACTTTCACATGGTACCACCATCTTCCTGTTTACCGATGGGTTGAACGAGGCAGAGGATGCCGCCCTCTCCCAGTTCGGTGACAATCGCATCCATGATGTTGCCAGCTCAGCCGTTGCCGAGCACATCACCAAGCCTGCCGACCTTGTCAGGCACATGGAAGATGCCGTCCACCAGTTTGTGGGGACGGCAGAGCAGAGTGACGACCTCACCATGCTGGCAATCCGCTACTACTAAGATTACTCCTGTATTTTTGCAGATAAATATAAAAAAGTCAGTGTATGAAAATCATGAGAAAACTCTTCTGCGTAGTGTTCCTGTTGTGTGTGACTATGGCGCAGGCGCAGTCTGAATTAGAAGATTTAGACGATAAATATGCGACGGAACTTGTTAAACCAGGTACTGTCGCTCCTGATTTCAAGATGAAGACTCTTGAAGGGAAGACGTTTGAGCTCTCGCAGTTGAGAGGTAAGACCGTCGTGCTTGACTTCTGGGCGTCATGGTGTCCTGACTGTCGCAAGGATGCCCCAAAGGTAGTACGGATGTATAAAGAGTATGCTCCTCAGGGTGTGGAGTTCGTGGGTGTCTCGATGGATACTGATGTGGAGGCTTGGCGAAAAGGCTGTGAACAGTTTGGTGTCACCTATACGCAGGTCAGTGAATTGAAGAAGTTCAAGGAGACGGATATCGCCAAAGCGTATGGAGTGAAATGGATTCCCTCGATGGTGGTAATCGACAAGGACGGCAAGGTAGTTCTTTCGACAGTGCAGTCCTATAAAGTAGATAAGTACCTGAAGGGTCAGTAGCGCCCGTTGCTGATGATGACACCGACCGCTGTCGATATTAGCAGCGGGCGCTGCTAATAACAGCAGCGTCCGCCGTTATACCGATTAGAACGTTACTTTCACCCTGAAAGTGCCTGTCTTTCTTCCTGTTACAACGGCACTTTACACCTATTACGAGGTTTCTTTCTTCTGTTTGTTCAATAGGTTTCAAAAGCTTTTCCCTATACAAAATTCGGGTACAACTTGCCAGATGTGGCAAAGTTGTACCCGAAACGATATCGTCAGTAACAGGGTATTAATCCTGTATCAAGTTCTCACCCGTCATGTCGGCAGGCTGCTCCAAGCCCATGATATGGAGGATAGAGGGAGCCACGTCGGCAAGACGACCGTCCTTCACCGTTGCCGAGTTGTTGTTGGTGACATAGATGAAAGGAACGGGGTTCAGGGAGTGGGCGGTATTCGGGGTACCGTCAGGGTTGATGGCATTATCAGCATTACCATGGTCGGCAATGATGATCGCCTCATAGTCGTTAGCCTTAGCAGCCTCAATGACATCCTTTACACAGTGGTCGACAGCCCACACAGCCTTGGCGATGGCGTTATAGACACCCGTATGACCCACCATGTCACCATTGGCGAAGTTCACCACGATGAAGTCGTATTTGTTCTCGTTGATGGCAGCCACCAACTTATCCTTCACCTCGTAGGCAGACATCTCCGGCTTCAGGTCGTAAGTAGCCACTTTTGGAGAAGGCACCAGGATACGGTCCTCACCCTCGTAAGGTTGCTCACGACCACCGTTGAAGAAGAAGGTGACGTGTGCGTATTTCTCTGTCTCGGCAGTATGCAACTGTTTCTTACCCTGACGAGAGAGATACTCACCTAAGGTGTCCTCCACATTCTCTTTCGGGAAGAGGATATGTACGCCTGTGAAAGAAGCGTCGTATGGAGTCATGCAATAATACTGCAGTCCGGGAATCGTCTTCATCCCCTGCTCAGGCATATCCTGCTGGGTCAGTACGATGGTCAGTTCCTTGGCACGGTCGTTACGGAAGTTGATGAAGATAATCACGTCACCCTCCTCAATCAGTCCGTTGACAGCTGTATTATGAATCGGTTTGATGAACTCATCCGTCACACCCTCGTCATAACTCTCCTGCATGGCAGCCACCATGTCGGCACTCTGCTTACCCTCGCCCTTGACGAGCAAGTCATAAGCCTCCTTGACACGCTCCCAGCGCTTGTCACGGTCCATCGCATAGAAACGACCAACGATAGAGGCGATAGCGGCATCATTCTCGGCACATACCTTGCTGACCTGCTCGATGAAGCCCTTACCACTCTTCGGGTCCGTATCACGACCGTCCATGAAACAGTGTACGAAAGTCTGATTCTTCAGACCATAGTGCTTACCTACCTCAATGAGTTTGAAGAGATGATCCAAAGAAGAGTGCACACCACCGTCAGAGGTCAGACCCATCAGGTGCAGTTTCTTGTTATGCTCCTTGGCGTATGTATAGGCAGCCTTCACCTGTGCGTTTTCTACGATAGAGTTGTCCTTGCAGGCACGGTTGATTTTCACCAAGTCCTGATAGACGATACGTCCTGCACCGATATTCAAGTGACCAACCTCAGAGTTACCCATCTGTCCGTCGGGCAGACCCACATCCTCACCAGAGGCCTGCAACTGAGAGTGAGCCGAGACGGCTGTCAGATAGTCCAAATACGGAGTCGGCGTGTTATAGATCACGTCACCCTTACCATGCTTACCGATTCCCCATCCATCGAGAATCATGAGTAATGCTTTCTTTGCCATAATTTTATCTTTTTAATACCTTATTATTTATAATATTGGGTGCAAAGGTACGAATAAGTGAGTAAAGAACCAAAAATATAACATGAAATTTGGCTACTCAATTAAAAAGCCGTACCTTTGCAAAGAACTATAAACATTGCTTTATTATGACTAAAAAATTACCATTACTTTTCCAATTTGTCATTTCCTCCATGTTTGGAATGGCACAGGAAACAATTGCCTTGAACACGGGTGACATCACATCACCCCAGTTGAATGCCGACGGTACGGCAACCTTCTCTATCCTTGCCCCTGAGGCACAGAAGGTAGAAATTGAGGGTGACTTCACACCCGTCCAGAAGATCCAGACACCTTTCGGTGAGATGGAACAGCCAGGACGTGCCGCACTGACGAAAGACGCGAAGGGTATCTGGTCGTGGACCTCAGAGAAACTATCCCCTGAATTGCACACCTACTCATTCTATGTGGACGGCGTCAGGATGAACGACCCCAACAATGTGTATATGCTGCGTGACATCGCCTCCTATCAGAGTTATTTTCTCATTGACGGTGACCTCTCCGCAAACTATTTCGTGAGGAATGTGAAACATGGAACCGTCAGCAAGGTATGGTATCCAGCCCCAAAATTAGGAATGGAAGAGCGACGTGCCACCATCTATACCCCTGCTGGCTATCAGGATAATGCCCAGAAGAAATACCCCGTACTTTACCTGCTGCATGGTGCTGGTGGCGATGAGAACGCCTGGACGGAATTAGGGCGTGCCGCACAGATCCTGGACAACCTGATCGCACAGGGTAAGGCTGAGCCCATGATTGTGGTGATGCCCAACGGTAATGGTGCCCAGAAGGCTGCCCCTGGTGAGTATGAGAACGCCATGTACAAGCCCTCCTTCATGAATGCGAAGACGATGGAAGGTACTATCGAGGTGGCGTTCCCCGACTTGGTGAAATGGGTAGACGCACATTACCGCACCATCGCCGACAAGCAGCATCGCGCCATTGCCGGTCTGTCAATGGGTGGTTTCCACTCCCTGTATATCTCCGCTAATAACCCACAGACTTTCGAGTATGTAGGTCTGTTCTCTGCTGCCGTCAACCGTATGGGAAAGGGTGAGAATGATTTCATCTATCAGAACCTTGACGAGAAACTGGCGAAGCAGTTCAACCCTGCCCCGTCCCTCTATTATATCGCTATTGGTAAAACTGATTTCCTTTATAAGGATAATGTAGACTATCGTCATCGTCTGGACCAGAAAGGATACAAATACGAGTATTTAGAGACCGACGGCGGACATATCTGGCGCAACTGGCGTATCTACCTGAACCAGTTCTTACCCAAACTTTTTAAGAAATAACTAAGAACTCATCATCATGAAAACTAAAAGAATCGTATTACTTGGCATGGTAGCCTGTCTAACAGCAACGACAATGACTGCACAAACTAAACTGAGAGCCGACAACATTGACGAGGTGTTGAAGGCAATGACACTGGAGGAGAAAGCAAAATTATTAGTTGGCGGAGCCAATAACTTCTTCGGTACAGGAGCCGTCGTGGGCGGTGAGGCTGATCTGGTGGCGGGTGCCGCTGGAACATCACCAGCAATCCCCCGTTTGGGTATTCCTGCCACCGTCCTCACTGACGGTCCTGCAGGAGTACGTATCGACCCTACCCGTAAGGGAACTTCCAAGACCTATTATGCTACCGCTTTCCCCATCGGCAGTTGTCTTGCCTCCACATGGAATACGGAACTGGTGGCGAAAGTCGGCGAGGCGATTGGTAACGAGACCAAGGAATATCGCTGTGACGTCATCTTAGGTCCTGGCATGAACCTGCACCGTAACCCGCTATGCGGTCGTAACTTTGAGTATTATAGTGAGGATCCGCTGCTGACGGGTAAGATTGCCGCCGCTTATATCAATGGCGTACAGAGTCAGGGGGCTGGCGTGAGTGCCAAGCACTTTGCCGTCAACTCACAGGAGACAGACCGCACCAGTGTTGACGAACGTGTCAGTCAGCGTGCGGCACGTGAACTCTACCTGCGTGGTTTTGAGATTGCCGTCCGTGAGAGTAATCCTTGGACCATCATGGCATCCTATAACCAGGTGAACGGCACTTACTCCATGGGTAACCACGACCTGCTGACGAGTATCCTGCGTGATGACTGGGGCTATAAGGGCATCGTGATGACTGACTGGATTGGTATCCGTAAGGGACTGACGACCATCTCTGAGGTACATGCTGGTAATGACCTGATGGAACCCGGACAGCCTGCTCAGGTGGAAGAGATTATCAAGGGGGTGAAGGAAGGAAAACTCGATATCGCCGATGTCGACCGTAACGTGCGTCGCATGCTGGAATATATCGTGAAGACACCAAGTTTCCACCAATATCCCGCCTCGAACAATCCCGACTTCAAGGCACATGCCGCCATCACGCGTCAGAGTGCTGCCGAGGGTATCGTCATGCTGAAGAACAACGGGGCTCTGCCTTGGAAGACAGGTACTGTAAAGACTGTAGCACTCTTTGGTGAGAACTCCTACGACTTCCTGTCTGGTGGAACAGGCTCCGGTTGCGTTCATCCACCATACGTAGTGGATATGCTCGAAGGTCTGAAGAACGCTGGCATCAACTCGTCGGAGACCTTGACGGATATCTATCGTAAATACATTGCCTATGCACGTGTGAAATTCCAAGCAGAGCGCCATCCTGCCAAGTGGTTCCAGACCGAGCAGATGGGACAGCAGAAATATCCTGAGATCGGACTCTCTCCGATTGCCATTAATAAGGAGGTGGAGGCTGCCGATGCTGCTATCATCACCATCGGTCGTCAGGCTGGTGAGGGTATCGACCGTGATATCGACACGGAGTTCAACCTGATTCCAGAGGAGCGGGCACTGATTACGGACGTATGCAATGCCTTCCATGCCGCTGGTAAACCAGTCATCGTCATCATCAACTCCGGTTCTGTCATCGAGACTGCTTCTTGGAGCGGCTATCCTGATGCTATCTTCTGTGCTTGGCAACCAGGTATGGAGGGTGGTAACTCCATCGCCGACCTCCTGACGGGTAAGGTCAATCCTTCTGGAAAACTGACCATGACATGGCCTATCGCCGCCACAGACCATCCTTCTACCAAGAACTTCCCCGGTAATGTGGACGCTTATAGTTTTGAGTTGATGAAAGCGAACGGCACGCCAGTACCTGGTCACGACTATACCAACCACGAGGAGGATATCTATGTGGGCTATCGCTACTTTGACTCTTTCGACAAGAACGTCGCCTATCCTTTCGGTTATGGACTCAGTTATACCACTTTTGAGTATAGTAAGCCTGCCGTGAAGGTGAATGGTGACAATATCTCCGTTACGGTGACTGTTAAGAACAATGGTAAGGTGGCTGGTAAGGAAATCGCACAGGTTTATGTCGCAGCACCCAAGGGTACTATCGAGAAACCCCAGCATGAGTTGAAGGGATTCGCCAAGACCCGTGAGTTGAAGCCAGGAGAGAGTCAGACACTGACCATCCAGATGGCAAAACGTGACCTCGCCTCTTTCGACGAGGCTAATAGCCGTTGGATTGTGGAGGCAGGACAGTACTCCTTCGAGATTGGCGCGTCCAGCCGTGATATCAGAGGAAATGTCAGCGCTAACCTGACAGAATATACCGAACAGGTCAGCAATGTACTGGCTCCGAAACAGAAACTGAACTTATTGAAGAAAGACTAATATACCATACTAGCATAACTACTATGAAATACTTATGTCATCAACTATTGCTGGTTGCCTGCATCCTCTTCAGCATAGGATGCAGGGCAGACACAGGTCGCCTTTACACACCCGACAAGTTATCGAGTGGTTTGGTCACCTGTATATGCCAAGACCTATACGGTTATATCTGGATAGGCACCGAATTTGGACTGAATAAGTTTGATGGTTATCGCTATTCGGCATACCATTATAACAGACAGGACTCCACGTCCATATCCGACAACGAGATTGCCGCCTTGTATGTAGACAAGGGTGGCAACCTCTGGGTCGGGGGCTCGAAAGGTCTGGCTCGTTATGACTATGAGCATGATGCCTTCAAACGTTACAAATTCCCCGACAACCGGCTGCCCCGCGTCAATTCCCTTTTAGAGACACCTGAGGGAGACCTCCTGATAGGAACAGCAGGCTATGGGCTTTTCTCTTTACGGAAAGGCAGTGAGTCAATCCATTATGAGGAATCGTTCTGCCAGCGGCATATAGATGATTTCTGCAGTCGTATTCATATTGACAAGGAGGGTAACCTGTGGCGTAGCAGCCACCTTCCAACCATCACACGGTATCTCGTCAAAAACAAGAAGGCATCGTCTCTGCGCGACTACCAGTCAGAATGCGGACAACCCATGAGTTATATCGAATACTCCAAAGAAGAGATGCTGATTGTGTGTATGTATGGCATCATGAGTTACAACTACCTGACGGGGGAGATGAGACAGGCAGACTTCGACCTCTCCCTGCTCGACCGTAACGTCAGTATCGAGGAGGCTAATATAGACAGGCAGGGGAATATATATATCGCCACGGCAGGCTGTGGCCTGATGGTAATCCCTAAGGGCACACGGAGTCTGCAACGCATAGAGAACGCCAGTGCCAGAATCGACCTGTCCTCTGCCAATGTCGTGGATGTCATGGAGGACAAGGACCACAACCTATGGGCTGCATGCTATAACAAAGGACTGATCCTCATCTCCAAGCAAAGTGCCTCTTTCAACTCATGGAGTTTCTCCAATCAGCATTACGTGACAGGAGGTAATGTCGCCTCCATCGTACAAGGGGAAGGTAACGATATCTGGTGTACCGTTCAGAACAACGGCATTTACCGACTGGACGAGACAGGACATATTATGGAGCACCCGGCATCCCCTGGAGGAACCCGTATCATGTACCGAGACCATTCCGGACAATACTGGCTGACGACAGAGAACACACTGTACCGCTTCAATCCGGCGACAGGACACACCATCATGGAGAAATCCTTTGAGGGACGTGGACTTAACTGCATGGTGGATGACGGACAAGGCAGACTGTATATCGGTGTATTTGGCATGGGACTATGTATTTACGACACTAATACCCATGAGACACAAATGATCAGCATGCAACAGACACACCGCAGCGAAGGCTACCTCTGTAACGACTGGATCAAGGCGATGACCTTCGACTCACGAGGCATGCTATGGATCACGACAACCAACGGAACATCAATGATGAATCCCAACGGTCTGATTTTCAACAGCCGTGGATGGAATGCTATTCTTGAGGGACTGCAATGCTACACCATCTGCGAGACGCAGAGCGGTGACATGCTGATTGGAACAGAAGCAGGACTCTATCGCTACTACTGGAAAGATAATAAGGTCAAAGAGGACCCTAAGGCTAAAATCCTCAATGACAAGATGATATGCTCAATGGTCAGGGATAACCAGGGGGAGGTCTGGATATCCACCACTAACGGTATTTGGCAGTATTCCGACAAGCGCCAGCAGATTCTCGGACATATCGGCGGCAACGGTCTGATGTCAAAAGAGTATATCCTCGGAGCGGCACTGCATCGCTACGACGACCATATCTACTTCGGCACTGCTGACGGTATTACCACGTTCCGTCCACAGGACATCAACAACCGTATCTACCAACTGGGAGAGGTCTACCTCACACGATTCATGAGTAACGGACATACGCTGAACCCCCTGGAGGACTATTTCCAGTTGCGCTATGCCGACAATACGTTTACCTTAGAGTTCTCTACCCTCGACTACCTGAATGCCGACAATATCTCCTTCCAATACAGGATAAACGGTAGTGAGACATGGATGCAAACCAATGAGGGTGCCAACCTGCTAACTTTCACGCAACTGCCCCCCGGACAATACACGATAGAGGTCAGGGCGACCAGTAACGGACTGCTTAGCAAGGGGACACGCACACTGCATATCGTAGTATTAAAGCCATGGTATAAGTCATGGTGGGCATACCTTATCTATGTCAGTGTGCTTATCGGTTTCCTCTCGCTCATCGTATTCAATGTGGAGCGACAAAGACGACGTGACTTGGAAGAGTCTAAGATGCGCTTCCTCATCAACGCCACTCATGACATCCGCTCTCCGCTTACACTGATTATGGGACCGCTGGAGAAATTAAAGAAACGACTGACATCCTCGGAGGACAAGGCTGACTTGGAGACGATTGACAAGAATGCCCAGAGACTCATGCTGCTTGTCAACCAGATTCTTGATGAGCGTAAGATTGACAAGCACCAGATGAAACTGTCATGCACCTATACGAACCTGACAGAGTTCATCCAAGGTATCTATAAACTCTATGAATACAATGCCAAACAGCGTCATATCACCTATCGCTTTGAGCATCCTGAGTCACCTGTCAGGGTTTGGATTGACAAGATACAGTTTGACAAGGTCATCTCTAACCTGCTGTCGAACGCGTTTAAGTACACCTACGATAACGGAGAGATCGTTATCCGCCTTACCCAACTGGAGAAGTCCGTTGTCATTGAGGTCATCGATGACGGTATCGGATTTGAGGACGACAAGACGGAGCGTTTCTTCGAGCGGTTCTATCAAGGGAAGAAATCCAATGACTTACATATTAACGGAACGGGTATCGGACTGAACCTGTGCCGTGCCCTGACGGAGATGCACGGGGGCAAGATCAGTGCCGCCAACCGCAAAGACGGGAAGACAGGTGCTATCCTGACCATAGAGATGCCATTAGGAAAGAAACACCTGAAACCTGAGGAGATAGAGGATAAAAAGACAGAGGAGACTCCCAATAAGCCCCAGAAACAGAGTTCATCGGATTACAGAATCCTCATCGTGGATGATGACCATGAGATAGGAACCTATATCAAACATGAACTGGGAGAATACTATAAGATCGAATATGCGCCAGACGGGCGACAGGCACTGAAACTGATACTCACCAAGACCTACGACCTGGTAGTGACTGACGTGATGATGCCAGAAATGGATGGCATCACCTTATTGAAGATGATTAAGTCCAACCCCCAACTGACAGACATCCCTGTCATCTTGTTAACTTCCAAGGCAGAGGTGTCGTTCCGTCTGGAAGGATTGAAGAAGGGCGCTGACGCCTTCCTCTCCAAGCCGTTCGCCATGGAGGAGTTGCATATCCTGATAGAGAATCTGATCAATAACGTCCGACGACTGAAGGGAAAGTATGTCGGGCAGACCGTAGAGGAACCGCGTGAGAACATTCAGATAAAAGGTAATGACGACGCCCTGATGGAAAAGGTGATGCGCACCATTAATGAGAACCTGACAAATCCCGATTTGAACTTAGAGAAACTTAGTCAGGAAATTGGCATCAGCAGGACACAATTACATCGTAAGATGAAGCAGGCCACTGGCTACACAGCAGGTGAGTTCATCAGGAGCCTTAGAATGGAACAGGCGGCACGCCTGATCGTAGAGCAGAAAGTCAATGTGTCGCAAGTCGCCTATGCCGTAGGATTCAATAACCAAACCCATTTCTCCACGGCGTTCAAGAAGTATTTCGGTATGGTGCCAAAAGCCTATGTGGAACTTATGAAGAAGGAAGAGGAGAAGAATCATAAAAAGAAAAAAAACAGCAAAAAAACAGATAACGTATGAGAAAAGTATTATTGACTATGACGATGCTTGTCACCGTGGCTTTCGCCAAGGCAGAAGACGGGCATCGCTTGTGGCTGAGACACAACCTTGTCAACACCGCACAGGTAGAGGCACCTGCCGGTTCACCAACCATCAGTATCGCCAAGGGCGAACTGCAAAACTATTATCAGGGCTCGCATGTCATGTTGCGACTTGACCCCACCCTACCCGACAATGAGGGCTTTGTCATCAATGGCAATGACGACCAACTGGTCATCACCGCCCGTCATGACATCGGACTGCTCTACGGTGCCTATGAGGTACTGCGACTGCAAGCCACGGATATGCCCATCAAGGACGAGCGACAGGAGCCTAAGTTCAAGTTACGACTCCTCAACCACTGGGATAACCTCGACGGCTCCATTGAGAGGGGCTATGCTGGAGAGAGCATCTTCGAGTGGTTTAAACTGGATGAGCAACTCATCCGTGAGTATGCCCGTGCCAATGCGTCCATCGGTATCAACGGCACTGTGCTGAATAATGTCAATGCATCACCGAAAATGCTGACCAAGCCGTACCTGAAAGAGGTGAAGAAAATTGCCGATATCCTCCGTCCTTACGGCATCCGTGTCTTCCTCTCCATCAATTTCGCCACACCAATGGCTCTTGGACATACCGTGACAGCAGACCCGAAGGATGCCAAAGTGAGCAGGTGGTGGAAGAACAAGGCTCGTGAGATCTATAAGTTGATTCCTGACTTCGGCGGTTTCCTCGTGAAGGCGAATAGTGAGGGACAGCCTGGTCCCGGTGACTATCACCGCTCTCATGCCGATGGTGCCAATATGCTGGCGGAGGCTTTGGAACAAGCCGCCCCTAAACAGGGGAGAACGGAGGGGTCTGGTATCGTCATGTGGCGTTGCTTCGTCTATGGTGCCAACCATAAGGGGGAGGACCGTGTGAAACAGGCTGTCTCGGAGTTCAAGCCCCTTGACGGCAAGTTTCATAAGAACGTCATCCTACAGACAAAGAACGGTCCTCTTGACTTCCAGCCTCGCGAGCCGTACAGTCCTGTCTTCGACCAGGTCAGCAAGACCCCTAACATGGTGGAGTTACAGATCACACAGGAGTATCTGGGACAGTCGCAACACCTGGTCTATCTCGCACCTATGTGGAAGGAGTTCTTCCAGTTTGTGGAGCCTGACTGGCTGGCAGGTATCGCTGGCGTGGCGAATATCGGTAAGGATGCCAACTGGTGCGGACACCATTTCTCACAGGCTAACTGGTATGCCTTCGGACGCCTTGCATGGAATCCCTCTCTGTCATCAGAGCAGATTGCCAAGGAGTGGCTGGAGCAGACCTTCTCCCTCGACGAGAACTTCGTGTTCCTCATGTCTTCCGTCATGGAGGATAGTCGTGAGACCTGTGTCAACTATATGATGCCACTCGGCTTACACCATATCTTCAAGTTCGACCATCATTACGGTCCCGAGCCTGACGGTTTCAAGGCGGAGTATCCCTTGGAGTGGTGCCCTGTCTACTACCACAAGGCTGACAAGGATGGTATCGGCTTCGACCGCTCCACAACAGGAACGGATGCCGTGAGTCAGTATCGGGAGCCTTATGCCTCTATGTATAACAAGGTGGAGACATGTCCTGAGAACCTGCTGTTGTGGTTCCATCACGTTCCATGGGACTACAAGATGAAAGACGGCTCAACACTCTGGGAGTCGTTGCAGTATCATTACAACCAAGGTGTCATCGCTACGGAGACCTACCATAACCTATGGCATAACAAGATGCGGGCGTATGTGGATGAGCAGCGTTGGCGTGAGGTGGACGAGCGACTGAAGATACAGGTAGAGAATGCCAGGGAATGGCGCGATGTCTGTCTCAACTATTTCGGACAGTTTGCCAAAAAATAACAGCAATACTTTCAGTTACCGACAGAACCCCGTACCTTCGAAGGTATTCCGATGGTACTTATCTCAGTAAATACACTGAATTTACTCAGTAAACACACTGAATTTACTCAGTAAATACAGTGAATTTACTTTTAACAGGTACATCACATCCTTGTCACCGTTGCCGCTTCGTTGTTACCGACAATCCTCTGATTATCAAATAGTTTTGCAAGGCGGCAACGGTGACAAGGGTTTTAAAAATTACGTGTAGTGGAATATCTGAGAAATTTTCATATTAAGGCTTACTTGATTTCTTGCGGATTAATATAGCCAGATGAGGGTAAAAGATATAACATGTTAATCGTGTATCCCTCTATAAAAATTTTTGGTATCAGCAAAAATTTTGTATCTTTGTAGCCGAATAAGTTGTTCAAACGTAAAACTATATGAAAAAAGCAAGACTACTAATACTACTGACTATAATCCTGCTGGGACAGACGGTAATGGCACAGGAGATGCCCTTAATTCTTGGTGGAGAGTTAAGTAACTCAGCGGTGACCTCTATAGAGGATGTCGATGAAGTGATTCCCCGGATGAAGACATTAGGACTGAATACGGTGTTGGTGCCAGCATACTGGGAGTTCATCGAGCCAGAGGAGGGGAAGTTCGACTTCACCCTCGTCGACCGTACCATCCAACGGGCTCGTGAGAATGACCTGAAAATCGTCTTTCTATGGTTTGGAGCATGGAAGAACTCCATGTCATGCTATGCGCCTTTATGGTTTAAGAAAGATACCAAGCGGTTCCCTCGTGCCTGTACAGAGGAGGGGAAACCTTTGGAGATCGCCAGTGCCTTCTCCGAGAGTGTGTTCCAAGCCGACAACCACGCCTTCGAAGCACTCATCAAACATATCGTCGCGACAGGGCGGGATGTGGTCAGCATGATACAGGTGGAGAATGAGATCGGAATGCTGGAATCGGCTCGGGACCACTCAATACTTGCCGATGAAATCTATAAAAATGGTGTCCCAAAAGAACTTATTACCTATCTGAAGAAACATCAGAAAGAACTGCATCCGTGGCTCAAGAAACGATTAAAATCAACCCAAAAGTCCTCCCTAAACAGGGAGGATTTAGGTGGGTCTTCTTGGACAGCCGTCTTTGGGGACGACCTTTATACGGATGAGATATTCATGGCGTATTACTATGCAAAATATGTGGGAAGGCTCTGTGAGACGGCACGTAAACACACACAGATGCCCCTCTACGTCAATGCCGCAATGAACAGCCGTGGTAGACTGCCGGGACAGTATCCTTCCGCTGGTCCCCTTGCCCACCTCATCGACCTGTGGCATGCCGGTGCTCCACAACTCGCCATGCTCGCCCCTGATATCTATGATACGGGGTTCAAGGGATGGGCAGACCAGTATGCGCTACCCAACAACCGTCTTTTTATCCCGGAAAGCCGTTGCTGTGAGAATAGCGGTGTGCGTGCCCTCTATGCCTTCGGTGAGCATCACGCCCTTGGATTCTCTCCCTTTGCCATCGACCAGGCATCTCCCCAAGAGACGGAAAATGTGACAAAGGCATACGACCTTATCCGCCAACTCTCAACTTTCAAGTTTCAACACTCAACAAATCATGCTAAAACTTGGGGGCTTCTCTTCGACCAGCAGGATAAGGAGCGTATCATCGAAGACGGTGATATCGTCATCACCTGTCGCCATTACTACACCCTCCCCTGGGATCCCCGTGCCACTGACGGCTCCACCTGGCAAGAGGGAGGTGCTATCCTCATGAAACTTGCCGACGACGAGTATCTGCTTGCCGGTAGTGGTATCGTAACCAGTTTCGCCACTGCCTACGAGAAAGCATCCGAGGAAGAGAAAGTGTTAGGAGAAGACGGATTTGTCGCTGAAGGAGAGAAAAAAGAAGCGAAAAATTCAAAAAAAGCCCATTTCAACGGGAAACGAGTCGGAATTGGCTTTGTTGACGAAGTAAGAATCGACGAAAACGGACATATAAAATATGTCCGAAGACACAATGGAGACCAGGATCACCAAGGTCGTCATGCCCGGATTTCTTGCGATAATTGGATGATTTTACACATAAAATTATACTTTTTCTGAAGCATGGAACAAATTGAAACGGATTTGGAACAAATTGAAACGACCGTTTCATAAAAACAACCTATCTTTGCAGCATAGTTCATCGACTTATTATAAACCATAAAAAGTTCAACTATGCAAAAAAGAAAAACTATTCTAATGGTGGGAGTCATGGCTCTGGTAGGGCTTACGTATTCCCCACAGGTACACGCCGAGAATACCCACAAGAGTATGGCTGTACAACAATCCAAAGAGATTACTGGTAATGTCAGTGACTCTGAAGGTCCTCTGATTGGTGCTACTGTCATGGTGAAAGGCAGCAGAACTGGTGTCGTTACCGATATCAATGGTAACTTCCGTCTCAATGCGGATGCGGGAACCACACTCGTCATCTCTTATGTAGGATATGTTACGCAAGAGGTCTCCGCGCGCGAACATATTAATATTATATTAGAGCAAGAAGGGCGGAACCTCAACGAGGTTGTGGTAATTGGTTATGGTACGCAGCGCCGAGAGGCGGTAACCGGTTCTGTTGCCAACATCAACGGTGACAAGTTGAATCAGATTGCAGCCACTAATGCTGCACAGGCTCTGCAAGGACGTGTGGCTGGTGTGCTGATGACACAGACTTCATCCCAACCAGGTGCCGAGATGCAGATCCGCATCCGTGGTCAGCGCTCACTAAGTGCATCGAACGACCCGTTAATCGTGCTCGATGGTATTCCTTTCATGGGACAACTTTCTGATATCAACCCTTCAGACATTAAGTCGATGGATATTCTGAAGGATGCCTCAGCAACAGCCATCTACGGTAGCCGTGGTGCCAACGGTGTCATCATGATTACCACGGTGAAGGGTGCTATGGGCACTCCTGCCAAGGTAAGTTACAATGGTTATGTCAGTTTCAAGACTATCTTCAAGAAGTATCCGATGATGGACGGACCTACGTTCGCCAAGATGCGTGAGTATGCCGGACAGTATCAGAACTCCCTGGAGGAAAGTAATGAGACGAACACCGACTGGCAGGATATGTTCTATCAGACAGGTGTCAGCCACAACCACGACATCACCGTCTCTGGTGGTACACAAGGCGGCAGTTACAGTTTCGGTGCCGGCTACTATCACGACGAGGCTGTAGTGCCCTCACAGGGCTACGACCGTGTGTCAGTACGTGGTAACTTCGACCAGATGGTAGGTAAGTGGTTCCGCTTCGGTCTGACCACCAACAACAGTTACCGTATCACCAAAGGTTCTAATATCGGACTGTATAATGTGCTGAGCATGAGCCCGCTGGCTAATCCTTACGATGAGAACGGCAACCTGAAGCGCACTATCCACATGCCTAACGATGAGACATGGGTGCTCACCAAGGATGTCGTCAAGGCAAACGAGGATAACTGGCTGAAGGAGGACAAGGGTATCGGTACCTATAACACTATCTTCGGAGAGGTGAAATGTCCATGGGTGGAAGGTCTGAGTTACCGCATCAACCTGGGTCTGAACTACCGTTCTTCCAAGACTGGCGCCTATACGGGTGTGGGTATCAACAATACCAATCCGGACTATCGCAACTCAGGATCCGTCATCGAGAACAGCACTCGCAACTGGGCTGTGGAGAATGTCATCACCTATGACCGTACCTTCGCAGAGAAGCACCATCTGAACGTTGTCGGCATGTATTCTGCCGAGGAGACCACTTTCGAACAGACTGGTGCCGCAGTGACAGAGATTCCCGCCTCATACTTCCAGTACTATAACCTCGGTTCCGCTTTAGGCGAGAAGAACCTCAACAACTATGACTACTGGAAGAGCGGTTTGATGTCATGGATGGGACGTGTGATGTATTCTTACGATAACAAGTACATGCTCTCTGCGGCAATCCGTGCCGATGCCTCCTCACGTCTTGCCAAGGGACACCAGTGGCACACCTATCCTGCTGTCTCTGTCGGTTGGAATATCGCACGCGAGAGTTTTATGAGCAACATCAAATGGATTGACAACCTCAAACTGCGCATCGGTTATGGCGAGACCTCTAACCAGAGTATCAGTCCTTACTCCACATGGGGCGCGCTGGCTACTCGTGACTATAACTTCGGTACGACCCACACAACAGGTTACTATGTTTCCTCACTTCCCAACTCAGAACTGGGATGGGAGTACAGTAAGACCTGGAACTTCGGTCTTGACTTCTCACTCTTCAACGGCCGCCTGTATGGTACATTCGAGTATTACACGCAGAAGACTGACAATATCCTGCTGGATGTGTCCATGCCTTCCACCTCAGGTGTAGGTAGTTTCACAGGCAACATCGGTAAGACGCAGAATAAGGGATTCGAGTTCTCCCTGAACAGTATCATTCTTGACAACAAGAACGGCTGGAACTGGGAAGCAGGTATCAACCTCTATGCGAACCGTAACAAACTGGTGGAACTCGCCTCTGGTCAGCAAGAGGATGTCGCCAACCGCTGGTTCGTAGGTCACCCCATTGATGTCATCTACGACTATAAGAACATCGGTATCTGGCAGGAGAATGATCCCTACCTGGATGTGCTGGAACCAGGAGGTAATGTAGGTATGATCAAGGTTGAGTACACTGGCGAGTATGACGCTGATGGTAAGCCTACTCGTCAGATCAACGCCGACGACCGCCAGGTGATGGACATGGAACCAGACCTGATGGGAGGTTTTAACACAACTGTCAGTTACAAGCATTTCGACCTGACGGTCATCGGTGCCTTCCAGATTGGCGGAAAACTCATCAGTGCCATCCACTCCTCTAACGGTTATCTGAACATGCTGACAGGTCGCCGTAACAATTTGGACGTAGACTACTGGACAGAGAGCAATACAGGGGCTAAATACCCGAAACCAGGTGGAGCAACCTCTAGTGACAACCCCAAATACGGTTCTACACTGGGATATTTCAATGCTGGCTATCTGAAAGTACGTGCTATCACCCTCGGATATAACTTCGAGCATCTGAAATTCGTGAAGGATCTCGGCATCAGCCGCCTGCGCCTCTATGCGACCATACAGAATCCTTTCGTTCTCTTCTCACCCTATAACAATGAGTGCGGACTTGACCCGGAAACCAATACATTGGCAAACAACAGCAGTACGACTGCCACGACATTGGATGGTTATACAGGCAAACACATGATGCCCATTATTGGATACAACACTCCTACAACTCGTAACTTCCTTTTCGGTATCAACGTAACATTCTAAATACTCACTACTATGAAAGTTTTCTTTAATAAAATAATCGCTATTAGCGCGATACTATCAGTGCTCCTGACGTATTCCTCATGTGGAAGTGTCCTTGACGAGCAACCACGCAGTCAATTCGACCCTACCTTCTTCACTACAGAAGAAGGCATCGAAGGTGGTCTTACCGCATTGTACGCACACCTGCGCTATATCTATGGAAACGGTTACTATCTTAACATCTGTGAGACAGGTACCGACGAGTACACCTATGCCCAGTCCGCCGACAATAACTTCAAGGATGCGGACTTCACGGACGCCGGCTCGTTGACAGCAACAAGTAGCCGCTCCGACGTACTGTGGGGACAGGCTTTTACCAATATCAACACAGCAAGTGGTGTCATAGAGAACGGTGAGGCGGCTGGCATCGCTGAGTCACTGCTCTCAGAAGCCCGTTTCTTTCGTGCTTTTGACTACTTTCTACTTGTACAGACTTTTGGTGGCGTTCCTCTTGATCTGGGTGCTGGAGAACTGAAGTTCAATACCTCCACTATCCGCTCTTCTGTACGTAATACCGTTCCTGAGGTATATACCAAAGCCATCTTCCCTGACCTCTTGAAAGCGATTGACAACCTCCCTGAGTCTCCACGTCTCACAGGTGCAGCCTCCAAGAACCTGGCTCGCCTATTTCTTTCCAAGGCTTATCTGACCTACGGCTGGTGGCTGGAGAACCCCAAGAATATCCCCACCTATCCTGAGACTCAGCGCACAGACCCCGATGGACACAATGCCAGTTGGTATTTCCAACAGGCATACGATGTCGCTCTTGCTGCTATCAACAATCCTGGTCCCTATGGACTGCAACCTACTTTCTACGATGTCAATAATGCCACCAACGACCGCAACTCCGAGATCATGCTTTACGCTGACCATAACGAGAATGAGAAATACGGTAATGGCGGTGTCGGCTACGGCTGGGGTAATGGTAACTCTCCTGAGAATTTCGCGTACTGGATGACATCTTGGAACTACGGTCTCCTGACTGCCGTCGGCTCCACCGGCGAGACCATTAACCCGATTAGCCGTGAGGCTGTGCAGGCACTGGGACGTCCCTGGACCCGTATGGCGGCTATCGCTGATAATTTCATGGAAGGTGGTGCTTGGGAAGATGCCGTTAAGGCTATCGACTCACGCTATGACGCTACCTTTACTCTCCGCTATCACACCAACTTCGACAAGGCTGGCAAGGCTGATACTTATGTGGAAGGTGCCAATGGCTTGCAGGTGGGTCCTGGAGAGATCTATTTCAGTTTTGTAGACGAGGCTACCGCAGCCAATATCGACTGGTCTGCTGACGGTGCTGGAGTCGGTGCCGGAACACTGCCAGGTCGTGCCGACTTCGTGGTAGGTGTCAACAATATCAGCCGATTCAAATATCCTATCAACTGGAAAATTGGTATGTACAGAACGGATAACGGTAGCGGATTAGGCTCCCCCAACGGTGGTAGTCCCCGTCCCTTCAACATAGCCAAGTTCTCTGAGTTCTACCTGATTGCAGCAGAAGCGGCAGTAAAGGGTGCAAGCGGCTCCAAGTCGGCTCGTGATCTCGTGAATATCCTGCGTGCCCGTGCCGGCAAGCAGACCCACAACCAGAATGAGAACATTGATGTCAATATCGACAACAGTAGTGCTATGACTAATGCCACCCCTGCGACTATCACCATCGACTACATCCTTGACGAGCGTATGCGTGAGTTCTGGGGCGAGGGATATCGTTGGTTCGACCTTGTCCGTACCCAGACATGGGCAGAGAAAGCAGGTAAGTATCGCATCGCCGGAAGTGGCGCCGGCGACCGTGACCTGCAGACTGTCACCCGTAATATCCCAACAGGCTATTATCTGCGTCCTATTCCACAGAGCCAGATTGACGGATTGGAAATGACAGACGCTGAAAAAGAGGATTATCAGAATCCTGCCTATCGGTAATTTTACGATAAAATTCCTATTTTTTGTTCATTTGTGTGGGGGCTGCGCTGTGAATGCGTAGTCCTCACTTTTTTTCGATGGAATCGGCAAAAATGCAATCTTCTTATAAACTTTTTTATTTTATGGAACAAAAGTTAACGAATTTGGCACAAAATTGAATAAACTTTTTAGAATTTTTCCTTATCTTTGCAATCGAAAGTTCTAAAAATTACATGACTATTAACACCATAACTAAAAAAAATTAATGTATGAATCGCACAAGTAAAGTTCTAAGAAGGACCCTTGGGTTGATGGTTCTGTTGTGTATGATGCCTTTTAGTCTTCATGCCCAGAACATCACTATTAAGGGTACGGTAAGTGCTGCTGACGGACCGATTATCGGTGCAACCGTCAAAGTGAAAGGTGCTCAAGGTGGTACTGTTACCGATTATGACGGTAACTACACCATCTCGGCACAGTCTAATGCAACGCTCGTCTTCAGTTACGTTGGCTTCGAGACCAAAGAAGTCAAGGTTGGAGGCAAGCATGTGATTGATGTAACACTCGTGGAAGACGAGACACTTCTGAATGAGGTGGTTGTCGTTGGTTACGGTACGATGAGAAAGTCGGACCTGACGGGTGCTGTCACACAGGTGGACAACAAAGCCTTCGAGAAGTCTGTATCGACCAGTATCGACCAAGTGCTGCAAGGTCGTGCCGCTGGTGTACAGATTCAGGCTAATACAGGTACACCTGGTGGTTCGAGCACCATCCGTATTCGTGGTACCAACTCCCTGAACGCTTCCTCACAACCAATCTTTGTCATCGACGGTGTTATTATTGACTCAGATGGTGGTGATGACGGAAACAGCAACCCATTGGCAGGTATCAACCCAAGTGATATCCTGACGATGGATATCCTGAAAGACGCCTCTGCTACTGCTATTTATGGTTCGCGCGCAAGTAATGGTGTCATCATGATTACCACTAAGCGTGGTAAGTCTGGTGAGGCAACACTGACTTACGACGGCTATATTGGCTGGCAGCAAATGCCTAGGAAACTGGATGTGCTGAACCTACGCCAGTATGCGGAGCATAACAATGACATTGCGGACGCACAGATCAAGACTGCCTCTGGCACATTCCTTCGTCCAGAATTGCTGGGTGGAGGTACTGACTGGCAGGACGAGTTGTTCAAGACTGCTTTCATGACTAACCACAGTATCTCGCTGACTGGTGGCTCTGAAAAGACCACATACGCCATCAGTGCCGGCTATCTGTACCAGAACGGTATCGCCATCAGCACGGGTTTCAAGCGTCAGACAGTACGTGGTAACATTGACACAGAACTGAAGAAGTGGCTGAAGGGTGGTATCTCCTTCTCCCTATCTGACTCCAAGCAGGAGATGGAGAAGAACTGGGATATTATCAACACCGCTTTAAGATCACAGCCTTCTGTCGCCGTACGTAACCCAGAGGGTGGATATGACGGTCCAGACGACCAGTGGATGCCTGAGAATGCCGTTGCCCTTGCAGAGATCAAGACCAACTATGCCAAGCGTACGAACTTCCGCATCAACACCTATTTGGAGGCTACATTCATGAAGGGTCTGACCTTCAAGACTGAACTCTCAGCCGACTACAATCTGAACAAGACCAAGACATATACCCCTGACTATACCTTCGGTGTGAAGGAAAGTACCCAGCGCGACGGTGCCTGGTACAAAAACGACTCAAAGTACTGGTCATGGCGTAATATCCTGACCTACAATGGTACGATTGCCCAGAAGCATAATATCAATGCCATGATTGGTCAGGAAATGAGTCATAACTATTGGGAGAACATGAGTGCCTCTAACCAGGGTTACCTCTCCAACTCCGTTATCGACCTCCGTGCTGGTGAGCGGACAGGTAACAATGTCAATATCGACGGATACCAGAATAATACTTCTCTGTTCTCTTACTTCGGGCGTGTGCTCTATAACTTCGACGACCGCTACTTGGTAACAGCCACACTGCGCCGAGACGGTTCTTCCAAGTTCGCTGACGGCAACCGCTGGGGCTGGTTCCCCTCCGCAGCCTTCGCATGGCGCGCCAGTCAAGAGAGTTTCCTGAAAGACAATAAGGTCATCAACAACCTGAAACTTCGCTTAGGCTGGGGTACCACAGGTAACCAGAACGTACAGGACTGGGCTTATCAGGCAATGCTTGCCAACTATACTACCCCATGGGGTGTTGGTGTACTGAATGCCAATAATGCTAACCCTGACCTGAAATGGGAGACCACCTACTCAACGAATATCGGTTTCGACCTGTCTCTGTTCAACAGCCGTATTGATTTAGTATTCGACTGGTACTATAAGAAGACCAACGACCTATTGATGATGCTCGACCTGCCCGCATTCCTCGGATCTGGCGCAGGTTCTAACGAGGCATACGGTACTGCTTCTAACCCTTGGGGTAATATCGGTTCTCTGCGTAATACGGGTATTGAGGTGACTCTGAACACTGTGAATATCGAGAATAAGAATTTCCAGTGGCGTTCTAACTTCGTGTTCTCCCTGAACCGCAACAAGGTACTTTCGCTGGACTCAGACAGTGGCAGTCTTCCACAGACCTTACAGATTGGCTCTGATGTCGCTACCGTTACGAATACTGTAGTTGATAAGCCTATCGGACAGTTCTGGGGCTACAAGGTAATCGGCCGTTTCGACAAACCAGAAGATTTCTATTACAAGGATGCCAATGGTAATATCCAACCCGTAGCACTTCCTAAGGGCGCATCCATGGCAACCTCCCCCACATCAGGTGGTGTGTTCATCGGTGACTATATCTATGAAGACCTCAATAATGACGGTGTGATAGACGATAATGACATGACCTTCATTGGTAACCCAGAGCCCAAGTTCACATGGGGATTCGGCAACACCTTCTCTTACAAGGGCTTTGACCTGAGCATCCAGTTCAGTGGTTCGTATGGTAACAAGATTATGAACTATCAACGTCGTTTCCTCGACATCACAGGTTCTACCAGCAACCAATTGACGACCGTTCTTGACTATGCCCGTCTTGCTAAGATTGACGAGAACGGACCAGACGACTATCGTAACTATTACGTGGTAAACACGAACACGATTATGCCACGCCTCTCCACTGAGAGTGGTGTCAACAAGAACAACCGTGTTAGTGACGCTTATGTAGAGGACGGTAGTTACATCCGTTTGCAGAACATCTCTCTATCTTATACCTTCCCTCGCAAGTGGATTAAGAACCTCTTCCTGACAAATGCTAAGATCTACTGCAATATCCAGAACCTCTTTACCATCACCAAGTATGATGGCTATGATCCTGAGGTAGGTTCTTTGCGTGGCAATGCACTTCTTAACGGTGTTGACTACAGCCGTTATCCATCACCACGTATCTACACTGTAGGTGTCAATTTGCAATTCTAATTTATTAATAATGAGAAACAAAATTAGAAATGATTATGAAAACAAGAATATTTAAATATACTATAGCACTTGCAGGAATCTTGTCAGTAAGCAGTTGTGCTGAGAGTTTCTTAGATCAAAAGAACTCTTACCAACTGTCACAGGATAACTTCTTCACAAGTGACGAGGCTGTGTCCCAGGCGATCACCCCACTCTACGACTATGTGTGGTATATGTTCAACGACAAGTCATACTACGGAATGGGTGACGGACGTGCCAACAATATCACAGCACAGTATTCTGACTATATCTATCCTTACACCAACTTCACAGAGTCTGGTGCTTCTAATGGTCTGAACGATGCGTGGTCATCTTTCTATGCTGTCATTTCACAGGCAAACAACACTATTAACAACATCAGTAACTATTCTACCAGTGGCGTGTCTGAGACGGCTAAGAGACAGGGTATTGCCGAGGCTCGTTTCATGCGTGGTCTCGCTTACTGGTATCTCGGCTCTCTTTGGGGATGTGCTGTGATCTACGAGAACACGCAAGACCTTGTTAACAACTATGTTGTTCCTGCCGCTAACAGAACGGATGTCTTTGAGTTTGCCATCCGTGACATGGAGTTTGCAGCCGTTAATCTGCCAGCAACCTCTCCTGCGACTGGTCGCGTCAACAAATATGCCGCTTATGGCATGCTGTCACGTTTCTACTTGTCTATGGCAGGTGTCGTATCAGGCAGTGACCGTTACAACGGCAGCAATATTCAGACACAGTTCAATAGCAAGGTTCGTAACACCTATTATCTGAACGCTGCCAAGAAGGCTGCCGCTAAGGTGATAGAGGAAGGTCCTTACAAACTGGCAGACACCTATGCGGAATTATTTGCCGCCGCTACTTTCAACAACAATAGTGAAAGTATCTTCCAGTTGCAATGGCAGGCTGGTGCCGGAGCAGGTCTTGCCCAGTCAATGACCCGTTTCCTTGCCTGGAGTACACAAGTGAACCAGGGTAACTCTTGGGGTGGCTCTACTTACTGCTCTTATGACCTTTGGGAAGAGTTTAAAGAATATGCCGACCCGACTCTTGGTGTAACAGTTGACGATGCTATCCGCCGTCATAACTGTGTTGCCTCATACGGTGAGGTATATCCTGAGTTCTCTACTGATCCTGAGAAACCTTACATCTATGGTGAGACAGAGAGTGCAAGTTCTCAGGGTGCCAACATCAAGAAATATGTGATTGGAACAAATGCTGTCAATGGCATCTCTGTCAACAATAACTCTGGTGTTAATACCTATATGATGCGTCTTGCTGAGGTTTATCTGAACTACGCAGAGGCCACATTAGGCAACGATGCCACTACGACAGACGCTTCTGCCCTTGCTTATTTCAATGCACTCCGTGACCGTGCCGGTGTTGCTCAAAAGTCAAAGATTGGCTATGAGGACATCCGCCATGAGTTCCGTGTAGAACTTGCCTTCGAGGGACTCTATTGGTACTTCCTCGTTCGCCGCGGTTACTATGAGCAACAGGAGGTTGTCAACTATGTTAACAACCAGTACCGTAATGCCAGTTATTATGAGTCATCCACACATACCTACAAGTTGTCTGACTCGTATGCTGCTCCTGGTCCAAGCGTCTCTATCGCTACCGCAAAGAACCTCGTATTGTCGATTCCTGAGACAGACTCCACAAAGGATCCTCAGTTAAAGTCTGATTCCGAGAATAATGTATCTACTGTTGCTTACGAGTTTGGTGATCGTGAAGTATCAGACGCAGACCTCTTCTAAAGGAAAAAAGTTCCCTTGAGTGAAACGATAAAAAAGTAAAAAGTAAGATTATGAAAACAATCAAATATTTCTGGACTTTATGCCTTGCCGTTGCTGCCTTCACCTTTACGGCTTGTAGCGACAGTGACAGTTCTGGCAGTTCGTCCCAGATGAAAATTGACCAGATTTATCTGGAGAATATTGATGACGATGTCATTAAAGACCGTCCTGTGGATTTTGCCCGTTTGGGACAACTGCTCCGCATCCAAGGCTCTGGTTTTAGTGGTGTGAAGAGAATCTATGTCAATGGTTATGAGACCTATTTCAATAATGCCCTCATGACAGACAATAACATTTGGATTCAACTCAACAGCAAGACTCCCGTCGACAAGGCTGATGAGAGTGTTCGTAACACTATCGTACTTTATAAGAGCGAAGACAACCAGTTGGTATTCCCCTTCACTATCCGTGCTTCCGCACCAAGCATTACTGGTGTAGACAACACAATGCCAAAGGCTGGTGAGTCAGTAACGGTAAGTGGTTCCAATTTACAAGAGACCACAAAGGTCACTCTTCCCGATGGAACAGAGATTACAAATGGTATCACCAGTGACGAAGATGGAGAGTGGTTTACCTTTACCATTCCTGGCAGCGCAGACCTGACTGTTGCTGGTAGTATTACCAGCGAGGGTGCCAATGGTACGGCAATCAGTCCAAAGTTCTTCAATGATTTCCGTTGTTATGTCATTGACTTTGAGGAAAGCGGAAAAGGAGAACTGGGTTCATGGAGTGCGACCTATAGTGCTGACGACTTAGTCGACGACCCACTGAACACTGGTCGCGGTAAGGTGGCAATGCTTGTTCCTGAGGCAAAACTTGCCGATGGCGGTATTGACGCAGGTGGAGAGGCGCTCTATTGGGCTACCGCTGGAAACGACAATCCCAACGACGACTGGACAAGTCGTATGTATGCAACGATTCCTGCTGAGACCTCAGCAGCCAATATTGCCCTGCAGTTTGACATCTATTGTCCAGAGCCATGGGATCTGACAGGTCAGTTGGAGATCTCCCTCCAGAACAACCTTTCTGGCAAGGGATGGGGCTCTGCAGGTACCAAGTACAGTTCTCAGTATTATAACACCGCTACAGTATGGGTTCCTTGGTTGAACACGGAAGATGGTTCTCATGAAGCATGGTCCACTGGTGAGCGTTGGCAGACCATCACCATTCCAATGACCAACTTTGGTAACTACGACCCGACTGAGGCACCAGATGCTACATTCCAGACGATTTGCGAGGACCGCAATGCTGGTTCTTACCGTAACTTCCTGATTGTCTTTGTGAATAGTGATCTGGAGTTCTCTGATGATATTGTTTATAAGTCAAGCACTTTCAATCAGAAAGTTTATATTGACAACATCCGTGTCGTTTCTATTGCCCCCATCACTGTTAGTGACTTCGGCGATGAGGAGACGACGGAATAATAACCCCTAAAACGTAAAATCATTATGAAAATCAATAAAATCATATTACCAGTAGTAGCGTCAGCGATGCTACTCACTGGTTGCGACGACCAGATTATGGAGTGGGGGTTGCAGGAAGGACATACTGCTGTCACTTCAGCAGACCTGCCCCTTGCCGTAAAGGAAGTTCTTTCTAATTACGATGATATCAAGAAATATTCTTCCAATAATCATCCCAACATGAAACTTGGTCTGGGTATTGGTAAGGATATCTATATGGGCGAGGATGATCGCCATGACCTTGCTGCTAACAACTTCCAGATGGTTACCTGGGGTAATGCGATGAAGATGGATGCCATCGTCAGTGCAAGTGGTAACTTGAACTTCGCTAACCTTGATCCTGCTCTTAAGCAGATTCAAGAAGATGGTATTGACCTCTATGGTCATAACTTTTTCTGGCATACCCAGCAACAACAGACCTACCTGAAGTCTCTGATTGCCCCAAAGTTCATACCTGCTGATACTGGCAGTGATATCGAGAACATGCTGACAGGTGACGCATGGAACTTTGAAGGTGGTACAAGTGGAGGTTGGGGATCTTGGGGTAATGGTTCAAGTTCCAACATCGCTGAAGAGGGATATAAAAGTGATTATAGCCTCCATCTCGTCAATCCAACAGACGCAGGATCTGGCAGTGACTGGAAAGCGCAGTGCGCATATACCTTCGGTGCCCCTCTGATTGAAGGAACAGAGTACACGATTCGCTTCTGGGCTAAATCCGCCTCTGCCGCAGGAACGTTACAGTTCTGTCATCAGAATAGTGCTAATTACAATCATCAAATCTACTACAATTTCCCTGTAGGTACAGATTGGACGCTTTGCGAGTATACTTTCACAATGGGGTTTGACGATGTAGATCGTATCCTCATAAACTTTGCGGCTGTGGCTACAGAGTATTGGGTTGATAATATTGAATTTGGTATCAAGAAAGAAGACCCGATGGAGAATGCAATTGTTGGCGATTCTAACGACTTTGAAGGTGGTACAAAAGGAAGTTGGGGTTCTTGGGGCAATGGCTCAAGTTCAGATATCTCAGAAAAAGGTGAAGGTTATGAAAGTGACTATAGCCTTGTACTTGTTAACCCTGAAGATGCTGGTGTTGATAATGACTGGAAGGCACAATGTGCTTATACTTTCGACACTCCGTTAATACAAGGCAAGAAATACATCATCCAGTTCTGGGCTAAATCCACCTCTTCCGCAGGAACGTTACAGTTCTGCCATCAGAATAGCCAGAACTACAATCACCAGATCTACTACAGATTCCCTGTAGGTACTGACTGGACCCTTTGTGAGTATGAGTTCGAACAGCAGTTTGATGACGTTGACCGTATTCTGATTAACTTCGGTGCTGTCGCCACCACTTACTGGGTGGACAATATCAAATTTGGACTTGCTAAAGACCAAGGTGAGGCTGGTGCCCGTCAGTTCTATGCAAATCGTGCTGGTGCAGCAGCCCATTACGAAATCAAGACTGCTGAGGAAAAGAATCAGATTCTGACCGATGCCATGGAGGCATGGGTAAAGGGAATGGCAGAGCATCTTGCCGAGAAAGAGATCGTTCCTGTTGGGTATGATGTCATCAATGAGGCGATTGCTGACGGCAGCAATGGTGTACGTGGTCTGAACGGAGTATTCGGTGGTTCTATCACTGATGATGATGGCAATACGACTTATGATGCCGAACCTGTAGAGACAGAGGAAGAGGGCCTGAACCTCAACTGGGGTAGCGGTCACTGGTACTGGGGCTATTATGTTCCAGACTATGCTGTGAAGGCTTTCCAGTTTGCCCGTAAGTATCTGCCTGCCTCTACCAAGTTGTTCTACAACGACTATAACCTAGAGAGCAGTGATTCTAAACGTGCTGCTGTTATCCAGTTCGTGAAGGACATTGATGCTGCCAACGGCTCGGCAATCGTTGATGGTATCGGTACCCAGATGCACGTCAGTTTCTCACCAACGGATGATGCTGATGAGAATACAGAGAAACTCGCAGAACTGAAAGAGAAAGTGGACAAGCAGTTCAAGGAACTCGCTGCCACAGGCAAACTGATTCGTGTCACCGAGTTGGATATCTCAGTGAATACTGGCAGTCCATCCGCAGCACAGTATAAGGCACAGAGTGATGCTTATCAGTTGATATTCGAATCCTACTTCGAGAATGTTCCAGAGGCACAGCAGAGTGGTATCACCATCTGGAGTCTGACAGACGCAGAGGATGAGCATGAGTACTGGCTGAAAGGACAGAAGCCTAACCTCTGGGATGAATCATTCAAGCGTAAGTGGGCTTACAAGGGTGTCTGCGACGCTCTTGCCGGTGAGGATGTCGGTCTGACCTTCGGTTCTGATTCTTACAAGACTTATTACGAGAAACAGAATGTCAGCGACACCGTGAAGTAAGACACAAGACAATATCTATATAAAACATCCCTGCCACTTCCTTAGTAGCAGGGATGTTTTATTGTCATTTACGAAGCCCCTACCTTCTATGCCCTGATTCCTGCTTGCTTGCATTTCATCAGTGCATTGCAAAGCCACAGGAGACATAAAGCACGGAGGAAAAGGGAGCAAATCGGGAACACGGTAAAGAAGAAAGCCAATTGTGCATTGAGCAGTAACAGAGTCTGACGAAGATTAATCTCTGCGTCTAATACCTTAGAATAGTAACCTGCAAGCAAGACAATTGGTTTGCGAACCATTTGTACAAGTTGTGTGAGCAGTCGCTCCTCATGATGAAAAGTCATTGTCTTTTTCATATCGTAATTCATTTTATTTGTTTCTACGATGCAAAAGAACGACTATTCTGTGCACAATAAGTTCACTTTCCGGTTTTGTTTGTTAATACATTTTAATTATTAACATCCGTTTACATTTTCAGCATCTGTTGGATATGCTGACGAATATAATCTTTAAACCCCTCATCTCCCACGATCGTGATATCCTCATAGAGTCCCAACACAAAACGTCCGATACCCGCATAACTGCATACATCGAGTTCCAACAACCAATGCTGACTGTCCTTAGGAATAATATAAGCCTCTGCCTTGGGATATTCTTCTAACATGAGGTTATAGGACAATCGCCCTAATAAAAGGGTCACATGCAACTGTTCTTCGGCACTAAACATAAAGATATCCGTATAGATCTGGCGATGTTCCGCCTCATGCTCCCACTCGTCAGCAAGCAGTTCCACACGCTCCATACGAGAGAGTTTGAAGGTCTTGTTCATTCCACTGGTCAACTCATAGCAACGTACCTCATTATTGTTGTTCATTAACATAAAAGGCTCTACGATACGATCAGTCACACTATTACTATGAGGTGATGAGTAATGATGCAGGACCACACTCCTATGGTATTTTATAGCATCATAAATAACACTCAGATTGAGTGCCTGCCGCTCACGCAACTGCTCGTCCGCAAGGATATTTAAATCGTATAAGGAGTCAAGTTTACGCTTCAGATGCTCCACCATAGCACTATGCGATCCAGAACTATCCAATATGCGCCGCATGGTGACAGCCTCATCTTCCGTGAAATGAACCTTGCGGAAGAGTTTCGTAAAGAACGGAGAACTTTTGTCAAGACTATAAACCGTTCCGTGCTTTTCTACGATAAAACCTATATCACGGAAAAAGTCCAGATAATAATATAAGGTACGTTTCGAGATATCCATCCGTTCACAAAGTTGCTGAACGGTATAACGTCTGTTCTCCGTCATCAGGAGCATCAGCGTCAACTCTCTGTCTAACTTATCGTGGCGCATCAGTCTTGGAAGTCAAAAGACAGTTGTCCGTCGCCTAACATATTAAAAGTCTTACGATGGTAAGGGGTGATACCAAACTGTCGGATTGCCTCACGATGTTTTTTGGTGGGATACCCTTTGTTGGATAGCCAGTCATATTGTGGATACTCTATAGCAAGACGGTCCATATAGTCGTCACGATAGGTCTTGGCAAGAATCGAGGCAGCAGCAATAGAGAGGTATTTACCGTCCCCCTTGACAATGGTAGTGTAGGGTAATTGACGGTATGGCTTGAAACGGTTTCCATCAACAATAATAGCCTCTGGGCACACCTTCAGTTGATCCAAGGCACGATGCATGGCAAGAATAGAGGCATTGAGGATATTCATCTGATCAATTTCCTCTGGTGTCACAATACCCACAGCCCATGCAATAGCATCACGCTCAATAATCTCTCGCAACTGCTTACGACGTTTATCCGTCAGTTGCTTGGAGTCATTCAATTCCTCATTCTGATAATCTTCAGGAAAAATGACAGCGGCAGCATAGACACTTCCTGCAAGACAACCACGACCAGCCTCATCACAGCCGGCTTCTATCTTTTCTTTGTAATAATGACTGGCAAGCATGGTTAGAACATTTTGCTGACCCTACGAATACCTGCGACGAGGGTATCCACCTCCTCTTTCGTATTATAAAGAGCGAAAGAGGCACGTACCGTACCTTGGATACCTAAGCGGTCCATCAATGGCTGGGCACAATGATGCCCCGTACGGACAGCAATACCCAGACGGTCGAGAAGCGTACCTAAATCCAGATGATGGATATCACCCACGTTAAAGGAAACTACAGCGTCCTTGAAAGTTGACTGTTGCGGACCGTAAATCTTCATACCCTCAATGGCCTGCAACTGCTCCATGCAGTAACATGTTAACTCATGCTCGTATTGCTGGATATTCTCCATACCTATCGAATGGATATAATCGATGGCAGTGGCAAGTCCATGGGTGGCGATATAGTCAGGTGTTCCTGCCTCAAACTTAAAGGGCAGGCGCTCAAAGGTGGTCTTCTCCCAGGTCACCTTGTCTATCATCTCACCACCTCCCTGATAGGGTGGCAGTTTCTCTAACCACTCCTCCTTACCATACAGCACACCAATACCCGTTGGTCCATACATCTTATGACCACTGAAAGCATAGAAATCGCAATCCATCGCCTGCACGTCTATTGGCATGTGGGGAGCACTCTGGGCACCATCCACCAAGACAGGAATACCATGGGCATGAGCCGTCTTTACGATCTCACCAACAGGATTCATCGTCCCTAACACATTGCTGACATGGGTAATACTAACCAATTTGGTACGCTCAGTCAAGCATGTTGCGATGTCATCGCAACATACAAGACGACCGTCATCCGTTATCGGCAGGTGCTTCACCACGATTCCCCGTTGCTGAGCCTGTAACTGCCAAGGTACGATATTACTATGGTGTTCCATCTCTGTCACCAGCACCTCGTCACCCTCCTTCATCTGACTCGCACAGAAAGAAGCGGCAACAAGATTGATAGCCTCTGTCGTACCACGAGTGAAGATGATTTCCTCTGTCTTAGAAGCATTGATAAACTGACGAACCTTCTCACGTGCTGCCTCATGCAAATCCGTCGCCTGCTGTGACAGATAATGCACACCACGATGCACATTGGCATTCACATTCAGGTATTCCTCCCGCATAGCATCCAACACACAGAGTGGTTTCTGCGTCGTCGCAGCATTGTCGAGATAAACCAATGGCTTACCATACACCTCCCTTGAAAGGATAGGGAAATCCTCGCGTACCTTATTTATATTATACATATTACTTACAGAGTTTACAACCCTCACACTTATTCAACTCACCACGGAAGCGTTTCTCTACCAGATAATGCAGACGATCACGCAACGGTTCCAATTCCATCTGGTTGATGACCTCGTTGATGAAAGCATTCTGCAACAGGAGACGAGCCTCTTTCTCTGGGATACCACGCTGCCGCATATAGAACATCGCCGCATCATTCAACTGTCCGACAGTAGAGCCATGGGCGCACTTCACATCATCGGCATAGATCTCCAGCATCGGCTGGGTATACATCCTCGCTTTCTTAGTAGCACAGAGATTCTGGTTGGTCATCTGCGAGGATGTCTTCTGCGCATCCTTTGCCACATACACCTTACCAGCGAAAGCACCTACTGCCTCATCGTTCAGCACGTATTTATAGAGTTCCTGACTCATACAATGGGGGACATGATGGGTAATCAACGTGTTATTATCCACATGCTGCTGTTTGTCGGCTATCACACAACCATTACAGAAGCACTCGGCTCCCTCACCACTCAGATGGAGATCGAGTTTATTACGGGTGATACCATTATGCAAAGTGATGACATTATGATTGACACGACTGTTTGCCTGCTGGTCGATATAGACATTGCTGACACGCACGTTCTTGGCATGGGTCTCTTCCAAACAGTAGAGATCGAGTTTGGCATTCTCTCCCACAAAAGCCTCTATGACCTGTGTCGTGAGGAAATGACGATCGTCTGCCGCATGGTCACAGAACAGGAATTTTGCCTCTGCTCCCTCCTCTACGATGATTAGCACCCGGCGGTTCACCATCAAATCGACATCTGAGCGAAGAATATTTATAATCTGAATCGCACGATCCAGCACGACACCTTTAGGAACATAGACATAGAGTCCGTCCTGCGCCAGCATCGTATTCAGACTCGTCACGGCATCGTCATCCTTAGAGGCTAACTGATGGTAATAGGCAGTGGTGGCAAACTCCTTCAAGGAACCAATGATGACTCCCTCTGGGAGATGTCCCTTCGGCGTAGCCTTCGTATAGAAAGCATCATTAACCACAAAATAGAGTGACGTACTCAGATTGGGGACATCACAACGAAAGGCTTTATAAGGGTCGACAGGAATCTCCAGACGATTGAGGTTCAGTCCATAGTCTGGCTCAAAGAGTGCCTGCATATCGGTATATTTATAGCGCTCTACCTTACGGGAAGGGAAGCCCTTCGCCTTCAGGTTCTCATAGGCAGCATCACGTACCGCATTCATCACATCAGACGAATGCCGGGCAATCATACCACGTGCCTGTTCGTAGAGTTCTATATATTGCTGTTCACTCTTCATTCCACCTCAGCCTTTATCCAGTCGTAACCACGTTCCTGTATCTCTTTTGCCAACTCAGGACCTGCCGTCTTGACTATCTGTCCTTTATAGAGCACATGTACCACATCAGGGCGTATCATCTCCAACAGACGGTCGTAGTGGGTAATCACAATACAAGAGGTCTCTGGCGTACGCAACTTATTGACACCCTCTGCGACAATACGCATGGCATCGACATCCAGTCCTGAGTCTGTCTCATCGAGAATAGAGAGTTGGGGTTCGAGCATTGCCATCTGGAAAATCTCATTCCGTTTCTTCTCACCTCCACTGAAGCCCTCATTCACTGAACGATTAGCGAGTTTGTTGTCCAACTCCACAATCTTCTGTTTCTCACGCATCAGTTTGATGAAGTCGGAGGCTTTCAACTCTGGTAGTCCCTCATATTTACGCTTCTCATTAATCGCCGCTTTCATGAAGTTGGTCATAGACACTCCAGGAATCTCCACAGGATACTGGAAGGAGAGGAACAATCCCTCATGGGCACGGTCCTCTGGTTTCATCTCCAACAGGTTCTTCCCGTTAAAGAAAGCCTCACCCTCTGTCACGTCATAGAGGGGATTACCCACCAGCACTGCTGAGAGGGTTGACTTACCAGAACCATTGGGTCCCATAATGGCATGTGTCTCACCATCCTTAATGGTGAGATTGATACCTCTTAATATCTCTTTGTCGCCAATCTTGGCGTGTAAGTTTCGTACTTCTAACATATCTCTAATCTTTCAACTCTACACTCTAAACTATCCCACTGTTCCTTCTAATGATACTGATAATAGTTTACGTGCCTCCACAGCAAACTCCATGGGCAACTTGTTCAGCACTTCTTTGGCATAACCATTGACTATCAAACCAACAGCCTGCTCCGTAGGGATACCGCGCTGGTTACAATAGAAGAGTTGGTCCTCTGATATCTTGGAGGTCGTCGCCTCATGCTCCACGATAGCGGTGTCGTTATGGATATCCATATAAGGAAAGGTATGGGCACCACACTCCGATCCTAACAGCAAAGAGTCACAGGAACTATAATTACGGGCATTATCCGCATTCGTGGTGGCACGTACTAGTCCACGGTATGAGTTCTGAGAATGACCTGCCGAGATACCTTTTGAGATAATCGTCGACTTGGTATTCTTTCCCATGTGTATCATCTTCGTACCTGTGTCTGCCTCCTGGTAGTTGTTGGTCACAGCCACACTATAGAACTCTGCCTGTGAGTTGTCACCACGCAGCACACAGGAGGGGTATTTCCACGTAATGGCACTACCAGTCTCCACCTGTGTCCATGACAATTTGGAGTCTACACCGCGCAGGTCACCACGCTTCGTCACCAAGTTCAGCACACCACCTTTTCCGTTCTCATCACCAGGATACCAGTTCTGTACCGTTGAGTATTTCACCTCGGCACGGTTCTTGACAATAATCTCCACTATAGCCGCATGCAACTGGTTCTCGTCACGCATCGGAGCGGTACAGCCTTCCAGATAACTCACATAGGCATCATCGTCGGCAATGATCAGGGTACGCTCAAACTGCCCGGTATTACGGGCATTAATACGGAAATAACTGCTTAGTTCCATCGGACAGTGAACACCTTTCGGGATATAGACAAACGAACCGTCTGAGAATACGGCACTGTTTAAAGCCGCAAAGAAATTATCACGATAAGGAACCACCGTACCTAAATACTCACGTACCAAATCGGGATGATTCTTAATCGCATCACCAATCGAGCAGAAGATAACACCTAACTCGGATAGTTTCTCCTTGAAGGTCGTCTTCACGGAGACAGAGTCCATGATGGCATCCACAGCAACATTACCACTCAGTGCTAGACGCTCTTCCAAAGGAATACCTAACTTATCGAAGGTCTTCTCCAACGCTGGGTCTATCTTGCCGTCACCCTTCGGTTTCTTCGCCATCGGGTCGGCATAGTATGAGATTGCCTGATAGTCAATAGGTGGAACATGCACATGTCCCCATGTCGGCTGTTCCTGCTCCTGCCAATAACGGAAAGCCTTCAACCGGAAGTCAAGCATCCAGTCGGGCTCCCCTTTCTTAGCAGAGATGAGCCGAACGACATCTTCGTTCAGCCCTTTCTCTATAATCTCAGTATGTACATCCGTCGTGAAACCGAACTCGTATTTCTGTTCTGCTACCTGACGGATAAACTCGTTATTTACATTTTGCGTGGAAGCAAATTCTTCACTCTTCACTCTTCATTCTTCACTTTAAAGTTTCTGTTCTACCTCAACCTCCATGAAGGTCTCAATGATATCACCAGTCTGGATGTCGTTGAAGTTCACCAGTGAGATACCACACTCCAAGCCTGTTGCTACCTCCTTCGCATCATCTTTATAACGCTTCAGGGCATCAATAGGTGCTGTATGAATCACGATACCATCGCGAACCACACGAGCCTTGTCTTTCGAGTGTACTTTACCTTCAGTAACAAGACCACCGGCAACAGTACCGACCTTGGAGATCTTGAACACTTGCTTCACCTCAATCTCACCAGTGACAACTTCCTTCTTCACCTTGTCGAGCATACCTTCCATCGTTGACTTCACCTCATCGATAGCGTCATAAATAATAGAATAGGTATTAATCTCGACACCCTCACGCTCTGCGGCACGACGGGCATCAGCAGAAGGACGAACCTGGAAACCGACGATGATAGCGTCAGAGGCAGAGGCGAGCATGACATCATTCTCTGATATCTGACCAACTGCCTTGGCAATGACATTCACCTGAACCTTCTCTGTTGACAACTTAATGAAGGAGTCAGAGAGAGCCTCGATACTACCGTCAGTATCACCCTTCACGATAATGTTCAACTCATGGAACTCACCAAGGGCAATACGATGAGATATCTCATCCAGACCAACGGTCTTTGTGGTACGCAGACTCTGCTCACGCTGCAACTGGGTACGTTTATTGGCAATCTCACGAGCCTCCTGCTCTGTCTCCATCACATGGAAAGAGTCACCTGCAGTAGGAGCACCATTCAAACCGAGGATGATAGCAGGCTCTGCTGGACCGGCTTTCTCAATACGCTGGTTACGCTCGTTGAACATTGCCTTCACCTTACCCCATGCGGTACCAGCAATCACGACATCACCCACTTCCAAGGTACCATTTGACACCAATACCGTACTGACATAACCACGACCCTTGTCCAGTGAAGACTCGATGATACTACCTGTTGCCTTACGGTTAGGATTAGCCTTCAGGTCGAGCATCTCAGCTTCTAAGAGCACTTTCTCCAACAGCTCGTCGACACCCATTCCCTTCTTGGCACTGATCTCCTGACACTGGTACTTACCACCCCACTCTTCCACAAGGAGGTTCATATTGGCAAGGTCCTCACGTATCTTATCAGGATTAGCTCCCGGTTTATCAATCTTGTTGATAGCAAATACCATCGGCACATTGGCTGCCTGGGCATGAGCGATAGCCTCCTTGGTTGTCGGCATCACACTGTCATCAGCGGCAATAATGATGATAGCAATATCGGTCACCTGAGCACCACGGGCACGCATAGCGGTAAACGCCTCATGGCCAGGAGTATCAAGGAAGGTAATCCTACGACCGTCCTTCAACTTCACATTATAGGCACCGATATGCTGGGTAATACCACCTGCCTCACCGGCAATCACATTAGTATTACGGATATGGTCAAGCAAAGAGGTCTTACCATGGTCGACATGACCCATCACCGTCACAATTGGTGCACGACTGATGAGATCGCTCTCGTCATCTGCTTCCTCTGTAATGGCATTCTGTACCTCAGCACTCACATATTCTGTGCTAAATCCAAACTCCTCTGCAACAATGTTGATGGTCTCTGCATCCAGACGTTGGTTGATACTTACCATAATACCGATGCTCATACAGGTACCGATCACCTGATTGACACCTACGTTCATCATCGTGGCAAGTTCACTGACGGTCACAAACTCTGTCAGTTTCAACACCTTACTCTCTGCTGCCTCTGCTGCCATCTCCTCGCTCAAACGCTCCTGAACGGCATCACGCTTCTCACGACGATACTTGGCACCTTTCTTATTCTGGTTCTTAGAGGTCAGACGGGCAAGCGTCTCCTTAACCTGACGGGCTACTGCCTCGTCATCTACCTCCAGTGGCTTCACAGGACGATTCTTCTTGTTCTTCTTTCCACCACCTTGTTGTGGGGTGTCGTTGAAGTTCTGATTACCACCCTTGTTCTTGTTTTTCTTACCTTGCTGCTGATTAGCCTGACTGGCGGCAGCCTCAATATCCACTTTACCTGTACGAATACGCTCACGTTTCTTGCGCTCTCCACTGGCGGCATGCTGCTGGGCGGCTTTCTCCTCACGCTCCTTACGACGCTCCTCCTTAGACTTCTTCTTCGGACGAGTGCTCTGGTTAATGGACGACAGGTCTATCTTACCAATCACTTTCACACCAGAAGTTGCGGTCTCCACCTCCTCAATTTCTCCCTCTGGCGCTTTCTCTGGTTCTGATTGAGCAACTTGCGGAGTCTCCATAACGGGATCTTTCTCTACAACCTCTTCCTTCGTCCCCACCTCTGATTCCTCCACTGGGCTTTCGGCAGCAGCTACAGGGGACTGTTCTTTCTTCACTACTGGTTTACCAATACTGTCAAGGTCTATCTTACCCACTTGCTTAAACTGTGGACGTTGCTCCATTAATTCTTCCGTCTGGGTGATTTTCTTCTCCACCCTCTCTTGTTTCTCAGGCTTCTTCTCCTTGACTTTCTTGGTGAATATCATATCAGCCTGAGTCTTCACAGCCTTATCGCCTTTAAACTCACCGACCAATGCCTGATACTGCTCGTCCGAGATTTTCGTGTTTGGCGTCATCTCGTCCTTCACCTCACCAAGTTCTTTCTTGTTCTTTAGGAAATCAACTGCCGTTTGAAGTCCTATATTCAGTTCAGATAATACTTTATTTAATCTTACTCCCATTAATCTTCACTTTAAACGCTAAACTCTAAAATTACTCGAACTCTGCACGAAGCACTTCCAAAAGATGGTCAACAGTCTCCTCCTCCAAGTCTGCTTTCTCTACCAGCATCTCACGAGGAGCATTCAACACAGCCTTGGCAGTATCCAAGCCAATAGCCTTGATGGAGTCGATAATCCACTGATCAATCTCATCAGCAAACTCGTCGAGGTAGATATCCTCATCCTCCTCTGCCTCATTCACATCACGGAATACATCAATCGTAAACTCTGTCAGCATAGAGGCAAGTTTGATATTCAAGCCTCCCTTACCAATAGCAAGACTGACCTCCTCTGGGTTCAGGTAAACCTCTGCCTTATGCTCCTCTGGGTTCAGAACGATTCTGTTCACCTTAGCAGGGCTCAAGGCACGCTGGATGAAGAGTTGGGTATTATTAGAGAAGTTAATCACATCAATATTCTCATTACCAAGTTCACGGACAATACCATGCACACGGCTACCCTTCACACCGACACAGGCTCCTACTGGGTCGATACGGTCGTCGTAACTCTCTACAGCAATCTTGGCACGCTCTCCTGGCATACGAGCAACACGACGGATCGTAATCAGACCATCATTAATCTCAGGAACCTCTGCCTCTAACAGGCGCTCCAAGAACTGAGGACTGGTACGGGAAAGGATGATACGAGGGTTATTGTTCTCGTTCTGCACTTCCTTCACGATAGCACGGATAGTCTCACCCTTGTGATAGTTGTCACTTGGAATCTGCTCCATCTTCGGCAAGTGTAATTCATTACCCTCATCATCAATCAAGAGTACCTCACGTTTCCACATCTGGTATACCTCACCGCTGACAACCTGACCTACTTTGTCCTTATACTTATTGTACAGGGAGTCGTGTTCCAGTTCCAAAATCTTAGAGGCAAGTGTCTGTCGCAGATTCAGGATGGCACGACGACCGAACTTCTGAAAGTTCACCTCCTCAGAAACCTCCTCGCCTACCTCATAGTCCGGCTCTATCTTCTGTGCCTCCGTCAATGAGATTTCCTTGTTCTCATCCTGTACCTCACCATCAGCAACCACAATACGGTTACGATGGATCTCAAAGTCACCCTTGTCAGGGTTCACAATCACGTCAAAGTTCTCATCAGAGCCAAAGATCTTGGCAATCACATTACGGAAACTTTCCTCAAGTACACTTACCAACGTAGTACGGTCGATGTTCTTGGTCTCCTTAAACTCCTGAAAGGTCTCTATCATAGAGGGACCTTTCGCTTCTTTCTTTGTAGCCATTACTTTTTATTTATATTTATACTTATTTCTATTTAAATGACAGCAGGTACTTGGTGTACTTGACTCCCTCCATCGTGAAAGTCTTGTCAACATCCACCATGACTGGGCGTTTCTTACCTTCCTGCTTCTGTTTCTCCTTTACAGTAACCACAAATGAAAGTCCGTCATCTGCGACTTCTTTAAGAATGCCCTGTTGCTTCTTTCCGTCAAGGGGCAGCACTTCCACCTCCTTGCCGATGTGGTTGCGATATTGCTGTACCACTTTGAAAGGCTGACCGATACCTGCCGAGCCTACCTCCAATTCGTAATCACCCAGTTCCTCACCCAGTTTCTCTTGCAAGAAACGGCTCAACTCTGCACAATCCTCAATCCACACGCCATCAGCATGGTCAATCTCAATCACAATGCGGCCGTCGGGCGTCATCTCAACGTCCACCAGGAAATAGTCATTTTCAGAGAGCCATTCCTCAACCGCTACTTTTACTACGTCTTTATTAATCATACACCTTTTTGGTAATTAAAAACAAGAATGAGAGGCTTTTTCAAGCCCCTCATTCCGCTGAACGGTTGCAAAATTACGCATTTTCCCGCAATCCTGCAAGTATTTCGCTAATTATTTTCATTTTTGGATAGAAAGCACACGCTCATACTCCTCTGGAGTATTCAGAATCCGCTCCGCCTCCTTCAGAGTCTTGTCATATTGCAACGCAGCCTCCACTTGCCCTGTCTGGAAATAATAGGCAGAGATAATATCTTGCTCTATCATACGCTGAATCTCATCCCGGTGCTGGTCAAGGTCCTTGCTGATATTATGGTGGTCAAGTTTTGCCTTCAACGCCTCAAACTCGGCTCTCGCATCCTCATAATAACCCTCAAACTTAGCGACTTTCACCAGTTCGTCATATTGCTTCTTGCTGACTTGGTCGTAGGTGAAGCCTGCCTTCACAACACGTTGTTTGAAGTCGGCATAGTCTGCATCTGTCAGATGGAAGTCCTTGGCGGGTGCGATAGTGGGGTGTTTGGCGATATAGTCGACCACATAGTCAAGTACCGTTTCTGTCGAGTCGATACGGTCGAGATACAGGGTGATATTCGCCATTGTGTCGGGCTTCACTTCAATATCGGGCTTGATACCGCCGCCGTCTCTCACCTCGCGTCCGTTCTTCGTGTAGAACACCCGAGTCAGTGAGTCAGGGACATGTTCCTTATAACCACCACCCGTATGTTTGTAGTTGATGGCTTGGATACAACGACCGCTGGGAATATAGTATTTCGAGGTGGTCAGTTTCAGATTACCGTTATATGGTACCTCTACATTGGGAATCTGTACCAGTCCTTTCCCGTACGTGCGTGTACCTATTATTATACCCCTGTCTAAGTCCTGTACAGAACCGCTGACAATCTCACTTGCTGATGCAGTCTCGTCATTGACGAGGATAATGAGTGGCATCACCGTGTCGATTGGCTCCAAACGGGTTTTATACTCGGAATTGGCACGACGTATCTTACCTTTCGTCTCTACCAAGGTCACCCCTTTGGGAATCCACATGTTGGCGATGTCCACACACTCAGCCAAAGAGCCACCTCCATTGCCGCGAAGATCAAGGATCAGTTTGGTGGCACCTTGCTTCTTCAAGTCCAGGAAAGCACGACGCATGGGCTTCGCTGGTTCTCCAGTAAAAGTATTCAGGTTGATGTATCCGATACCGTTGGGACGCATACCATAATAGGTAATCTCTGGCATCTTAATACTCCGGCGGGTAATCTTGAAAGTCATCTTCTTGCCTGTTGAGGGACGCTGGATCTTTAATACGAAAGTGGTACCAGCATCGCCACGAAGATGCTCACTGACATACGATACGGTCTTGTCCGTCATTAGTGTATCGTCAATCTGCAAGATGATATCACCCTTCTTTAACCCGACCTCAGCAGCAGGCATCCCTGCATAGGGCTCCTCTATCACGACACGCTTCAACTTCTGATGGTAGCGCACCAAGGCACCAATACCGGCATACTTACCTGTCATCAACAGTTTCAGGTCTTTCTGCTTCTCTTCCGGATAATACTCTGTATAGGGGTCTAACGAGCGAAGCATGGCATTAATACCTGTACCTATCACCGTATTAGCGTCCAGCGTGTCCACATACATTAAATCCAGATTCCTGTAAATTGCATTGAATATCTCCAGGTTCTTTGCCACTTCCAGATTATGGTTTTTCACATCCTGTGCCTGAATCATCACTGAAGGCAGAACCGTCAGAAAACAAATTAAAACGTATTTTCTCATTGTCATTGTCTTTAATTATGGCTGCAAATTTACAAAAAAATACCTTTACCATGAATTTTTTCTCTAAAAAGTTTGCGCATTTCGGAAAAACGTATTACCTTTGCACCCGCAAACAACAAAAACTACTGCTTCAGTAGCTCAGTTGGTTAGAGCACCTGACTGTTAATCAGGGGGTCGTTGGTTCAAGCCCATCCTGAAGCGCCTTAAAATCAAGGAGTTACGAGAAATCGCAACTCCTTTTTCTTTTCCATCTGAACAAATTTTGGTTATCTATTTACGTTTTTTTAAGTATCACCTCATATAAAATCATGACATTCAGAGACACTTTGGC
>Ga0247611_10001058_pt1 | contig 51318 bp, 46 predicted proteins | sample 177DNAGHGhighgp2_FD_192422 | JGI IMG/M metagenome (GOLD analysis project Ga0247611, IMG submission 192422) | Sheep rumen microbial communities from Palmerston North, Manawatu-Wanganui, New Zealand - 1770 DNA GHGhigh gp2 | ecosystem: Host-associated > Mammals > Digestive system > Stomach > Rumen... | reverse complement strand
GAAATTATAGGTATAATTGGTGATATTAATTATTTAGATAAATACTTAGATATATATGGAATATCTTATAAAGAATCTTGGACAGTTAGAAGATTATTAAATGGATTACATATTAATCTAAATAAAAGAATAAAAGATATATTTGCATATTTAGATTTAGATATAAAATATTTAAACTATAAAATAAGTGATTTATCTCATACTATTTTAAAATATGTATTATTATCTTATTTATTATTAAATAATAGAAGATTTATTATATTTGATTATTTTGATGCAGGTCTTACATATAAGGAACAAAAGAAAACAATTAATATCATTAAGAAGTTACATGATGATGGTATTAAAGTTGTTATTATTACAAATAACTATGTATTCTTATCTAAAATAGTAGATAGAATAATTATTACTGATAATAATAAAGAAGTATTTGAAGGAACAATTGATGAGTTATTAGTTAATAAGAAATATATTAAAGATACAAATATTATTGAATTTATAGAATTAGCTAATGAAAAGAATGCAAAGTTACAATATACATTTGATAGAAATGATTTGATTAAAGATATTTATAGGAGTGTTTCATGAAATATTTAATAAGTATTTCTTATGATGGTACAAACTTTTATGGATTTGAAAGACAAAAGAATAAAAGAACTATTCAAGGAGAAATAGAAAAAGTATTAACTATTATTAATAAAGATAAAGTTGAAATAAAAGGTGCAGGCAGAACAGACCGAGGAGTTCATGCATATGATCAAAAAGCACATTTTGAATTGAAACAAAATGTACCGATTGAAAGATTACTTAGAGCTATTAATTCAAGATTACCAAGTGACATTAGAATTAATAGTATAGAAACAGTAAGTGATGAATTCCATGCTAGATTTGATTGCATAAGAAAAATATATAAATATTATATTAATACAAATGAATATGACATCATGAAGAATAATTATTTATATAACTATAATAAGAAATTAGATATCAATAATATGATAAAAGCATCTAATTATTTATTAGGTGCACATGACTATGAAGTGTTCGTATCAGGTGAAAGAGAAAATTATAACTCTATTATTGAAAGTATAGATATAGTAGATAATAAAGGTGTATTAGAATTCACTTTTACTGGTAAAAGTTTCTATAGATACATGGTACGTAACTTAATGGGAGCATTACTACTTGTAGGAGAAGATAAAATAAAACCTGAGCAAGTTAAAGAGATGTTAGATAAGAAACAAAATATATATCATTTTAAGACTGTTCCTGCATGTGGTTTATACTTAATGAAAGTAGAATATAATCAAGTAAAGTAAAAAGTATAAAAAGTGTTTGACTTTTATATACTTATCTAATATAATTTTAAATGGTACATTTTAAATTCGAAGTTTTTTGGACCCGGGAAATCCAATAAATGGAGAATCTGAAAGGAAATAATATAATATGAAAAGTACATTCATGGAAAAAAAGGAAACTGTTAAACGTAATTGGTATGTAATCGATGCTGAAGGTGTTACACTTGGTAAATTAGCTGTTGAAGTAGCTAACTTATTAAGAGGTAAAGGTAAGGTAACTTTTACTCCACATGTTGACTGTGGTGATTATGTTATCGTTGTTAACGCTAACAAAGTAAACTTATCAGGAAATAAATTAAATGATAAGATGTATTACAATCACTCAGGATATCCAGGTGGATTAAGAGAAAGAACTGCTGGAGAAATGATTGAAAAGTATCCAGAAGAAATGATTGAAAGAGCTGTTAAGGGAATGTTACCAAAAGGTAGATTAGGAAGAGCACAAATTAAGAAATTATTTGTATATGCTGGACCTGAACATGAACATCAAGCTCAAAAACCTGAAGTTAAGGTTGTTAAGTAGGAGGGTAGAGTATGAAAAAGAACGTTATAAGAACTACTGGTAGAAGAAAAGCTTCTACTGCTCAAGTTAAAATGACACCAGGAACTGGTAAAATTACAGTTAATGGTAAAGATGTTAATGAATACTTACCATTCGAAGTATTAGTTATGGACTTAAAACAACCACTAGTATTAACTGGAACTGAAAATCAATATGATATAGATGTAACAGTACGTGGTGGTGGATATTCTGGACAAACTGGTGCTATAAGATTAGCTATCGCTAAGGCTTTATTAATAGCTGACGAAGATACTGATCCATCTTCACCAAATGCATTCAGAAAGATCTTAAAAGTTGAAGGTATGATTACAAGAGATCCAAGAGCTAAAGAACGTAAGAAATACGGTCTTAGAAAAGCTCGTAGAGCTCCTCAATTCTCAAAGAGATAGTTTACAAGTTTTTTCAAGGAACCTATTATGGTTCCTTTTTTTGTTGTATAATTCAAATAGGTGATAGTATGAATATCAATGGAAAGAATGTGATAATTGTTGAAAAACAAATACATATTGAAAAATATATTTGTAATGATGTTCCAGGATATGATATTAATATATCTATGAAATTCTTAAATAATGATACTAATGAACAAGGATATATGAATTTATCAGTTGGTTATGAATCTAGTGTTGATATCTCTAACTTTATTAACAAAAAATATGAAGGAGTTCCATTTGATAAAAATCATGTCTTTTTTGAGATATATGATACAGAGCATTTCTATGATACTGAAATAGAATCACCTATTATTGTTGAAATATATGATTTTATCAACAATAAAATTAGAACTAAAATATCTTTAAACGATGAATTAGTTAAATTAGATATAGACGAAGAATTTGATTATGTTAAAAACTCAGAAATTATCTGAGTTTTGTTATTATCGCGTTTTCTTGTCATTTTCATATATTAAAGTTATAATACTATTGATTTGAGGAGTGCATATGAAAAATATTGAAGAGTTATTACAATCTTTAAATATTGATGGCAAAGTAATTGTAGCATGTTCAGGTGGACCTGATAGCATGTTTCTTTTGCATGTTTTAAAAGAATATGGATTAGATGTAGTATGTGCTCATGTTAATCATAATCTGAGAGAAGAGTCAAAAGAAGAATATGAATATGTTAAAAACTATTGTGTTATTAACAATATTATTTTTGAAGGAACAGAATTACATGATTTACCTAAGGTAAACACTGAACTAGTTGCTAGAGAAAAAAGATATGAATTCTTTAAAACTTTAATTGATAAGTATAATAGTAAGTTCTTATTTACTGCTCATCATGGTGATGATATGATTGAAACTATTCTTTTAAGATTAGTTAGAGGATCAACTTTAAATGGATATGCAGGATTTAATATTATTACTAAAAAAGATGGTTATGATATTGTTAGACCTTTAGTATATTTGACTAAAGCTCAAATCATGAAAGAGTTAGATATTTTAGGTATTAAGTATTATATGGATTCGACTAATTTATCTGATGAACATTTAAGAAATAGATATAGAAAATATGTATTACCTATTCTTAAAGAAGAAGATAAAAATGTGCATTTAAAATTCTTAAAGTATCATAAAGAAGCGCAATCCTATTATGATTATATTAATACTAAAGTATATGAGTATATGGCTGATATGTTTGATAATAATGTACTAGATTTAAAGAAGTTCAATTTATTAGATGATTTTATAAAAGATAAATTATTAAGAGAAATAATTAGAATATATTATCCTGATAATTTATATTTAATTGATGATAATAATATTAATGAATTATTAAAAGCAATTACTAGTGATAAACCTAATATAAGTATAGTATTACCAAATAATATAAAAGTAAGAAAAGAATATGATAAATTATATTTTGATACTCAAGATAAAAAAACTGATGAATATGATTTTATATTTGATAAAGATATCATTACACCAATAGGTACTATTAAATATATAACTGATACATCACTTTATAAAGAAGATAAGTCTAATAATATTATTAGAATAAATAGTAAAGATGTTAAATTACCATTACACATTAGAAATAAAAAAAATGGAGATAAAATAAGTGTTAAAAATATGAATGGATCTAAAAAAGTGTCAGATATTTTTATTGATAATAAACTATCTAAACAATTAAGAGATATTTATCCAATTGTTACAGATAATGATAATAATATTATATTTATTCCTGGTATCAAAAAGAGTAAATTAGATGTACGAATGGATAAGGAATATGATATAATAATTAAGTATGAATGGGAGGAAAAAAATGAAGAAATTTAATGCTAGACAATTTATTCCATATTTTGTGTTAATGGTTATCATTGCAGTAGTATTATTAACATTTGGTATTAATACTAAAAATTGGAATAAATTAACATATAATGAGTTAATTACTGAATTAAGTCAAGGTAATGTTACTGAAATAGTAACAGAAGAGCATAAAGCTGATGGTGTATATTACATCACAGGTAAATTAAAGAGTTATGGTAATAATGATTACTTCAAAGTATATGCTCCATTAAGTGAAAATGTACAAGAAGAATTAACTGCATATTATCAAAATAGTGAATTTAAATGGGAAGTATCAACTAACCCTGAAAATAATTCATTCTTATTGATTTTAGTCAATGTAGTTCCATTAGTAATCATGGCTGTAATTGCTTTTGTATTATTCTCAAGATTAAGTGGAGCTAATAAAGGTTCTATGGACTTTGGTAAATCAAGAGCTAAATTAGTTGATGAAGGCGGCAAAAAATTTAAAGATGTTGCTGGATTAGATGAAGAAAAAGAAGAAGTAGAAGAATTAATAGACTTTTTAAAGAATCCTAAAAAATATAATAAGATGGGTGCTAGAATACCAAAAGGTGTATTACTAGTTGGTCCTCCAGGAACAGGTAAAACTTTACTTGCTAAAGCTGTTGCTGGTGAAGCTAATGTTCCATTCTATTATATTAGTGGTTCAGATTTCGTAGAATTATTCGTTGGTGTTGGTGCATCACGTGTTAGAGACATGTTTAAACAAGCTAAGCATACAGCTCCTTGTTTAATATTCATCGATGAAATCGATGCTGTAGGTCGTCAAAGAGGTACTGGTTTAGGTGGAGGTCATGATGAAAGAGAACAAACACTTAACCAATTACTTACTGAAATGGATGGTTTTGGAGCTAACGAAGGTATTATCGTTATAGCTGCAACAAATAGACCAGACGTTCTAGACCCAGCTTTATTAAGACCAGGTAGATTTGATAGACAAGTAACTGTTTCATTACCTGATCAAAAAGCTAGAAAAGCTATATTAGATGTTCATGCTAAAGGAAAGATTTTTGATAAGAGTGTTAACTTAGAAAGTTTATCTAAGAGAACTCCTGGATTCTCAGGTGCTGATCTTGAAAACTTACTTAATGAATCAGCCTTATTAGCTGTAAGAAGAAATAAACCTGCTATAACTATGGAAGAAATTGATGAAGCAACAGATAGAGTTCTAATGGGACCTGCTAAGACTTCTAGAAAATATTCTGATAAAGAAAAGATGTTAGTAGCTATCCATGAATCTGGACATGCTGTAGTTGGTTTAAAATTAAAAGATGCTGAAGATGTTCATAAGATAACAATCATCCCAAGAGGACAAGCTGGTGGTTATACAATGATGTTACCTCCAGAAGAAAAAATGGTTGTTACTACTAAGGATGAATTATTAGCTAGAATTACAGGATTACTTGGTGGTCGTGTTGCTGAACAATTATTCTTAGGTGAAATAACAACTGGTGCATCAGATGACTTTAGTAAAGCTACTAAGATTGCAAGATCAATGGTAACAAGATATGGTATGTCTGATTTAGGACCAATCGAATTAGAAGAACAATCTGAAGGTGTATTCTTAGGTAGAGATTATAATAAGAATAGAGATTTCTCAGATGCTGTAGCATTAGAAATTGATAAGGAAGTTCAAAAGATTATTAATTCTTGTTATAAAGAAACTACTAGAATATTAAAAGAAAATGAAAAACTAGTTAAATTAATAGCTAATACTTTAGTTGAAAAAGAAACAATTACTAAAGAAGAAATAGAAGAACTTGTAACAACAGGTAAACTATCTTCTTCAAGTGATGAATCTTTAAAAGAATTAAAGGAAGAAGCAAAAGAATTAGGAATCAAAGGTTATACTAAGATGACTAAGGAAGAACTAGAAAATGAAATAAAGAATTCTACTGAAAAGTAGAGTTCTTTTTATTTTAAAGTATGTTATAATTTATAATAGGTGATACTATGAAGGGGTATAAATTTAATACTAGTACAATTATATCTTTTGTTATTTTAATCATTGGTATTGTTGTCATGTTTATTTTATTAAACTTTGTAGCTAAGGAGAAAAGAGCAAAGTCTACAGATTTAACACCAACTTCAACTACCGTAAATGAAGAAACAACAACTACATTAGAAGTTAAAACAAATGAATCTGATAATCATTATATAAATTCTAATGATGAACAAAAAGCAACAAACTTTAATACTTCATTAGCAAGTATAGTAAACAGACACAGATTAAGTGGTAAGTATGATTTTAATACAACTTATAGAGGAGCTAAGTTTAATTTTAAGTGTACTGATTTATCAGATAATAATAAATGTAGTGCTGGATCAGCTACTATAGATGTAGATGGTGTAATATTACCTTTATATACTTTTGAAAAAGAAGATGATGATTATACTAATCATTCATTAGATTATTATATTATCAATAGTGATAAGTATATTATTTTAACTTATAACTATGTTGGTAAATATCCTGGTGAATTAAAAATATATGATAAAACAGGTACAATGGTTGCCAACATTAAGAATGTAATAACTGGTTATATAGAAAATGACGAAGTAGATCCTCAATATTATCCAGTATATACACCTGAAGATAATACAATTGCATATTATATGTGCCGTAATAATCAAGTAAAAGTAAATAAAGTTAATATAGATAATGTAGGCTCTATATTGCTTGAAGAAAACGTTGATGGCGTAAGATGTTATTAAGAGTATATAATACTCTTTTTTCGTTTATTTTTGCTTCTTGTTTATGGTATAATTATAAATGTACAAGAAGAAAGTAGATGAGTGGAAAAATGGGAAGAGTTATATCATTAGTTAATCAAAAAGGCGGAGTAGGAAAAACAACAGTTTCCATTAATTTATCAGCTGCTTTAGGTAAACTAGGTAAGAGAACCTTATTAGTTGATTTAGACCCACAAGGTAATACATCAACTGGTTTAGGAATTAATAAAAGTGACATAAATGGTAAATCATCATATGAATGTTTAATAGGAGCAGTAGATCCTAGAGATGCAATTATTAAAACTAGATTCACTAATTTATTTGTTATGCCAGCTACAATTAACTTAGCAGGTGTTGACTATGAATTTAGAGATAAAAATGATGCCAATTTTAAGACTAGTGAACAACTAAAGAAGGTTATTGATCAAGTTAAAAAAGGATATGATTATATTATTATAGACTGTCCTCCGCAATTAGGAACATTAACTATAAATGCACTTGTTGCATCTGATTCATTAATAATACCAGTACAATGTGAATTTTTTGCACTAGAAGGTATAACTCAATTACTAAACACAATTATAAATACACAAAAGAAATTAAATCCAAGATTACAAGTAGAAGGCGTTCTATTAACTATGTTAGATTCTCGTACTAATTTAGGTATGGAAGTAGTTGAAGAAGTAAGATCATTCTTTGGTGATAAGACATTCGATACTATTATTCCAAGATTAATAAGATTAGTAGAAGCACCTTCACATGGAGAACCTATAAATGTATACGATCCTGAGAATCGTGCTACAATAGCATTCCATAACTTAGCTAAGGAGGTTATCAAGAGAGATGAAAGAAAATAGAAGAGCGTTAGGAAAAGGATTAGAAGAATTATTCTCATCTGAATCAGTTGATATTACTTCATTTGAACAAAATATAATTGACTCTACTCCAAAAAATGAAATAATGGAAATTCCAATAAGTGAAATTAGAAGCAATCCATACCAACCAAGAATTCATTTTGATGATGATGCTTTACAAGAGTTAGCTGACTCAATTAAAGAAATTGGTGTATTAGAACCAATCATTGTTAAAAAGAGCATTAAAGGTTATGAATTAGTTGCTGGTGAAAGAAGAACTAAAGCTTCAGTTTTAGCTGGTAGACAAACAATTCCTGCAATTATTAAAGATTTCACTGATCAAGAGATGATGGAAATAGCTATTCTTGAAAATATTCAAAGAGAAGATTTATCTCCAATTGAAGAAGCACAAGCTTATAAAAACTATATGGAGAGAATGGATATTACTCAAGAAGAATTAGCTAATAGATTTAAGAAATCAAGAAGTTATATTACTAACTTACTAGGTTTATTAAAACTTCCTACTGAAATTCAAAAGGAAGTAACAAATAAAAACATTTCTATGTCTCATGCTAGAGTATTATCTAAACTAGATAATAAAGATCAAATAATTGAATTAGCTAATAGAATTAAAAAAGAAGGTTTATCTGTAAGAGATATTGAAAATATTTCTCAAGATACAACTATAAAGAAGAAAAATCCTATTACTCATTCAGTTGATAAAACTAGATATAGAATTTATGAAAATTTAATGAGAGAAAAAATAGGTAATAAAGTATCAATTAAATCTAATAAGATAACAATACCATTTGATTCAGATAAAGATTTAGATAGAATCATGGAAATATTAGATATTGAAGTTGGTGAATAATATGATAGATTTTGTATTATCTGAAAAATTTATAACTACAATAGTTACTATATTATTTACTATTATAATTGTATCTATTATCAATAGAGCAAAAGATAAAATAGAAGTAACAAATGCTGCTTCTATAAAGACAAAGAAAAGAAATACAATAGTAACATTAATATCAAATATATTAAGTTATTTATTTATATTAATTGCACTAGTGATTATATTATCAATTTGGGGAGTAGATGTATCTGCTATAGTTACATCACTTGGAGTAGTTGGTGTTATAGGTGGTCTTGCATTACAAGATGCCTTAAAAGATATAATTGCTGGATGTAATATAATATTAGATGATTATTTTGTAGTTGGTGACTTAGTAACATTTAATGATTTTACAGGTATAGTTTCTGAGTTTGGTTTAAAATCAACTAAGATAATTGGGTTTGATGGTACTGAATTAACTATAGCTAATAGAGAAATCTCAAAGATACAAAACTTATCATCAAATCCTACTTTATGGTATTTAAACATACCTGTAGCTTATGAAGTAAGTGAAAAGAAAGTAGAAAAAGTAATGCAATCAATTATTAAGAGATTAGAAGAAACTAAACTAACTCTCGAGACTCCTCAATATTTAGGTGTTAATAATTTTAATGAATCTAATGTTGATTATTTATTATTAATTAAGTGTAAGTCTGAAGATAGATATGTAATAAGAAGAGAAGCATTAAAAATAGTAAAGGAAGAATTTGATGAAAAGAACATCAAGATTCCTTATCCACAGGTGGAGATTCACAATGGAAAATAATTTTAAATTAAATGATAAAGTAATTATGAAAAAACCTCATGCATGTGGTAATAATGAATGGATTATTACTCGTGTAGGAGTTGATGTAAAAATCAAATGCTCTAAATGTAATCATGAAATTATGATGGATAGATTAGAGTTTAAGAAAAAATTAAAAGGAGTTATTAATGAAGAGAGTAAAGAAGATTAAAAATACTATCATGTTACATCCGATAATGTCTTTTATCATCTTAATGGCTGTGACTATTTTGTTAAGTGGTATTTTAGATTTATTTGATGTATCAGTTAATTATAGTAAGATTAATCCAAAAACTGGTGCAGTTGAAACTACATTAGTTACAATTGAATCATTATTAAATTTGAGTGGAGTTAAATATATATTCTCAAATACAGTTTCCAACTTCGTTAGTTTTGCTCCGCTTAGTATGTTATTAATCTTACTAATGGGTATTTCCATGATGGATGAAAGTGGATTCTTAGATACATTATTTTTCTTGGTTACAAGAAAGATGCCTAAGTATTTAGTTACATTCATTGTAAGTGTGTTATGTATTGCTGTTTCAATAACAGGTGATATAAGTTTTATTATAATGATACCTTTTGCAGCTTTACTATTTAAATATGGTAAAAGAAATCCTGTAATTGGTATTGTACATGCATTTGCTTGTACGGGATTAGGTACAGGTATTCATGCAATAATCAGTAGTGTAGATTCTGCTTTATTAAGTACTACTACACAATCTGCTAATTTAATATCTACATCATATACAATTGGTTCATGGTCAACAGTATGGATCATGTTATTAGCTTTTGTTGCTGGTTCAATTATATTAACTTATGTAACTGAAAAAATTACAGCACCTGCTTTAGCTAAATATGAAGTAGATGAAAATGAAATAATTGAAGATAAAGATTATTTAACTAATAGAGAAAAAAGAGGATTGTTATTTGCATTCATTGGTGCAACTATATACATGATTATATTTATTTATAATATAATCCCTGGATTACCATTTGGTGGTAACTTACTTGATTATTCTCAAGCAAGATATATAGATAAATTATTTGGTGCTCAATCATTCTTTAACTCAGGTTTTGTATTTGTAGTAACATTATTATTCTTCATATGTGGTTTACTATATGGTATAGGTGCTAAGAAGATTAGTAATCATAGAGAATTATGTAATTTCTTATCACATTCATTAGATGATATAGGAAAGATTATAGTATTATTATTCTTTGCTTCAACATTTATATCAATAATTAAATATACAAATATAGGTGAAGTATTTACTGCATTCTTAGCAAACGTAGTTAATTATTCTGGATTTACTGGAATACCATTGATGCTATTAGTATTCTTCATTGGAGCATTATCAACATTGGTATTACCATCAGCTGTTACTAGATGGCAAATATTATCAGCAAGTGTTGTACCTTCAATGATGACAGCAGGATTTACTCCTGAAGCTGCACAATTAGTATTTACAGCTGGTTCTTCTTTAACATATATATTAACTCCAATTATGGCTTATTATGTTATATATATATCTTATATTGAAAAATATAATAAAGAAGGAACTGGAATTAGAAAAGGTAATAGTTATTTATTACCATACTCAATTGGAATTACAGCTATGTGGATAATCTTATTACTATTATTCTATGTAGTAAAAATTCATATAGGTGTACATACAGCAATGATCATTTAAAAGCAAGTTATCTTGCTTTTTTTGTTATTTTATTGCTAACTTTTACTTGATATATGGTATAATTATTACTAGGAGGAAATGGTATGAAGAAATTTGTCAAAACATTACTTGTTGCATTACTAGTTTTAATGCCAGTAACATTTGCTAGCGCAAAGAAAACAACTACTACAACTCAAGCAAGTACTGCTCCAGGTGTAGTAAATATATATGTATTCTATGGTGACGGATGTCCTCATTGTGCAGATTTAGAGACATATATCAAAACTACTTTAAGAAAAGATGAAAAAGTAAAAGATAAATTCCAAGTAGTTTATTATGAAGTATGGAATAAATCTAATGATCATTCACAAAATATTGAATTATTCAATGCTGTTGGTGAAGCTTTAGGAACTGAACCATCAGGAGTTCCATTCTTTGTAATTGGTGATCAATATTTTTCAGGATATGGTGAATCATATAACTCAACAATAGTACAAACTATTCTTGATGAAGCTAGCAACAGTAAATATGTTGATGTTGTTGGTAAATTAGTTGAACAAATGACAGTTAAACCTGTAGAATCAAATCCTGAAGCATCTATTGATTCAGAAGAAGACGAAAAGAAATCTAATACTGACATAGTTGGTATTATTATCTTAGGCGTAACTGTTGTTGTTGTATTAATAATTATCTTTACTAAGAATCCTGAAGAAGATGAAGAATCTGAAACAGAAGAAGTAAAAGAAGAAAAAGTACAACCTATTAAAGCTGAAGTAGAAGAAAAACCTGCTAAAGCAAAAACAACAACTAAAAAGACTACAAGTAAGTCTACTTCAACAAAGAAAAAAACAACTAAGAAAACTACAAATAAAAGTACAAAGAGAAAATAAAATAAGACACTTATAAGTGTCTTTTTTATTTGTTATTTAAGAATTCTAATATTTCATGAATTGGTATATCACGACTAACTTCATGTAATAAGTCATGTCTCATATTATTATATATTTTAAATCTGACATTCATGACATTATTTTCTTTATATCTTTTATCTAATAAATAAACATCTTTTCCAAATGATGTTACTGGATCATCTTTACCTGATAGTATTAATATTGGTAAGTTCTTATTTATAGCATTAACATTTTTCTTCTTACAACATTTATTTATTACATCATATAAAACATAATAACCTGATGTAGTTAATCTAGCTGATACGTAAGGATCATTTATACGTGACCTTATAAAGCTTATATTACTACATAACCATGATGGAATTGATTTATCTTCAAATCTATCATTTAATTTAACTATAGTCTTATGATATAAGAATGTATTTCTATCATTCCAACCTTTACCTACTGCTAAACAAGAAGCATAGAATTTGCAAAAATTCATATAAGTAGTATTGATGAATGCTGAACCTATAACTATCATACCTTTAACGTTATCGTATTTATTTATATATAATCTAGTAATAAATGAACCAAATGAGAAACCTAATAAATAGATAGGTATATTTTTATATTCTTCTTGCAATTTATCTATATAGGTTTTTAAGTCATCTGTGAAGTAGTTATATGTATTTTTTCTATCTTCATAGTAACCATATATATCAGATGATTTACCAAAGCCAATTAAATCTATACCGGCTATTGCATATCCTTCATCTTTTAGGATATTAGCTATATCCTCATAATTGTCTATGTGGTCACCTAGACCATGAACTAATACTATAATTCCTTTTATATTATCTATAGGGAAAAATCTAGTATATACTTTAGTATGTCCATCGCTGGAAGTAAAACTATAATTATTCATACTATCACCATATTAATTATAATATAATTTTAATATTTGATTGTTAACTATTCTAATATTATCGTAAATTCCTTGTAAATTGGGATAATAAATAATAAAATTATTATAGGTGATAATATGGAAGATTATGAAAAATTTAAAATGAATAAAAGTAATGTTATCATGTTAGTTATTACTAGTATATTATTTATTATTTTATTAGTAGTAAGTGTTATGTTAGGTATATCCTTAAAGAAACCTAATCAAGGATTACCTTCATTAAATATTACTCAAGGAAGATATACAACTAGATCAACAACTGCAGGAACTGGAACAACAACTACTACAACCACAAAAGTAAGAAGAGAATCTTCTCCTTACTATGAAGTTGATGTAGATAGTTTATTGAATGATGAAATATATAAAAAGAGAGAATTATCTAGAGAAGAAGCGTTAAAAGTTGGACAAGGTTTATTTGAAGTAGTTAATCCTTTATATGATTTTACTGATAACTCTTTATTTGATACAGAAGCTGTAGTTAACTCAGTTAAAGAGGGAGAAAAAGACATTGTTGAAAATAAAGGACATAAATATGCTGAACTATATAATTTTGATGCTTATGTTGATAAGTTCTTTACTAGACAAACTAAGAATATGCTTTTAAATTATAAGTATCAAGATGTAAGAGTATTTTATAGAGATGAAGATAAAACATATAGATTAGTTAATACTTATGGAAAAGCTAATATAGTAATAGTTGATTATGAATTAGTTGAAAATGGTAATTACACTATTAAATATAAAGTTAGATACTATAATAGTAATTATAAAGATATGGGTTATAGTGCTCCTAATTATTCATTTGTTACTGTTGAACTAGGATTTGAAGAAAGATGGAAGGTTAGATCATACAAGAGTCCATTGTATGATTAGGTGATAACATGATAGATCAAAATAAAAGATTTAATATAATAATGGCTGCTTTATCTATAGTATTTATTATAGTAATAGTTTATATTCTAATGTATATTAGAAATTTGGAATCAACTAATGTATTCTTTAATGAAAGTGAAATAAAGAATATAACTTGGAGTGATGATAATTCATCATTTAAGACTGATGGTAAAACATTTAATTTAACTATTGATGGAGTAGAAATATTTAATAATGAACCATTTAATTTAAATGTTCATACTGGTGAAATAGTTAATTCTAGATTATATTTAAGAACAGTTAATAGCAATAATATAATTATATGGTTTGATGAAGCTGAATATAAATTAGATAAAAAATAAAAGAACTCATAAGAGTTCTTTTTTATTCTTCAATTGGTTCTTCAGCTGGAGTAGTAGCTCCAGTTGTAGTACTTTCAGTAGTAGTACTTTCAGTAGTAGTTACTGAAGTAGTAGCATCTGGATTATAATGAGTTACTACATTTATTGTAATTGAGTTAATATCTTTTACTAATTTACCTTTAATAACATTTTGTCCAACTACAGTTCCTTCTGTTAGTGTAGAATCATATAATTCATCACCTTCATGAACATAGTTAACATACATTGTTATACTTCTTTGATCACACCAAGCTTTAACTTGTGATTGTGTTTGACCAGCAAAGTTAGGTACTGTTTCATTTCTTTCAACTGAATAATATCTTTCACCTATAATTGGTACTTTGTATTCTTTATTAGCTGAGAATGAGAATTCAGTAATCATATTAGCTTTCTTTTTACCTAATGTAACATTCATGGCATCTACTATTTCTTGTAATGATTGTGGATAGTATTGGAATGTATAAACATTAGATCTTAAGTTATTAACATACATTGTTAAGTCATATCCTGTTAATCTAGTTTTTTCAACATTTATTAATGCTCCATTGTTGGATTGAAGTGCAGTTTTAGCAACTCCATATAATGATAACATTTCTTTTGTTTGCATATTTGTATCTATATTAGGAGCAATAGTATCTAATATAGTATAGAAATCATTAACTGATGAAATATTCTTAATATTTTTAGCTATACCTTCAACAACAACTTGTTGATGTCTATTTCTAGCAAAGTCTCCATCAAGATATCCATGTCTATTTCTTGCATATGCTAATGCTTGTTCACCATTTAAATGTTGGTAACCTGTATCCATACATACAAGGTTTACCATATTTCTATGTGAGTCTGATTCACATAATTGGTTGTTATGTTTAGCTAAGAAACTCTTGACTGAAGGAACTTCAACATCTACATCAATTCCTCCAACAGCATTAACTAAATCTACAACACCTTGGAAATCAACTTTAACATAATAATCTATATTTATTCCTGTTAAACTTTGTACAGTATTAATTACACATTTTGTACCATATGCTCCAGATGAATTTATCTTAGATGAATCACCATTTAAACATGCAATTGGTACATATGTATCTCTTGGAATACTGAATACTGTAGCATTAAGAGTATGTGGATTAAATGATATCATCATTAGAGTATCTCCATTGAATGAAGATGCTTTCTTTAATGTATCAGCTGTAGAATCTACACCCATGACCAATATAGTAAATGGATCTGTAACAGATGCAAAGTTTTCTATATAATCTTGGTTTTTCATTTCCTTTGAATATTCTTTTAATACTTTAGTTTCTTCTTTAATGTTTGCGTATCCATCATATACTGAATAAGTAATAGTATAGTTTGATGAAACAAACATACCATTTATTTTACCTGAGTATAAGTCTTCTAACATTTCAAAGTAATTACTATATTTTTCTATTTTAAGATTTAATTTTTCTTTATTAATTAATTCGTATGGAAGGATATAACCTTCTACATCAGTATCATTGTCGATAATACCTGTAATAAAAGTACCATCATTAACAAACTCTGTACTATTTAATGCTATAAGATTAGTGGTATAAATAACTGTATCCTTTGATAAGGAATCCATTGATCCTAATATTCTATTAATAGTCATTGAACCAATAATACATCCTGCTGATATTAATATTACAAATAGTGAAGAAAAGTATACGGTAAATCTTTTCTTTCTCAATAGTAATAATAAATCTATAAATCCATATAGTAATAAGATTAATCCTAATACTACTAGTACGATTATTCTTATTGTTGTTTCTATTCCTTCAAGTCTTAGTGCATTTATTATAAATAATATATAAGATACTAGAAAGATTAAGAATGATGTAATATAAACTAATCTTGTACTTAAATTTGTTCTCTTAAATTTGTTCCATAATACCTTCATATCATCTTCTCCTATAATACAAGATTATACTACTTTATAAATAAAAAAACCACTCATTCGTGGTTATTTGTTTTGCATTCTTTTATAAGTTGTTTTAGTTTTGCGATTTGATTTCTTATTGAATTTCTTTTTTGATTCAACTACTTTATGAGTATCTTGTGACATTCTGATACCTTTATCGTAATCATATACAAAACCTAATCCAAAAATATCTGATCTAGTTGGAAAATTCATAGGTGTCTCCTTTCTTGTTAAACATATTATAGTTGTTATATATACCAATTTCAACAATAATTTGTTATAATTACTATGGAAAGAGGCAATATTTATGAACAAGAAGAAGATAATTGGCATTGCTTTAATAATATTTATTTTTATAGGTTTAAGTATAACTGTTGCATATATTTTTAATGAATTAAAAAATGAACATGATATAGAAATTCAAAATATTGAAACCACAGATGCTAAAAAATTTAAAGCAGAGTATGAGTCAATTAATGGACAAGAAATAAAAGAGGGTATTGTTGCTAGAAGTGTAAGTATTGATGATAATAATCCTATCAGATATGCTAAAGCAAGTGATATAGTAAGTAAGATAGATAATAATGAATCTTTTGTTGTATACTTTGGATTTGATACATGTCCTTGGTGTAGAAGTATTATAGAAACACTAATTAATACTGCAAAAGATAATAATGTATCTACTATCTATTATGTTGATGTAAAAAACATTAGAGATGTATATTCATTAAATGATGAACATGAGGCAGTAAGAACTACTGAGGGTACTGAAGGCTATTATGAATTATTAAAAAGACTTGATAGTGTATTAGATGATTATTCACCTTTAACATATGAGAAAAAGGTTAAGAAAAAGAAGGTAACTGTTGAAGTTCCTGTTAATGAAAAAAGAATATATGCTCCTAATATAGTATTAGTTAGAGAAGGTAAACCAGTTGTTATGACAACAGGTATATCTGATGAATTAACTGATCCTTATATGGAATTAACAGATAGTATAAAAAACTATACTAAAGAATCATTTGATAAATTATTTAAACAATTTAATCAATCAACAACTACAACTAATTCATATGTTTGTACTGGAGAAAGTAATTGTTAATAAAAAATAGGACTAATTTAAGTCCTATTTTCTTTTGAAAGCATTTATTAATTTTTCTTTAAAATTTTGCTTTTTACGATAGTTTAATTCATTTTGTAGATTCTTTAATTTAATCTTTCTCATATCTAGTTTATATGCAGCCTTTTCAATCTTCTTTTGTTGTTCAATTATCTTATCTCTTAATTGAGATAATCTATTATATATTTTAATATTAGGGAATGATTCTACTAAACGTCTATATAACATATTGTAGTTATCAATAACTGTCTTTTTAACTAAAGTAGTTATTTTTTCTGTATTATCTTCCTTAACATTATCTGAGATATGTTTAAAGTTGTTAATAATTTTAAATGATATTGCTAAATCTATAATAAATATTAATAATAATGATAAGTCTGTTATCTTTAATACTTGTGTAGATAAATTTAAATTATCAAATAATGTTCTAAGGTATGGATTTATAATCATTAAAGTTGCAGTACAACCTGCACCAAATCCTAATGAACATAGTAAACATATTCTACCATTTAAGTTTAAGAACATTTTTGAATAATCCCACCATCTAGTGTGGAATTGTTTTTCCATAAACCAAGATGTGAAATATTCAAGTATTGAACAAATTAAAGTAGTTCCTAAGAATATATAGATTATATTTAATATAGTATTATCGGTATTATTAGCTAAACCGGTAAAGAAGATAGTTGCTATAAATCCTCCAACTCCATATATAGGTAGAATTGGACCAATTAAGAATCCACGATTTATTAATTTATGATGTTCAAATAATGATAGTATTACTTCCCATATCCAACCAATAAATCCATATATGAAAAATAATAATATTATTTCTAAGTAATTAAACATTTTTATCACCAAGCAATATTATAGCATATTATTAATTATTTTGTTTTAAAGTAATTATTTATTTGATATAATGAAGATGGTGAATGGGTATGAAAAAATTTATAAACTTTATTAAAAAACCTAAGAATTTATATATGTCTATTGCAGTAATGCTTATTGTAATAGTTGGTTTAACATCTGTATCTTTTTCATACTATATAGAAGATACTTCTAATGGATCTCAAATAATGAAACTTAATAAGATTAATACTTTCATTCAATCAGATGATTTAAAGAGTGATGAAATAACTCTTACTGCTTATGGTGAAAAAACTATTACAATTAATGTAATTAGTAATAATCCATATAACAATGATTTTATAATATTTCATACTAATGAAAATGTTAAAGTTACAGCTAATAAGAAGATAATGAAAAACATTGAATCTATGAGTGTACAAACTTATGATTTGACTTTTACAAATACTAGTGAAGAAATACAAGTTGATAAACTTGGTATAAAAAATGGTTATACAGGATCAGATATAGAAATAGATGGAATACAAATAAAATAAGGAGTGATTACTCCTTATTTTTTATTTTCATAAAAGTGTTTCCATAGGTCATCTATATCATATGAATGATATGAACTATATCTTTTATTTATATAATCATCAAATGATTCTATTACCTTTGCAGGATTACCAGCTACTACTGAATTAGGTGGAACATCTTTAGTTACTACTGAACCAGCAGCAACTACAACATTATTACCTATAGTAATACCACCTAAGATAGTTGAATTGCATCCTATAAAAACATTATCCATGATTTCTATAGGCTTCATTAGTGTTGGTACCTTTTTATCTGGATACATATAATTTATACCTAAATCAAATACATCATGTGTAACAAAAGTTACATTAGAAGTGATTATTACATTATTATGTATTTTAATTAATTTAGGATCAGATGGTATGAATCTTGGTTGGAAGAAAACGTTTTCACCCATCTCTTTAAATATATTATGTTTCTTTATATATTTATTTCTTTTATCGGAATTAATCATTAAAGCAATTCTTAATCTTCTTAATTGATTCTTAGTCCAAGGTTTCATCTTATCACCACTTATATTATATCATGTCTAATTTAAATATGTTATAATATTAATTAGGTGATAAATATGAAAGACATTTCATTCATTGTACCATGTTATAATTCACAAGATTATATGGAACATTGTATAGATTCTTTACTACCTGGTGGAGAACAAATAGAAATAATAATTATAGATGATGGATCAAAAGATAATACTGCAAAGATAGCAGATAAATATCAAAAGAAATATCCTAAGATTGTTAAAGTTAGACATCAAGAAAATGGTGGACATGGTGAAGGTATTAATCAAGGAATAAAGATGGCTGAAGGTAGATACATCAAAGTTATAGATTCAGATGACTGGGCAGATACTAAAGCTTATAAAACTTTATTAAAAAGAATACCTAAGATTGATACTGATGTTGTAATCATGAATTATGTATATACTTATACTGATGGAAGAAAGAATCAAACAATAGATTATTCTAATGTCTTCCCAGACAATGTTGATTGTACTTGGGATGATATTAAGAGATTTAAAGTACAACAATATTTAACTCTACATTCAATGATGTATAAGAAGGAAACTATTTTAAAAGCTAAGATGAAATTACCTAAACATACATTCTATGAAGATAATTTATTTATCTATTTAGCTTTAAAATATGTTAATACAATTCATTATATGAATTTAGATTTCTATCATTATTTTATCGGTAGAGAAGATCAATCTGTTCAAGAGCCTCAATTAATAAAGAGAAGTTCTCATCAAGCTTTAATATCAACATTAGTTGGTCAAGCTTATGATTTAGAAGATATAACAAATAAAAAACATAAGAAAGTTATGCTAAGACATTGTTCATTAATTATTTCTTTAGGATGTGTATTCTCAAGATTATCTAAGACTAAAGAAGGAGAAGAACAATTTAAAAAGATTTGGACAGATATTAAAGAAAAGAATCCAATTATTTATAAAAAAATGCACAAATTAACAACTATGGCTGGATGGTCATCTTTACCTGGTAGACTAGGTAGAGCTATGGTCATAGGTGGTTATAGATTTGCACATTCAATTGTTAAATTTAACTAAAGAAAAAAGATATCTTCAAGATATCTTTTTTTTAATTAAGTATTTAAGAAATATTAATATAATAAATTAAAAGATTTTTAAGGGGGGAAAAGAAATATTTTAAGGTTTTTGGTTGTCATATTAATACCTCTTAAATAACTTTTCTTCTCATAAGAATGAGTCACTTATAAACTTTCGTTTATTTCTTAAATAATAATTAAATTGTCTTCATATTCATTATACTTTGGAATATAACCTAGCACTTATAATCGCGATTATAAGTATATGACGCTAGTGAAATAATAAGCAACGAATACCTACGATTACCTATTATTTCCGCATATGACTATACATCACATAAATCTTACAGGTCATCAGTGCATTCACACTCACTTTTTATTATATTTTCTTTGATGGCGTTGCTGTTATCCAATGTTGTAAACTCACGAAACTACTCCAAACAAAATATTAACTTTACTATCCAAACTTTATAATATTCAGTAGATCAGCTGTTAAAGCGGTTATTGAGATCTTTTATCGTGAATATTCTAATATTTTAATAGTTTTGTTACCATCTATTATTATAATACTATGTTTATAATTTGTTGTCATATAGGTTTGTAAAATTTTACAAGGGTGTACAATAAATTTTACACACATAAAAAAACATAAGAATTAGTAATCCTTATGTTTATAAAATACTATTGATAATATATAAGATATTATTAAGAATAGTGTTACTGTTATACCTAGAACTTGTAACCCATATGTTTGGATAAAGTTAAGTCCTCCAGCTAAGTCTAATGTTATATTAGAAGTGTTGATATATACAGATAGTATAGAACCAATTCCTAATAATAACATTACGATACTCATTAATACTAATCTTGATTTTTCACATCCAAATTTATATATAACTGGATAGAAAATTGAATCAACTATTAAGGCACCAGCTTCAGTCATGAAGAAGTACTTTAACATATCAGTATTTAATCCATTAAAACCAGGATGTATTATTACACTTATTAACCAGTATATTAATAATCCTATATATGTAGATATTAATAATAGTATTATTGTAAATAAATATTTAGCTAATACTATTTGTTTTCTTGAAAGTGGATAACTTAATGTATAACTTTCAGTATTATAGAATTCATCAGTTTGGAATGTGTTAATACCTGATGATAATAACATAACAGGTAGTGAACATACAGCAAGTAAATAATTACCTAATGCTACACTTATTAACAATGATCCTATAAATAATATTATTAGATTCTTCCAAGTGCTTTTAATAAAAAGTAAATCTTTAATTATTAGACCTCTCATTATACACCTCTTATATATAAAAGCATGATATCATCTAATGCTGTTATTCTCTTTATATATTTTTCATATTTAGTTTTCATATTCTTTTTATGAATTAATACTTGGTAATCTATCCTATTTTCTTTATATCTAATAATATCTTTTTTAGCTATATTTTTAAATTCTTCTTTATCTACATCTAATACTATATAATCATCTTTTATTTCTTTTAATGGTTTATCAAATATTATTTGACCTTTAGAAATAAATATTACATTATCAGCAATATGTTCTAGATCAGATGTTATATGTGTAGATAATAAAATTGAATTATCATTATTATTTACAAAGTCTTGGAATAAATCTAATACTTCTGATCTTATAACTGGGTCTAATCCTGAAGTAGGTTCATCTAGTATTAATACTTTTGGATGATGACATATAGCAGTTATTATTTCTAATTTCTTTTTCATACCAGTAGAAAGTTTTCTTATTTCTTTCTTTAAAGGTAAATTGTATTCTTCTATATATTTAAAGAATAATTTTTGATCCCAATTCTTATAAATATTTTTCATGATTAAGTTTAAATCTTTAATATTATATGTTTCTATAATAAATGAATTATCATATACAACACCTATATCATCTTTTAAACTATTATCATATTCTTTATTAAATAGTTTGACTTCACCTGAATCTTTAAACATAGCACCTAATATACATTTAATAAGTGTAGTTTTACCAGCTCCATTTTCACCAATAAGACCAACTATCTTTCCTTTAGGCACTTCTATGTTAACATTCTTTAATTGGAAGTCATCAAAACTCTTGTTTAAATTCTTAACTTCAATGTTCATATTATTACTCCTTATGTTGATTATAACATATATTATAATTGATATTTACGAACTTTACTTATAATATACTTGTATTTTTTATTATTATAATGTTATAATCTAATTGCAGTGTGCCTACTGCATATTTTATTTTTAAGACAAACTTATCAATTATGATAAGTTTTTTTTATGTTATAATTTTAATAGGTGATAATATGATACTACCTAAGTATGAAAAGATGTATGATAATTTTATTAACAGGTATGAAGAAATACATGTATGTCCTTGGCATGAAATGTCTAAAGAACAAACTGAGGCTTTATATTTAGGATATATATCTAATAATGATGTATTAGATGACTATCAATATTATTACATGGCTAATTATATAGTTACTAGATTATCTGGCATAAGTGATGCACATACTACTGTTAATTTAAAGAATACAGGAAGTTTTCCATATCTATTTAAAATAATAGATGGAGAAGTATTTGTAGTAGGTGTATTTGATGAAGAAGAATTATTATTAAGTAAACTAGTATCTATAAATGGTATTGATATAAATAAAATAATTGCTGAAATAGCTAATATTATTCCGTGTGGTAATGAAGGATGGCTAAGATTTAAAGTTGAAAACTTTTTACCATCAATTGGAAATATGCTATCTTTACCATCGTTACATGGAGAGCCTGCTATTACATATAATTTTATAGATAAAAATGGTAATAGAGTAGATAAAGAATATAATACTTATGAGAAGTTTTATAGAAAAACAAATAAAAGAATAGATATACCTATTCGACATGACAATTTATATTTTGAATTTAATGGTGATGCTATATATTTTGTTTATAATTCATGTCTTAATGATGCGTGTGTTAATATGAAAAAAGTGTTAGATGAATTAGATTTTCATTTATTAAATGGACATTATAATAGATTTATTATTGATTTAAGAAATAATGCAGGTGGTAATAGTAATAATAATCTTCCTATTATAGATTTCTTAAAAAGACATGATGAATTAGAAATAATTACATTAACCAATAATGCGACATTCTCATCAGGTAGATTTATGTATGAAGCATTAAGAAATTTAGGAACAATAGCTATTGGTGAAGAGCCAGGAACACCAATAAATGCTTTTGGTAATGTTTATATAAAAGAGAAAGAAGATAATAGGAAAAGAAGAAAGCAAGGATTAGAGCAAATTCAATCAACTATAGTACATAAAATTAGTAGTAGGTATTTCTATTTTGATGAAGAATATAAACTTCATATTGCAATGTCTAAAAAGGAATATGATGATATGCCTAATGCTTGGAAGATAACAGACTTTAATCCACCTGATATAGAAATAAAACCAACACTAGAAGACTATATTAATAATCGTGATTCTGTTATGGAATGTGCAATAAAAAGAGAGTATAATAAAGTAAATAAGGAGAGATAATATGAGAGTTACAATTAGTTCTTCATCAAGTACAAACATTGATCAAAAGTATTATGATGAATCTAGAAAAGTTTTAGAATATTTGGCTGATGAAGGCTTTGATTTAAATTGGGGATCAGCAGACTATTCTATTATGGGATTATGCTATGAAGTATTTAGAGATAAAGGTAGAAATATATATGGATATACTTCTGAAAAATATAAAAGTGATATAGAAAGATTACCAGATGCTACTCATACAGTATATGAAGATACATTTGATTTAAAGAAGCATATATTTACTGATGCTGATTTAGTTTTAATATTACCAGGAGGAACTGGATCTATATCTGAATTCTTTGCATACTTAGAAGAAATTAGAAGTAATGATAAAGATACTAAATTAGTTGTTTATAATGTTGATCATCAATATGACTGTATAAAAGTATTAATTGATTCATTAATAAAAGAAGGATTTAATAAAGAATCAATATATGATTACTATGAAGAAGCTTCATCTGTAGAACAATTAAGAGAAATAGTTGAATCATTAAAGAATAGTAAAACTAAATAATAAAGGACTTCTATTTACATAGAAGTTTTTTTATTGTCTATTAACCATAGATTTTCCAAATTCCACGTTTAGTTCGTGTTATAATTTTCATGTAATTGATAATATGAAAATGTACTGTAGGAGGTATATTTATGAATCAAAAGAAAATCGGACAATTTATTAAAGAAAGGAGAAAAGAGAAAAAACTTACTCAAGAAGAATTAGCTGATAAAATAAGAGTAAGTAATAGAACTATATCTAAATGGGAAAATGGTAATAGTATACCTGATTATTCTATTATTAATGATTTATGTGTTGCATTAGATGTGTCTGTAAATGAATTATTATCAGGTGAAAAGATTAATAAAGATGATTATCAAAAGAGATTTGAAGAAAACTTTTTAAAGACTATGAAATATAATAATAAAAAGATTAATCATTCTACAATTAAAATTGCTATAGCATTTATTATTGTATTGCTCGTTTGTTTATATTTTGGATATAAAGCATTTGTTATTAATGAATTAGAAATTGACAATTATAAAGAATTTTATAAAATCTATAATAATGAAGAAAATAAATCTACTTATATTAAAGAAGATATTAAGAATGATGTAGAGCCAAATAACAAAGTATCTTATAATGGTTATTATGATGTTGAATTTTATTTAGACCCTGAATATAAATTAACTAATGACATTAATGAAGGTGCAGAAATACTATATGATACATATGTTAAGAAAGAAAATGGAGAAATAGTTGGAACATATCAAGTAGATGCTTATAGTGGACCAATAACATTTGACGAAATATCATCTAATCAAGTTCCGTATAATTCATCTTTAAGAATACAAAAAAAATATGGTATTTATAATATAGTTGATTTTTATGAATATTATTTAAATATGAAATCAGTTAATATATTTTCTTCATTAGATGAAATAAGAATGTATGCATCAGCAGCTGGAGCTTTTCTTGGTTTATATCAAAATGGTACTGAAGTTCATGGTTTAAGAGGAGATTTATACGGGCTATATGGCATATATAAATATGAAGAAGTAGATGATGACGAAAAAGGTTATTATTCTACAGATGTATATTTATATAATTTAGAAAGAAATAGTAGATTAGAAGCAAGAATAACAATTGATAATATTTCATATAATGATTTTAAAGAAGAAGTTAATAATTTTATTCGTAGTGTAAAATTTCAAGAAGGGAGATAATATCTCTTTTTTTGTGCAACAAATTAAATAATAATGTTATTGAATAACATTATAAATAAGTTATATAATATATATAGGTGATAAAAAATGATTGAAACAATTAAAAAAAGTATGAAAGGTATGATTCTATATACAATCATAATGCTAGTAATTGGAATAATCTTAGCTGTTAATCCAGGTACATCAATAGATATTATGAATATGTTTATTGCTGTTATTGCTATGTTAATAGGTGGATATTTTGTATATGATTATATAAGAACTCCAAGAGAGAATAAATTATTATCATTCTCATTAGCATTTGGTATAGTTTTAATTGGTATAGGATTATTTATATTTGTTAATCCAACAGCATTAACTAAACTTGTAGTTAAATTAGTTGGTATTGTATTAATAGTTAAAGCTATATATAAATTACAAATAGCATTAAATATTAGAAAGATAAGTAAAGCATGGAAATATAATTTATTAGTTGCATTATTAACATTAACTATGGGATTAATAATGATTATATATCCAGATGGAACAGTTGAATGGTTCTTAAGATTAATTGGTATTATTATTGCATTAGGTGCAATTGGTGAATTAATTGAATCTGCTTATGTAATGGGTACTATTAAAGAAATAAAAGAAGCTATAACTGATGATTCAAAAGTAATACCATTCGAAGAAAAATAATTGATTTTTAATTATTATAATAGTAATATATAGATAACTTGATGAAGAGGACATAGTTATTTAACAAGTATTAAAGAGAGTCTATGTTTGGTGTGAATAGATAATATAAGTAAATAATTCCTACCTCGGAGAGATTAGTAAACTAATCCGTATGATCTGCGTTAAAGATAAATAAGTTAAATAAAGGATGGTACCGTCGTGAGACTCTTTGGGTATTATCCTTTTTATTTTTATAAGGAGGAAATATAAATGGGAAATAAAGCAATTACAGAAAGAGATAAAGATTTTGCTCAATGGTATACAGACGTAGTAAGAGCTGCTAAGTTATGTGATTACTCATCAGTAAAAGGTTGTATGGTAATTGAACCTAATGGTTATGCTATTTGGGAAAAGATGCAAGAAATATTAGATAAGAAGTTTAAGGAATTAGGACATGTTAATGTAGCAATGCCAGTATTTATTCCTGAAAACTTGCTTAAGAAAGAAGGAGAACTTGTTCAAGGTTTTGCTCCTGAAGTTGCATGGGTTACTCAAGGTGGTTCAAAAGACTTAGAAGAACGATTAGCTTTTAGACCTACATCAGAAACATTATTCTGTGATTATTATAAAGATCATATTTCATCATATAGAGATTTACCTAAATTATATAATCAATGGTGTAATGTAGTTAGATGGGAAAAAGAAACTAGACCATTCTTAAGATCTAGAGAGTTCTGGTGGCAAGAAGGACATACAATTCATGCTACAGAAGAAGAAGCCAAAAAAGAAACTGATCAAATGATGGAAGTATATAGATGGTTCCATCATGAAATACTTGCTATTCCATCTGTAACTGGTGTTAAGACTGAAAAAGAAAAGTTTGCAGGTGCTGAATATACATTAACTAATGAAGCATTAATGTATAATGGTGTAGCATTACAATCAGGTACTTCTCATTACTTTGGTCAAAAGTTTGCTAAAGCATATGATGTTAAATTTTTAAATAAAGATAATAAACAAGAATATGTATATCAAACATCATGGGGAACAACTACAAGAATGATTGGTGGATTAATCATGGTTCATTCTGATGACTATGGTTTAGTTCTTCCTCCAAGAATCGCTCCTAAGCAAGTAGTAATTATTCCAATTGGTGATGATGAAAAAGTAGATAAGTTATGTAATGAATATAAAGATAAATTATCTATAGCAGGTATTGATTGTTATATTGATAATACAGATAAATCTCCAGGATTTAAATTTGCTGAAGCAGAAGTAAATGGTATACCTGTAAGAATTGAAGTAGGTGCAAGAGATTTAGCTGAAAATAAAATAACAGTAGCTAGAAGAGATACAAGAGAAAAACTTACTACTGAAGCTGATACAGATATAGTTACATATGTAAAAGTATTATTAGATACTATTCAAAGAGATATGTATGATAGAGCTAAAGAAAGAAGAGATAAATTAACTTTTGAAGCTCATAACTTAGAAGATATGGAAAGAATCTTAAATACTCAACCAGGATTTATTCATGCTATGTGGTGTGGAGATGAAGCTTGTGAGAACAGGATTAAAGAGATTAAAGGTTGTAAGTCTCGTTGTATAGTGGAAGATGGAGAAAGAATAGATGATAAATGTGTATGCTGTGGTAAAGAAGCTAAGCATCATGTTATTTGGGGAATACAATATTAGTTGTATTCTCTTTTTTTATATGTTATCATATATGTGAAACAAAAAAAGAGATAATCATAAAAAAGTTTCACATGTAAGAAGGTGATATTATGAGCACTAGTGAAGAAATAATTGTGTTAATGCGAGAAAAGCAAACACTAGAACAAGAATTAGATAAACTTATTTACGGTTCAGTTGAAGTAAGAGAAAGTAAGGATGGAAAATATATTTATTCTCATTACCGAGATAATGGAATAACTTTAACTAAATATGTAGGAGAATATTCTGATGATTTATATAATTTAATTATTAATAATAATATCAAAGCAAAAGAAATTAAAAAGAGATTAAGAACTATTAATAATAAGTTAAATAGTTTTAAGGTATATGAAAGTATAAAAGATTTTAAGTATGGGTTAAATGTTGATTTCGCTAAGTCTAATATTGTTAATATGATATACGATCAATCAATAGTCGAAGGTATTGCTACAACATATTTAGATACTGAAGAATTAATTGAAAATGGCAAAGTTAGAAATATGAATCAGGAAGCTGTACTTAAAATAACAAATCTAAAAAGAGCTTGGGATTTTATATTAAATGAATATATATTAACTCTAACTACAACATTTGATTTAATATCTAATGTTAATAAAATAGTTGAATCTAATTTTTATTATGATGCAGGAGTTATAAGAAGTACACCAGTTAAGATAAGTGGTACTAAATGGTTACCAATATTACCTAATAAAGAAAATATAATAGATGATATAAATCATATTATTAACTCTAATAAATCTAAAGCTGATATAGCTATAGATCTATTACTATATATATGTAAGACTCAAATATTTAAAGATGGAAATAAAAGAACAGCATTAATTATAGCTAACCATTATTTAATATCACACGGAAAAGGTTTATTAATAATAGATGCAGATAATTCTAATAAATATAAAGATTTATTAATTAATTATTATGAAACAAATAAGAAGAAAGAAATATATGATTTTTTAATTAAAGAATGTTATATTCCTTTAAAGTGATATGGTATAATAGATAATACTTGTATAAAAAGAAAGTAGGTGAATAAATGAAAGTTATTATTGCTGAAAAACCAAGTTTAGCACGTAATATAGTTGCTGCAATTGGTAATATGAAACAACAACAAGGATATTACATCAATGATGAGTATATAGTAACTTATGTATTTGGTCATTTATTTACTTTAGCTGATATAGAGGATTATCACGGATATGAAGGTGATGGTAAATGGAGTATGAAGAATATTCCATGTTATCCAGATACTTTTAAATTTAATTTAAAGAAGGATGCTACTAAACAAGTAGATAAAGGTATAGAAAAACAATTTAACATAATTAAAAGTCTTATCAATAGAGATGATGTTGATAACATTATTAATGCAGGCGATGCTGACCGTGAAGGTGAAGTTATAGTAAGATTAATAATTATTAATGCACTTGAAGATAAGAATAAACTTAAAACAAGATTATGGTTACCAGATCAAACACCTGAAACTATTAAAGAAGGTTTAAGTGATTTAAAAGAAGATAAGGAATATGATAATCTTGCTAATGAAGGATTTGCACGTACATATATAGATTGGTTATATGGAGTCAACTTAACTAGATATGCTACTTTAAAGACAGGTACATTATTAAGAGTAGGTAGAGTAATAGTACCAATAGTAAAAGCTATATATGATAGAGATATGGCTATAAGGAACTTTGTATCTGAAATCTATTATGGAATAACATCTAATGAAATAACTAATGGTGAATATGTGGAATTGAATTCTAAAGAAAAGTTTGATAAGAATGAACAAAATAAAGCTTTAGAGTTATGTAAAAAATATAATGAGGCAGATGCTATAGTTACGGATAAAAAACAAAAGAAAGATAGCATGAATCCTCCTAAGTTATTCTCGTTAACTAAGTTACAAAATTATTTAGGTAAGAAATATAAAATGAGTATGGAAAAATCATTAGCTATTACTCAAGGATTATATGAAAAAGGTTTCTTAACTTACCCAAGAACAAATTCAGAATATTTAGCAGTTGCTGAAAAAGATAAGATTAAAAAGATTATCAATAATATTAAAGAAATAGGTTATCCTGTTAAGTTTATTGATAAGAAGACTATATTTGATGATAGTAAGATTGAATCACACTCAGCATTAACTCCTACATATAAGATTCCTGATCCTAAGAATTTATCTGAAGAAGAAAGAATTGTATATCAAACTGTATTTAAAAGATTTGTAGCAGTCTTCTGTGCAAATGAATGTATTGTTCAAAAGACTGAAATTAAAATCATGGTTGGTGATTATGAAGAATTTAATTTAAAGGGTATGATGATACTTGAACCAGGTTGGACTAAATATGAAGAACCAAATTCAAAAGATAAGATATTACCTAACTTAAATATAGGTGATAAGGTAAATCATATCTTTAAGCCTAAAGAAAAAGAAACAACACCACCTAAACACTATACAATTGAAACATTAAATAATTATTTAAAGAATCCATTTAAAGAAGACAAAAAGAAATTAGAAGAAGACACTAATGAAGAAATAGATGATGTAGAAGAATATAAAGCTATATTTGAAGGATTAGAATTAGGTACTGAAGCCACAAGAACGGGTATTATTGATAATGCTCGTAAGAGTAAATATATAGAATTAAAGAAAGATGTATATTACATCTTACCTGATGGTGAATACTTAATTGAGTCTTTAATACATATGGGTATATCAATGGATAAATATAAAACATCTGAATTAGGTAAAGCCTTAAAGAAAGTATTCCATGATGAAATAACAGTTGATGATTCAGTTAAACTTGCAGAAAAAGAAATAAGTGAAGTTTTTGATAAAAAAGATGAAACTCCTTTCTTTGGTGATGTAGTTGGTACATGCCCTTACTGTGGAAAGAATATGAAAATAACAAAATATTCATATGCATGTGAAGATTATAAAGAATGTAAGTTTAATATTAATTATTATATTTGTAAAAAATATATAACAAAAGATATATTTGACAAGTTAATTAAAGATGGAAAAACAGATTTGATTAACGGTTTTACGTCGAAACAAGGCAAGGAATTTAGCGCTATGTTGACACTTGAAAATAAAAAAATAAATTTTTTATTTAAATGATTGACAATGGTGTTATATAAGTATATAATGAAGATACTAAGTAAGTTAAATGTTATTTAAAAGATAATTTATTAGTATGATTAATTACTTTATATTTTATCTTGTTAGGAAAGTAAATGATGTCTTGATTTAGTTCAATTCAGTTCGTTTCATCCTATTGAAGAATGCCAAGAGGTTGTAACTGTTACTTAGTATATGATCATATTAGAGAAAGATACTCTATTTTAAAGTTGCAAGATATGGATAGTAACTGATAATTATTATTTATGTTTATTCACTAAAAAACTCAAAAAACTTTGGTTTATCAGGCCAGAGTTTTTTTGTGGTTGTATTTACTTTTTTATTATGTGTTGTTATAATTTTTATAGAATAGAGGGATTATATATGGCTAAGAAGAAAACAAAGAAAAAAACAATAAATAATGTTAATAATGATGTATCACCTATTATGATGGCAGCTATATTAATAATTTTTATTATAGGTATGGTATTCGTTACATTCTTTGGAATGAAACTAACTGCACCTTCATATAAGTTCTTTTCTAAATATAATACTAAGATAAATAATAATTTAAGAAATATTTTAAAAGAGCAAAGAGAAATGGATGAAAAGATTAAAGAATTATCTATAAATGGTGATTTTAAATTTGATGATCCATGTGTAATTAAGAATCCATATAAACTTAATCCATTAACAGCTGTAATTATATTTAATACAGAAGAAGAAACTAGAGTAGAAGTTTCTATTAATGATGAAGTAAAAACTAAAGTTGAAAGAAGTAAATATCATATAATTCCTTTATATGGATTATATTCTGATTCATTAAATACTATTACTTTAAAATTAGAAGATGGTTCAACTCATAGTTTTGATTTACAAATAGAAGCATATGATAATAACATTTATTCATTTGATGTTAAATCTCAAATAGGTAAGAATGATATTTATTATATGGTAGGAAATGTAAATGAAAATGATTCTAAGTTAAGAGGTTTTGATAGACTTGGTAATATGATTAGTTATATATCATTTGATTATATAGGTGGATTAACATTATATAAGAATAAGATGTCTATAGCTTATAATCAAACTAAAGATGTACCAAATGATTTAAGATTAGATATTGATTATATGGGAAGAATATCATATATAACATCTAATACAAATGAAATAAACTATGAACCAAATATATCAGGTGACTTAATAGACTTCGTTGGTTCATCATATTATCTATATTCAGATATGATAAGTAATTATACTTTCGATGATGTAGTATCAAATGATTCATATGATCCTGTTATTAATGAATTAGATATAGATAAGTATGAAGATAAATTAATTAAAGCTGATACGTATAAAGGAGAATATGCAATTTCATACATGGAAGACTTTATAGGTTATAAGATTGATAAACCTGGTAAATTATTAATAGTTACAAGTGAAGGACACTTATATGAATATAATATGGATACTAAAGGAATAATCAGACAACAATTCATGGGAAATAAAGCTTTATATGCTGAAATAGATGGTACTATTTATTCACTTAGAACTACATTAGTTGACTAAAAGAGTAGAAATACTCTTTTTTTATTGACATTTATAAATCAGTTGATTATAATTAGATTGTATACAATTAATTAAAGGAGTAAATATTTTTATGATATATGATTATAAAGTAAAAAGAAGAGATGGATCTGAATATGATTTATCTGAATTAAAAGGAAAGGTTGTATTAATAGTTAATACAGCTACAGGATGTGGTTTTACTCCACAATATGAAGGATTAGAGAATTTATATAAGAAATATCATGATAAAGGCTTAGAGATATTAGATTTCCCTTGTAACCAATTTGGTCATCAAGCTCCTGGAGATGATAATCAAATACATGAATTCTGTACTGCTAAATATAAAACTACATTTGATCAATTAAAGAAGATTGATGTAAATGGTAAGAATGCTGATCCATTATATAAATATTTAAAGAAACAAAAACATGGTTTATTAAGTAATATTAAATGGAATTTTGAAAAATTTTTAGTTGATAGAGAAGGTAATGTTGTTGAAAGATATTTACCAACTACTACACCAGAACAAATCGATGAAAAGATAGGTGAATTAATAAATGAATAATGAACTAAAACTAGAAAATCAAATATGTTTTCCTTTATATGCTGCATCTAAGGAAATAGTTAGATTATATACACCATATCTTAAAGATATAGATCTAACATATACTCAATATATAACTATGATGGTTATGTGGGAAGTAAAAGAAATAAATGTTAAAGAATTAGGAAATAAATTATTCTTAGACTCTGGTACTTTAACACCATTATTAAAGAAACTAGAAAGTAAAGGATATGTTGAAAGAAATAGATTATCTAGTGATGAAAGAAACTTAATAGTTAAAGTAACTGAAAAAGGCTTGGAATTACAAGATATGTGTAAAAACATTCCTGGATGTGTAGCTGGATGTGTTAATATAACTAAAGAAGAAGCAGAAAACTTATATAAGACATTATATAAAATATTAGGTAATATAAAGGAGGATTAATATGAATATTACTAAAGAAGAATTTGAAAAGAAAGTAATTGAAGGAAAAGAAGAATGTATAGTCGATTTCTATGCTGATTGGTGTGGACCTTGTCAAATGATGATGCCAGTTATGGAAGAAATTAGTAAAAATAAAACTGTTTATAAAGTTAATACTGATGATGAAGATGAATTAGCATTCTCTTATGGGGTTATGTCTATTCCATGTATTATTTCATTTAAAGATGGAAAAGAATATAAAAGACATATTGGTGTAGGATCTAAAACAGATATAGAAGAATTACTTAAGTAATTCTTTTTTTTGACAAACAAATTAAAAGGTATATAATATTCATTGTTCAAAAGGGGTTTAGACATGAAAAAATTAACAATATTTGATAGAGTTTTAACTTTAACATTAGCTACAACAATTTTAACTTCATGTGGTTTAAAAGAAACTAAAGCAGAAACAATGGAAATTGCACCTGAAGTAATATATGAACAATTTAGAGAAATAACTGAAGAAAAAGAAATAGAAGCTAATGAAGAATTAGACCAAATAGAAATTATTGATAAAGCAATCAATCTTTGTGAAGAAGAAGATGAAGAACAAGAGTATAATCCTATTGTAAGAGCTACTTCTAATGTTAATATTAGAGTCTCTTCTAATCTTGAATCAGATACATTAGGTGTTTTAAGTGAAGGTTGCAAATTATATAAAATAGGTGAAGTAGATGGATTCTATATGGTTTATTATAATGGCAATATAGCATATGTATCTAAAGACTTTGTAAGAGAAGAAACTGAACCAATATATAAAAGTGATATTACAAAATTAGTATATATTAATAATGATACACCAATCTTTAATGAACAAGGAGAAACACTTGGTACTTTACCACAATATGAAGTATGTGAAGTGTATGGTGAAGAGGGAAATACTTATAAAGTAAAAACTATAGATTTCAGTGGAAATGTATTAAAAAGTGATTGTATAGATTTACCAACTGAAGTAATAGTTGTCGATTTATCTGAACAAGTATTAAACTATTATAAAGATAATACTAACGTGCGTACTGTATCAGTTATAACTGGTAAAAAAGGACATGAAACATCAGTTGGTGTATTCCCAATATATGCTATGCAAAGAAATCAAACACTAAGAGGAGAAAACTATGCATCATATGTATCATTTAAGATAGCATTTGATGGAGAAAGAAAAATATATATTCATGATTCTGATTATCATGTTGATCCAAATGGATTTAAACATGGTTGGAGACCTCTAGATGATTTTGATAAAACAGCTGAAGAAAAACATCAAATTGGTTCTCATGGATGCGTAAATACTAAATATGAAGACGCAGAATATTTATACGAAAACACATCAGTTGGAGTACCTGTAATAGTTAAACATTAAAAAAGATAGTTGAAAAAAACTATCTTTTTATATTATTGGTGTAAGAGCAGGAATAATATTTCTTATTACACCAAATATTAATAATATAATAATAATTAGGTAATATACCCATACTGGTATTCTTTCATACCATGCTTTTTTCTTCATTATCACCGAATATATATAGTTTATATATAATGCTATACCAAATGGTAATAGTATAAATAATAATTGATTGTATCTAAATGCAGATACAAAGTCTAAATGTATTATACTTATTAACATTCTAGTAACACCACATCCAGGACAATATACATGAAATATTGTATGTATTGGACATGGAATATATAGGTGAGTAAAGTGACCAAATATAAAGTAAGCTATCAGTAATAAAAATAATATGATATGTCTTTTAATTATTTTCATAAAAAAGAAAAAGCCATAAGGCTTATTTCTCTGTCATAGTAGCTATTGTATTTAAATCATTTTGAATTAAAATGTAATTAACTATAGCTAGACCAAAGATTTCTAGTATTAAATAAATGATAGCATTATCTTTAACTGGTAAGTTACGTTTTTGTTGAGCAATAGACATTAATTCACCCATTTTATATGCCCAATAAATACCATAGATACCACATGTAACTAATGTTAAAATAAATGCCATTCCACCAGAAGCTAATTGATTATCTCCTGCAGCAAGCTTAACATCATCAGTCATAACAATAAACCAGTAAATACCATAGATACCACATGTAACTATAGATAAGATAATTGAAACAGCTATATCTCTTTTTTGAATCATACTTTTCACACTCCTTATGCTTATAATACTATTATTGTTTTTATTATTCAACTAAAAAATAATAGTTTTACCATGAGTTACATATATGATAGAATACAGTAAAAGAGGTGATAACATGGATAATAAGTTTGAATTAATATCTGAATTTAAACCTTCAGGTGATCAACCTAAAGCAATAGATGAGTTATGTAAGTCTATAGATGCAGGTAATAAGAATCAAGTATTATTAGGTGTAACAGGTTCAGGTAAAACTTTTACCATGGCAAATGTTATAGCAAGAGAGAACAGACCAACTTTAATATTAGAACCTAATAAAACTCTAGCCGGGCAATTATATGCTGAGATGAAAGAATTATTTCCTAATAATAGAGTAGAATATTTTGTTAGTTACTATGATTATTATCAACCTGAAGCATATGTTCCTTCTTCTGATACATACATTGAAAAAGATGCCTCTATTAATGATGAAATAGATGAACTAAGACATTCTGCTACTGAATCATTATTAACAAGAAGAGATACTATAGTAGTTGCATCCGTATCATGTATATATGGTTTAGGTGATAAGGAAGATTATAAAAATGAATGTTTAGTAGTATCAGTTGGAGATATAAAGAAAAGAGAAGATATCTTATATAGATTAATAGATATGAACTATGAGAGAAATGAAATTGATTTTCATCGTGGTACCTTTAGATCTAAAGGAGATACTATTGATATTGTTCCTGCAGCCGAAAAGAAAAATGGAATAAGAATAGAACTATTTGGTGATGAAGTAGATAGAATATGTGAATTTGATGTATTAACAGGTAATATTATTAAGAATAAGAAAACAACTATGATATTCCCTGCAACACATTTTGTAACTAATAAAGATAAATTAAATATAGCTTGTGATAGAATTGAAGAAGAATTACATGCTAGATTAAAAGAATTAAGAGATAATAATAAATTATTGGAAGCAGAAAGACTAGAACAAAGATGTAACTATGATTTAGAGATGCTTAGAGAAACAGGTTTCTGTCATGGTATAGAAAACTATTCTAGACATTTAGCTTTAAGAGAAGAAGGTTCTACACCAGGAACATTGATGGATTTCTTCCCTGAAGATTATTTATTATTTATTGATGAATCACATATAACATTACCTCAAGTAAGAGGAATGTATAATGGGGATAGAATGCGTAAGCAAACTCTAGTTGACTATGGATTTAGATTACCAAGTGCATTAGATAATAGACCATTGAAGTTTGATGAATTTGAACAAAAATTAAATCAAGTAATATATGTATCTGCAACACCTGGTGATTATGAATTAGAATTAGTTAATAATAAAACTGTAGAACAATTAATTAGACCAACAGGATTATTAGATCCACTAATTGATGTAAGACCTAGTGAAGGTCAAATAGATGATTTGATTGGTGAAATAAATGAAAGAATAGCTAAAAATGAAAGAGTATTAGTCACTACATTAACTATTAGAATGGCAGAAGAATTAACTGCTTACCTTAAAGGTGTAGGTATAAAAGTAGCTTACTTACATACTGAAGTTAAAACATTAGAAAGATTAAAAATAATTAAAGAATTAAGACAAGGTAAATATGATGTTCTTGTAGGTATTAACTTATTAAGAGAAGGTATTGATTTACCTGAAGTATCAATGATTGCTATCATGGATGCTGATAAACAAGGATTCTTAAGAAGTTATAGATCACTTATCCAAATTATTGGTAGATGTGCTAGAAATGCTGAAGGTAAAGTAATCATGTATGCTGACACTGTAAGTGAAGCAATGGATCAATCAATTAAGGAAACAAATAGAAGAAGAGAAATACAAGATCAATATAATAAAGAACATGGTATTGTTCCTAAGACAGTTATTAAGAAGATTAAAGATGTTGTTACAAATGAAGAAATGGAAAAACTTGAAGATAAGAAATTAACTAAACAAGATAAAGAACAAATTCTTGCAGTTATGGAAGAAGAAATGAAACAAGCTGCAGCTAACTTAGACTTTGAGAAAGCAGCAGAATTAAGAGATTTAATCTTCGAAATGAAAGCCGAATAATAAAAAGATGCTTTAATAAGCATCTTTTTTAATTACCACATATTATGGAACCATCCAGTTCCATTAGGATATATGTCATCCATTTCAACTACATAAGTTAAGTTATCATCATTAACTAAACTCTTCCAAGTTCCACCATGTTTAGTTATTCCTGTATATCTACCATAGATATATATTTTAAGTTTAGGTGGAAGTGATTCAGCTGTATAAATTGTATCATCAGATATACCAATTATTAAGGCAGCATGTCCATCTCTTGCAATAAAGTCTCCAACTTGATAGTGTCCGTTTTTCATATATTCATCTGTTATTTCATGATGTGGACCTAAGTCAGATAAGTCATCATCGAATTGTTTAAATTCACCAGCACCTGAATCATGATAAATGAATCCACCGTTATACATTGCCCATGTTACAAATCCTGAACAATCGAATCCATTTTTATTCATTCTTGAAATGAATCTATCATATATTTCACATCCCCATGGTTTAGGACCTGTATCACTAGCACCTTTTTCTAGTACTGAATATTTATCTGTTTGTAGATACATTCCTTTATGGAAGAATCTACCTTCACCATCTACATGTGGTCTAATACCATGATCATTTAATCTACCATTTTCATTGAAATATTTCATTTGATATTTGAATTCAAGATTAATGAATCTTGCTACTGCTACTACAGCACCTCTTGTACCATATCCAGCTTCTTGAACTCTTGACTCTAATATTTTATCTAATAAATCTGCTTCTTCTTGATTGTATCTCATACATGGAAGATACTCTTTATTATTATTTAAAGTAGGTGGACTAATAATATCTGTTACCATGATATTATAATCTCTTGTATAACCATCTTTCATTTTAACATGTAATGTAGTAGTACCATTCTTTAATCCTTTAATAGTATCATTCTCCATATTAATAATACTATCATCATCTATTTCATAAGTTCGCGTAGTATCATATCCTTCAGGATAATTGAAAGTAAATTCTAATTCTTTACTACCTCCTAATGCTAAATAATATGTTTCTACATTATCTAAAGTAGTTCTAAAATATCCATCATATTTAGATTTAACTTCGAAGTCTTTCTTTAATAAACTTTCATCTTTTTTGATATAAATAGTATATTTACCAACAGGTAATTCAAATGTACATTCATTCATAGGTTTAAAAACATTATTATCTATTGAACATTCAACACCATCTAAATCATCATATGTTATATTAACTTTATACTTAGTTTCATCTATATTATCGTATGATATAGTTAAATGCTTTTCATTTAACTTACTAGCCATAATTAACTTATTAATTTCATTACCAGCAAGTACTGCAGCAGTTATAACTAATACGGTAATAACTAAGAACAAAGTAATTCTTTTTTTCAATCTTAGCTTTTTCTTTTTCCTTTTTGCCATATATACCACCTTTTAACTAGATTAATTATATATTAAATATAATTAAAAATAAATACTTTTAAAAAAAGATATAATATGATAATATTATTAATAGAATAGGGTGTGGCTATATGAGTGAGTCTGATAGAAAAAAGATTTATTATGTTGGTAACAGTTTATTATTAGTTATTAAATGGATAATACTAATATTTGCTGTATTATATATAGGTATGACATTAGGTCTAATTGTTACTGTATTAATTGCGGGTAATAATTTAGATGCAGCTTTATTGACAAAATTCACAAGTGTATTATTACCATATAGTAAGATAAAAGTTAGTATATTTGTAATCAATTATGGTATGGAAAAAGTTTTAACTGCTGTTTTAGGTTATACTATTGCTAATTCTTTAAATAATGTGTTATTATATGTTCTTGTTTCTAAATTTATTATTTTATTTAGAAATATTACTATAGGTGATTTATTTACTAAGAAGAGTGATAATTTAGCTACTGAAATAATTAGTATTTCATTTATGTCTACATTCTTAATGCCTATTATGCTATTTATATTATCAACAACAACTAATATGTTCTTAGATATGTATTTAACTATTAACTTCCATGGATTATTCTTCATGTTATTTGGTGGAATAATGAAAGTAGTAATTGCTCGTGGATCTCAAATAGTTAAAGAAAATTCAAGAATTGATAGAACAATTGATGATTATAAAGCTGATATAGATGAATTAAAGATTCAATCTATAAAGAGAGAAGCTGAGTTAAAAGAACTTAAGAAATTAGTTAAAACTCAATCAACAGAAACAGCTACTCCAAAGGCAGAAGAAACTGCAACGAAGAAAAGAACACATCATCATAGTAGAGCTAAAAAAACAGGAACTACAACTAAGTAGTTCTTTTATATGTTAAAGGAGGTGAGAGCATGGATAAGATTTATATAGTAGGGCATAAGAATCCAGATACAGATTCTGTTACTAGTGCAATTAGTTTAGCACACTTTAAACATGAAATTGGAGTTCATGCTGAACCAAGAATATTGGGTGCAATTACTGCTGAAACAGCATATGCTTTAAAGAAGTTTAAAGTACAAGTTCCTCAATACTTAAACGATGTTAAATTACAAATTAAAGATGTTAATTTTAGTAAGAATTTCATGGTTAATGAAAATGCATCAATTATTGATACATTTAATTTTATGCATGACAATGGTATAACTGGTGTACCTTTGGTTGATGATAACAATAAGTTTAAAGGTTATGTTTCTTTAAAAGAGATAGCTGCTAATATGATTTATAATGAATCATTATATGTTGATACATCATTTGATAATTTAGTAAAAGTACTTGATGCTAAAAGTTTTTATAAAGTAGATGATAACATTGAAGGTTATGCTCATGCTACAACTTTCGATGATGCAACATTCATTAAAGATGTTCATTTGGATAATAAATCTATTTTAATTGTTGGTGATAGAAAGCAAATTATTGAACATGCATTAAAGGTTGGAGTTAAATTAATCATCATGGTACACGCTAAAGAATTAAGCGAAGAACAAATGAAGTTAGCTGCTCAAAATAATATTAATATTATTTCATCTAACAAATCATCATTTAAAGTAGCAAGAGTATTATGTTTAGCTAATCCAATTAAATCAATACAAAGAAATGAAAAGTGTACTACATTTAATGTTAATGATTATTTATCAGATGCAGAAGATGTAATAGCTAAGTTAAAACATACTAACTATCCAATTATTACAAATGATAATACTTGTTTAGGTATGTTAAGAACTGTAGATGTTAAGAAGGTTAATAAGAAGAAGATTATTTTAGTTGATCATAATGCACCAAGACAATCTGTTGATGGTATAAATGAAGCTGAAATAGTAGAAATAGTAGATCATCATAACTTAAGTGATTTAATTACTACAGAACCTATTAATATTAGAGCAATGGCTGTTGGGTCAACTAATACTATTATTTATCAAATATATAAAGATAATAAAGTTGAAATACCTAAGGATATTGCTGGTATTATGTTATCAGGTATTTTATCTGATACATTATGTTTAAAGAGTCCAACAACTACTGAAATGGATAAAATGGTTGCAGAAGATTTAGCTAAGATAGCTGGTGTAGATATTTATAATTATGGTGTAGATTTATTACAATCAGGAGTATCTATAGAAGGTGTATCTGCAGAAGATATTATCTTTAAAGATAGTAAGCAATATGAAATAAATGATCATAAGGTATCTATATCTCAAGTATTTACATTAGACTTTAGTGAATTTGAAGCAAGAATGGAAGAAATTGTTTCTGAATTAAATAAAGAAGCTGAAAGAAATGGACTTGAAGTATGTGCATTATATGTAACAGACTTTATGAATAATAATTCATATTTAATATATTCTGATAACTCTAATAAAGTATTAGAAAATGCATATGGTATTGAAAGTATTCATCAAGGATATTTACTTGAAGGTGTAGTTTCAAGAAAAAAACAAATGGTACCAAATATATTAGAAGTACTAAGTAATTAAGGTGATAAAATGAATGAAGAACAAGATGTAAAAGTAGTAACTAAAACATTAGATGCTGGAGTTGCTGCACCAATAGCAGTAACTAGTGAACAAGCTTTAGAAATAGCAAGAGCACAAAATGCTAATCAACCTAAAGCAGATATTCCTCTTGAAGAGAGTAAATCTGTTGAAGAAATTAAGGCACAAATAACAGAAGTTAAACAAGTTGATCAAAATCAAACTATTAATGTTAATGATGCTCAACAATATAATCAACAAATTAATGTTCAAAAATTAAATGAAATTAATGATATTGTTCAAGTTAAACAAATAAAAAAAGAAAACCCTAAAGTAGTTCTAGCATTAATACTAGTGCTTGCAGTTATTATTCTTGGTTTCTTCATTTTTGAATTACCAATGCTTATAGATATGTTGAAGTGATTTGCAAAAAATCGCTTTTTTTGTTATAATTTACTTATGTGTGGTGCATTATGCTAGTCATTATACTATTTGAAGGTAGGGCTAAAAATCTACCAATTGTAGATATGACACTTCAATTAATTGCTTGATCTGCCAGGGTTGGGTGGTTAATTGATTTAAGGTTTTAGGATAACTACAATGGCATGTAGCTGATAATTCCTTTAACCCCGTCACGAAATAAGTAAATAATATAATAACATACATGATGTGAGTGTTTATTTGGGATTCGTAAGATGAAATAATAAATGCAAAAGCATATAAGAATAGTCACTATTGTTAGGGAAAACCTCTAGCGTGTATATGTCATAAGTATTAAGGTGCGGACTAAGTGGCAATCGAGAAACTATATTCATATAGTTTTATCTCATAATACGAAAGTGCTTAAGAGTAATTTTAAGTGAGATAAAGTGAAACACATCTCGACCTAAGCCGTAAAATTGATTTATGATATACCATACAAAAAGAAACACTTTATCGGGGAAAAGAGCGATAAAGTTTTTTTATGTCTAAATTTACATTTTTAATATTTTTTCCAATTATATAATATAGTATAATTAAATATAATAGGAGTGCATATGAAAAGCAAAAAACAAGTAAATAAAAAACTATTGCTTGTTTTATTGGTGATAGGAATATCATTATTGTTTTTATTTACGCTAAATTTTAATAAAATATCTTTAACAATAAGTGAAACTGTACGAAGAGTGTATTTAGCATCAGTAGATGTATCAAATATGGAAATATCTACTATCTTAATTGATGAAAATAATAATTCAGTAACTTCATACGAATGGACTGCTACTGATTATGAGGAATCAAAAACTTTAAAATATCAAATAAATTATAAAAAGAATGGTACATCTACTAGTTATGGTGCAGGGGATTTACAAATAGAAATCGATAATTTGTATTATAACTATGTTAATATGGCTAAAGTATATGATACTTATATTGATAACTTTATAGTTGTTAGTGCTGATAAATCAGATAGTTCAACCAAATCACATGTTTGGTCATATAAATATAATAGTGATAAATCAAAGATAATATTAACTAATAATAATGCAATTCTTGCAAGTGATAATTTTGAAGGTAGTGTTCAAATTACATATGTATTACCAGCACCATCTTTACTACCAGATATTGCAACACATCTTTATGCTAAATTGAATAATACCAAAACTTCTAATGAAATTTACTTTTATTTTAATTCTAACAAAAAAGAAATAATCCTAGATTATCAATCTGCATATAAACCAAGCTCATATGAATCTCTTCCTTCGGGAGATTATACTTGGTTTAAATATAGTTTTAGTCTTTCTTATGGTGAAGGAACAAGAGTATTAGGTAGCAGTGGTTTTAAATTTAATGTTCCAGATGATGTTTTAATAAGAAGTGATTCATCTTTATCTAATCATAATGGGTATTTGTCGGCTAGTGTATTCTGTAGTGTTTTACTTCCACAAGTTGACTCATTAAGTGGGTCTATTGCTCCTATATTATGCTTCTCTTCTGTTTATATTGGTGTTCCAAACACTTATGATGATGATTTCACATTTAGTGTAACTGTTGGTGGAATATATAATTACGCTGGTTATGATCATAATAGTTATGATTATGAAGATGCTTTTACTTTTGAGAAAACTGTAAAACTATCTGATTATGAAATAGATGGAACAATAAGCGTTAATGCTTCTTTATATGATAATTCAAAACATATTACTTATAACCATAATATAATGAATACTGAAAATGACCTTAATGCACTAGATGCAGAATTCTTTGTAACTAATAATAAATATAGAACAATAGATGTTAAAGTTGGATATGATTTTCCTATTTTACAAAAAGAAGATTCTACTTACAGAAAGTTAAATGATGACGAATATAATTATGAGTTGATTTCATTCCCAGGAAACTATTCTGGCAGTAGATATTTATCTGGTGTTTTCTATAATGGAGCAAAAAAATCGATACCTGACGGAAGCTATGATGTTGATTTATATGTAAGGTATCAGAATGAAACGGACTACGTATTATATGATTCGTTTAAGAATACAGGAAAACTCTATAAAAACTTTCCTAAGAGAGTAGTTGGTTACTATTTCATAATTCATAATTTTGATAAATCTATGAATTATTTAAATGCACCTAGTTCATTCAAATTATATGGCGACAACATAAATGTTGGTGATCAAGTTCATTTTTATCCACATATTACGGCATACGAGAATGGTGAATTTGCTTCGGAATATAGAAGTTCATTTTATAAAATTAGTAGTTCCGAGCATTCATATCTTACAGAATATGAAGAACAATATGGAGAGATAGGATATTGGATGAGAGAGTCTGCAGATATTACTGATGTCAAACAAGATTATAGGCCAAGTATATATACGCAGATTTTTGAGAATATATCGAATGGTTTATATAGAAATTCTGTAGAGATGAACTTTGGTATTCAATTAGTATCCGATTATGACCCTGGATTTGTAGGCTATGTTTTATTATCAGAAGGGTCCTATATAGAAAGTCTTGATGATTTAGAATTTAGAACTGAATTACCAACTATTAATGATCCGACTGGGCGTAACAAGCCTAAGATTCAAGTTGTTAAAACTCAATCTGGAAGATTCTTCAAAAATACTGAAGAATTTAGTCAGTATGTTCAGGACCATTATACTGTTGAAATAATTAACAACTTCAAAAATACAAATAAACAAGCTATAAAATTCACATTTGATTTTAGTGATGATCCATTTGATTATACATTAAACTATAAATATGATAATGGTCTTATATATTTTTCTCCTTACTGGATAAATTACTATTTTGATTTTCCTGTTTATACAAGTTATGATGCAATAAGCGAATACGGTAAGGATGTTACCGTTGATGTAATTACTAGTAATTCAGCTAATGATATATATGATTCTAATTATTGGAGTCTTATGGTAGATGAAGATGATTATGATGACGATGGTATTACTAATGAGTATTTAAAAATCGATTCTGTAAGCAAGACTGCTGCAATCGCAACTGAATCTTATCAAGATTTAAAGACTACAGTTAAAACTAATAAAGATAATTACTGTGAAAATGCTAATGTATCTAAAAATACTCAATATACTTATAAATTAAGAGCTAGAAATGCAAATAATAAAATTACTAATTTGGTTATATATGATTCAATTGAAAAATATATTAAACGTAATGGTAATTTTGAATTAGCTGCAGGTGAGAATGGGTATTTCCAAGGTACTTTTGTTGATGTAGATACATCATATGCTGAATCACAAGGATATAAGGTCAAAGTATATTATTCTCAAAAAGAACAACCTGGTGATTTGACTTCATCTGATTGGAGTGTATATTCTTCATCAGTTGATAAAGCAAATGTTAAATCTTTAGCTTTTGAATATTTAGATAGTTCAAATAATAAAGCAATATTACCACCAGACACATTGACATATGTAGAAGTGGTTATGAAATCTAATAGTTATAGTTCAACAGAAAAGATGCACACATACAACGGTTCATGGGCTGAATGGAATGCGTTAGATTCTAGCAATAATGTAATACCTGATGTAGTAGGTATTAATTCAAATATAGCTAGTGTAGCTTCCTCATGCCGTGTTACAGTATGGCATAATTTTCCGATTTCATCAATGAGTTATGATGAAGTATTTGATGATCTTATATATGGTAGCGAGTTTACAGTAAGCCCTAAGACTGATTTGCCACCAAATATAGTATATGAAAAACCATTATTTGATGAACCAGAAACGTTTGTTGTTACAGAAGATTCAAAACGTATTTATTTGGGCTATAATTATGTAACTCCAAATATAAATACAAATAATTCTATGTCTGGAACAACAACTATAAGAGATTCTAGCGATCAAGTAACATATATTCTTACACAAAATTATAGTGTTTCTGATTATATAGGACAAATTAATCAAAAAATGTCATTAGTTTTAAAATATAATATAGACTTAACTAAATCAAATCTAAATGGTGGAGTATATGATGCCTCTACCAATACAATTACTTGGGATGATTATATTCCTGCTACATCTATGGATGAAGTAACAGGTATAAGAACGCATCAAGCAACTATTGTGTACACAGATCTTCCTACAAGTGGAAACTTCTTTGCTACAGGACAATTTAGGATTTTCTTAGATTACGTAGCAAGTACGAGTCAAGATCTAAGATTAACTACATCTTATGAACCTAAGTATAAAATAACAGTTAAACATATTAATTATTACAATGATACTGAAGTATTCAAGGAAGAAGTGTTCTACAAATATAAAAATGAAACATATGAGACTTCACCTACAACATCAATACCAGATAATTTTAAATTAAAAGCAAATCCAACTAATGCAACTGGTACAGTAGGAACTCATGATATAAATGTAGATTATTATTATGATCACAAAGAATATACTTATAATCATGAAGCTACTATCACTGGTACAAGTGTTATATATGATAGATCAGAAGCAGTTACATATAATATTGTATTTCATGGTGATGTAACTGATTATATTGGTGATTTAAATATTGAAATTCCTATAATTTTACCATATAAAATTGATTTAACTAAGTCTGATTTAAATGGTTTTACTTATGATGAAGCAAACAATAAATTAATACTTACTGATGTAATACATGTAACTTCCATGGAAAAACATTCATATAATTATGATAGGACGATAGTTTTATATTATCTAAATATACCATCTACTGATAAATCTATATTTGTAAGGAAAATCTCACGTATATCTTATTACCAAGAAACTGGTGTTACTAAAGATACAAATGTAACTACTAATATTAGTAAGAAGAGTAAGTTAATAGTTAAACATGTTGATTATGATACTGGTGAATTATTATTACCAATAGATGAAACTATATATCCTAGTGGTTCATATTATAGTGTTTCTATATCAACTTCAGTTCCTAAGAATTACGATTATGTTTATTCAGGAGAAAATAAAACAGGATATATATATGATGAAGACATTGAAGTTGTATTAAAGTATAAGAAGAGAACAGTTAATACTAAATTATATATTAATCAATTTACTGGTCCTGCAAGAACTGATAAGAGAAGTAATGTATTAGATTATCATTTAGAAGCATATAGTAAGATTGAAAACTATTTAGGTGATTATTCTAATACAGCAACTATTATGTTGAAGTATAAAATAGATCCTTCTAGATCTGATTTAGATGGTGGTACTTATAATGCTTCAAATAAAACAATTACTTGGGTACATAATTATTCATCAGATGATACAACTGAACAAAGAAAAGATATATCTCATGATATTAGTCTTGCATTTATAGATATTCCATGGGATGCATTTGATATTATTGTTAGTCCTAAATTATTGTTAACATATGGTGATAAAACTTCAAATTATAATGGTAGTTCTGTTCAAACAGTAATAGATGAAACATATCCAATTTATATTAAATATGTTGATTATCAAACAAATGAAGAAATAGCTCCAAGTGAAACTATATATGCTAAGTATTATGAAACATATACAGCTCATGAATCTTCACAAATACCAGATAAATATGAATTAAAGATTAAACCATCCAATTATAAAGGTAGATTATTAAATAATCCTACAATAGTAACTTATTATTATCAAAAGAAGAAAGGTAATTTAGTGTCTACTATAGATACAACTACAACAGAATCTATTACTAGTAGAGAAGATCCAGTAGACATTAGTATTAACTATCATTTTGCTGCTTCTGATTATATAGGTAATGCAACTATTACAATAGTTGATCAATTACCATATGAAATAGATATAGAAAAATCTGAATTAGATGGTGGAGAGTATGATCCAATTCTTAAAACAATTACATGGATAATACATATTGATATTGATACTATTGATGAATATTCTGAAGATATTAGTAAAAATATTTCAGTAGTATTTAAGGATATTGATATTAATAATAGTATTACTAACGTTGTACAAGGTATAGTTCAATTGGAAGATGATGATGATCAAAAAGAAACATCTGCTACTACCAATATTAATATTGATGGTAAAATAGTAATTAGATATGTTGATGAAAACAATAATGAAATACATGAACCTACAATTATTGTTAAACCAGTAAATGAAATATATGAACCAGAACCAATTGTTATTGATGGTTATGATTTAGTTGTATTACCTGTAAAAATACTTGTTACTGAAGAAGAACAAGAAATACATTATTCATACAAAAAGATAGTTGAAGAAGTAAAAGGTGAAGAAGAAATTGAAAACCCTAAGACAGGTTTAGCTAATTATTTATTATTAATTATTCCTTTAGCTATTCTAGTATTTGGATATAAGTTTATAGGTAAATATAAGTTATTTAAAAAGATGTAGTAATACATCTTTTTTATGTAAAATATAATTAAAAATAAAATATAATAATAAATTAATGATAAAATTATAATAGGTGGTAGTATGAAGAGAGTCAAAATACTAACAATTTTATTTATATGTCTTTTTGCTTTTAATATTAAAGCTGATAATGGTAGTCATGTTAATATTAATGTTGATGATAATGGTATTTCAGTTTTTGATGATGATGGGGAAGATTTATTAGATTACAGTGAGTATGTAGAATATAATAATGATACTTTATTATTAAAAAAAGATATAAATAATTTTAGCGCTTCTAATACATCTTTTACATTAACAACTAACAATAATAAGATTAGGATTAATGAAATGCATTTAGTTGGTAGTTCTAAATACAAATTTAATATAGTTAGTTCAAATATAGAATTTGATAGGGCATATGCTGATAATGTTCATTATGCCGATGTTGAACACTCAAGTAGTGCAGTTAGCTTCAGTGATTACATAATTAATATTACAAACTCAAGTATTAATTCTAATACCCCAATCTTAGTGTTATATGGTAAAACTTTCAATATATCAAATAGTAATATTGACGTGTTTTCAATTGGAAGTAATGTTTATAATTGTAGAAACATTATTACAAATTCTACAATAACAGTAAAAAAGAATTGGGCTAAAACATATTTGGATAATACACTTTTTAAAATATCAGAATTAAGTGGTTCAATATTTGCGACAAATACGTCAAAGATTATTAATTATCAAGGTGGGAAGATGATTCACTTATTTTTAGATAACAGTGAATTTGAATATACATATCTAGATCAATCATATGAATCAATTGAAATACAAGGTAGATTATCCGTACATAATTCAAAAATATCATTGGATTTTGAAAAATCAAGAAGGAATCCTCCAACATTTGTATTTGATGATGATAATTATGAATTTGACGATGACATGATGTTTATAGATTCCAATGGTAATTTATTACATAAGATAACATATCCGTCAGGTGGAAAATGTTCCAAGAGCATGAATCCTTCCATTATGGAAGAAGATTATCCTGATCATACTTGTCAATCTTTTACTGCAGCAACATATGTATTAGGTGAAGAAAATAGTACTCCGAAGAGTCTTTCAATAGCATCGGTAGTAGAAGTAAGGTTTAAAGTAAAAGGAACCTGGGCAGATGGAACAACAGATGATATAGTAATTTATAAACCAGCTTTTTCAACTATTTCTTATACAGATATACCAGTTGGTAAAATGACATTAGATGATTTTGAAAATGGTAACTGGGATACTAAACCTGTAAATGTAGTATTAAAAGAAAACAAAGATGTTGTATTAACATTAACTATATCTAATATTAAAGGATTAGAAGAAAATCCTAAGACAGGATTATTCAATGATATATTATTGTTTATACCAGTAATAATATCTATATTAGGATTTAATTATTTAAAGAGATTAGAATTATTTAAAAAGATGTAGTAATACATCTTTTTTTGATGTAAAGTAATAATAATAAACAGTTAAAAATAATATTTAATAATTAATAAATGGTAAAATATAATAGGTGGTAGTATGAATAAATTTAAAATACTAACAATTTTATTTATATGTCTTTTTGCTTTTAATGTATCAGCAATAGTTGATGAGTATGGTAATCAATCAAATGGTAGTACCATAAATATAATATATGATACAGAAGGACTTAAAGTATATGATGGTAATACTAGATTAACTGATTATAGTGAGTATGTTGAATTTATAGGAACTAAAACTATACTACTAAAAACGAATATTAATAACATTGAAATTACTAATCCTGAATTCGTTATTTCAACAAATAAGAAAACAATAAGTATTAATGATTTTTATGCACATAAAAAGCCTCCTAAACCACGTCCAGGAAGTCAACCTGAGCCTGATAATAATGTAAATTATATAGGTTATTTTGATGCAGCATTTATAGTTTTTGAAAGAAGTTATACTAAACAAGCCTCTAATTATCATAGTCATAAAGCAGTTAGGTTTGATGATTATGAGGTAAATATATTAAATTCATCGATTGAATGTAATGATGATTATTTGGATTTAGGAGCTACTTCAATGTATATAGAACATAGTGGTGTATATGCACGTTCGATAGGAAATGTAATTAGTAAGACAATAATTAAAGATGCTACTATTGGAGTAGAAAGAACATATGGGAAAGTATATCTTGATAATTCATCTCTTGAAACATATGAAATGACATCTTCCAGTTCTTTATATGCTACTAATATGTCTAAGATAAAAACTACTGTTGGTGGAGCTATAAGACATTTAATTTTAGATAATAGTGAATTTGAATATATATATGATGGTGGCAATTTAGATTATGAATCTATTAGAATAGATGGTAGATTTTCAATACATAATTCTAAATTTACTATTGA